>ERZ780157.747-NODE-747-length-39730-cov-3.020441_pt1 | contig 39730 bp, 39 predicted proteins | sample MGYA00511169_ERZ780157 | MGnify/ENA primary metagenome ERZ780157 (study PRJEB29588, sample SAMEA1965149) | human gut metagenome | biome: human gut; feature: human-associated habitat; material: faeces | place: Denmark | collected 2008/2010 ...
CAGCCAATACAATTGTTATTCTGGTCCTTTTGACAAACCTGATTAAATTAGGTGCAACCAGTTTCGTGTTTAATCCGGTAAACTGGGATAATGTAAACCTGATTTTAGAGATTGCAACATTCCTTGTACCATTTATTGTGTATGTTGTTGCAAACTGGTGTCTTACCACCTTGTTTGATGGTAAAGGTACATTAAAAGATATATGGATGGGTACCGCTTATGCAATGACACCATATGTAATTATTCAGTTGATACTGATTCCTATGAGTAACGTTGTTACTGAAGAAGAGGGTGCATTTTACACTGTGTTCAGCAACTTCTCCATGATTTGGTGTGGATTGCTGATTATCGCATCTGTAATGATGATTCATGACTTCATGCTGGGTAAAGCATTTTTATCTTTGATTTTCTCAGCGGTAGGTATGTTGATTATCGTATTTTTGCTTGTACTGTTCTTCAGTTTGATTAGTGATGGTTTCTCCTATTTCTATTCGATTTACAAAGAAACCATTTTCCGAATGTATTGATGAAAGGAGGAAATGACAGAATGAAAAACAAGTTGTATTTGCTCCTGATTACAGTTATGGCATGTTTCGCTCTTAGTGCCTGCGGTGATTCCGATGAGGGGACCAAAGAGATGAAAACTTATGAGTATGATAACAGCGGAGATGTAGTAATTGAAAATGATTCATTGAAACTCTCAGTGAGTGGTTCTTCCACACAACTTGAGGTTACAGACAAGGCAACAGGAAAGGTATATCGCTCCAATCCGACTGCTGAGGATGTAGAGAAGTATGCAAATGCCGATGGACATTACAAAGATGTGTTAAGCTCAACTTTGAACCTTACTTACTCCAACAGTACGGATACGAAGAAAGAGATTGATAACTACTCTCAGTGTATTCGGGACAATAAGTTTTATAAAATCGAGAAAGTAAACGATAACGAAATTAAAGTAAGTTATTCCGTAGGTGATTTTGAAAAAACCTACACTTGTCCGGTCGCAATCAAAGAGTCCAGAATGAAGAAGTATTTGGATAAGATGTCAAGATCGGCACAGAAGTCAGCACTCAGAAGTTATGTTTATTATAACTATGAGGAACTTAGTAAGTCGGATGATTCTACCGACAAGCAGCTGTTGACAAAAGGTGAAAAACTTTTCCCTGACTTGAAGGATGAGCCAATTTATTATTTGGATGAGTCGGTTACCGATTCTCGTCTTCAGCAGTTGGAAGACAAATTCGTAGAAGCAGGATATACTTTGGAGGACCGTACAAAAGATATGGGCAATTACAAAGTATCCCGTAACGAAGGAAAACCAATTTTCGATATTAGTGTTCACTATGTATTGGAAGATAACCAGCTGGTTGTAAAAGTACCGATGAAGGAAATCTCCTATAACGAAGATTATCCGATTGTTAAACTTCAGGTTCTTCCATATATGGGAGCATCGAATGTTGATGAAAAAGGTTACATGATTGTTCCGGAAGGAACCGGTGGAAAAATTAACTTCAACAATGGTAAGACAGGACAGCAGAGATATCAGAGTGATGTTTACGGCTGGGATTATGGTCAGGCACGAACAACAATTGTCGATGAGACAAAATCCAATTTCCCACTGCTTGCCATTGCAAATGAGACTACCCAGAGTTCATTCCTTTGTGTAGCCGAAGAGGGAAGTTCTTACGCAACCGTTCAGGCGGATATTTCCGGAAAGAACAATGGATATAACTATGGTACATTCATTTACAGTCTGATTCACGGCGAAAACATGGATGTATCAACAAAATCGGATACAACCGTTCGTGTTTATGAAGACGGGCTGCCAAATGAAACACTTTCCCAGCGATACATTTTCTCTGATAAAACCGATTATTCGGATTTGGCAAAAGAGTACCGCGGATATCTTCAGAAGAAATATCCAAGTCTTGGTAAAGTTGACAGTGATAAACAGGCATTGGCTGTTGAGATGATTGGTGCCGTAGATGATACCGAGCATATCCTTGGTTATCCGGTTGTCCGCTCTCAGTCATTGACTTCTTACACACAGGCCAAATCAATTTTGGAAGATTTGCAGAAAGCCGGCATTGGTAATATCAATGCGAAGTATACCGGATGGTTTAATACCGGTGTGAAACAGACATCTGCTGCTAAAGTAAAAACAGTAGGACGTTTGGGAAGTTCTTCAGATTTGGAAGATTTGACTGCTTATGCAGATAAGACAAATGGTATGCAGCTTTATCTGAATGGTACATTTAACTATGTATACAAAGACAAATGGTTTGACGGATTCAGTTCCACAAGAAATGCAGCGAAGTTTGTCAGCCGTGAAGAGTGTGAGCTTTACAACTGGGATCCAATTACTTACCAGGCAAATGATGATTACACCGATTATCATAATTACGATAGTTATTACTTGGTAAAACCGTCGTATGCAATGGATGCGGTTGACACTTATGTAGAAAAAGTAAATGGTTATGGCAGCAAGAATGTCGGTATGGAAGATATCGGTAATACACTTGCCGGTGACTACAATCCAAAAGACAGAGTGTCGCGTGAAGCAGCTTTGAATCTTCAGGTTAAGAAATTACAGTCACTGAAACAGGGCGGAAACAAGGTTATGATTACAAGTGGTAACCAGTATGCAGTACCTTACGCAGACTTCGTTACAGACATGAACTTAGATGCCCGTGCCGTAAACATCATTGATGAGCAGGTTCCATTCTATACCATGGCATTGCATGGTTTAGTAAATTACTCCGGCGGTGCAATTAACCTGGCAGATGATGAGAAGGAGAATATCCTGAAGTCCGCTGAGTCCGGTGCCGGATTATACTTTACTTACATTGCTGAAAAGACAAGTGTTTTACAGGATGGTAAGTACACAAGATACTATGCTTGTAACTACGATGACTGGAAGAAAGATACTTTGAGTCTGTACAACAAGTTTAATGAAACATTCGAAGGAACATACGATAAAGCAATTGATAAGCATGAAAAAATTGCAGATGGCGTATATAAGACAACCTTCGAAGGCGGAAAAGCAGTTGTTGTAAACTACAACTATAGCAACTATCAATACAATGGCCAGGAAATTGCGGCCAGAGATTTCGCAGCTGTGAAGGGAGGTGAAGAATAAATGGCTCGCAAGAATAAAAAGAAAAAGACATTAGCATTTAAAAATGCGGTTGCAGGCTATTTATTTATTGCACCATTCATCATCGGTTTTATCCTGTTCTTGGTTGTGCCGTTAGTACAGTCCTTAAGAATGAGTTTCAGTACGGTAGAACTTGAAGGTGGATTGTCCATGACATGGGCGGGACTTGAAAATTACCGCCAGGCATTTTTGGTAGATGAGCAGTTTGTACCAAACCTCATTTCTGAGTTGGTAAAAATGCTGACAAACGTTCCGGCAACATTGATTTTCAGTTTCTTTATTGCGTTACTGTTGAATCAGTCCTTCAAAGGAAGAGGAGCAGTTCGTGCGATATTCTTCCTGCCGGTTATTCTTTCATCCGGTGTTATCGTTGGTCTGGAAAGCGGAAATACGCTTTTGGCTGACATGAAAGATGCGATTGAGGCGACGAATAATAACACAAGTATTACCGGTGTGCTTGAGAGCATTTTGATTACATCAGACTCCAGTCCGATGTCACAGATGTTTAGTTATGTATTTGACATTATTAACAGTGTATATGATATTGCGATTGCCTCTGGTATCCAGATTATCATTTTCCTTTCTGCTTTGCAGACGATTTCGCCAAGTATGTTCGAGGCGGCAAAAATCGAGGGATGTACTGCTTGGGAAAGTTTCTGGAAGATTACACTTCCAATGGTGAGCTCGATGATTTTGGTAAATATCGTATACACGGTAATTGACTTCTTCTTGAAGACAGACAACACAGTTATGGATCGCATCGACGCAATCGGTATCGGAGGACGAATGGACTACGGTCAAGCGTCGGCGATGGCGTGGGTATATTTCCTGTGCGTAATTGTTGCGTTGGGTATTGTTTCGTTGATTATTTCTAGGAGGGTATATTATTATGAGTAAAATGAATAAGTTTCAAGCCTTCAGGGAACGTAATAGAAAATCCAACGGCTATCTGTTACGCAAAGTATCATTTAATGTTGCTTACAAAATTGTGCGTTTTGTATTGTTGTTTGGATTGTGTTTCTTGATTTTGCAGCCATTGTTAAACAAGATTTCCATCAGTTTCATGGAAGAGCGTGATTTGTACGATTCGACAATCAATGTAATTCCACGTCACTTCACACTGGACAATTTTAAGATTGCCGCTGATTTGATGGATTACTGGGCTGCACTTGGTAACACATTGTGGATTTCGCTTTTGGTAAGTATTTTGCAGATTATTTCCTGTACATTGGTAGGATATGGTTTTGCAAGATATAAATTCCCATTGAAGAACCTTTGGTTTGCGATGGTTGTACTTGTAATTGTAATTCCACCTTCAACCATTCAGTCTTCCCTGTACTTGAATTTCCGTTACTTTGATATTCTCGGAATATTCAGTCTGATAACGGGGCAGCCGCTGAACTTACTGGATTCTTTTGCACCATATGCATTTATGTGTCTTGGTTGTATGGGATTGAAAAATGGTTTGTACATTTACATGCTTCGTCAGTTCTTCCGTGGTATTCCGAAGGAATTGGAAGAAGCTGCTTATGTAGATGGATGTGGTAAGGTTAAAACATTCGTGCGCATTATGCTGCCGGATGCAAAACCAATGATTACTTCCTGTTTCCTGTTTTCCTTTGTATGGCAGTGGACGGATAGTTTTTATTCAGGAATGTTCCTTCCAAACTATTCGATTCTGGCAAACAAGGTGGCTCGTTTGTCTGAGGTGCTGAACTCTTATGTGAAAGCAACCACAGGTCTTGATAAAGCGTCGACCGCTTATGCATCCGCCATGATTGGTACAGGTACATTGTTGGTAATTATTCCTTTGATTATTGTATATTTATTTGCACAGAAGGGCTTCGTAGAAAGTTTGAGCCAGTCTGGTATCAAGATGTAACAAAAATAATTTGCCCTATTTGGCATCTGCCTATTCTGGCAGGTGTCGTCGGGCAGTAATGACTTAGGTTATCACCGGGATTTTCCGGTATAACAATATATTAAATAAGGAGGCAAAACAAAATGAAAGCAAGCATGCAGAAGCTGATTGCGATGGGTCTTTGTGTTGTTCTTGCAGTAGGTTCTCTTACTGGATGTGGCGGCTCCTCCAATGATGCAGGCAGTGCATCAGGCGATGGCGCAAAAACATCATCTTCTTCAGACAAGAAAACATTTAGTGACCTTGGTGGCATGGATATCACAGTAGGTGACTGGTTCACTTCAAAGGATACCCTTGCAGACAGAACCGACGAGTTTGGTAAAAAGCAGAATGAGTACTGGAAGAGTATTCAGGAGAAGTACAATTTCAAAATCACTCGTGATTCTGTTTATTCCTATACAGATGCAAAATCAGATTATGTAAATGACGTTATGGCAAGTAGTCCAAAATACGAACTTTACTATCTGTATCAGGAATTTGTTTCTGAGCCTTTGATGAAAGGCTTGATGTATGATTTGTCAACTCTTCCGGAGTTCAATTTCGATGAAGAAAAATGGAATCCAACCGTTAAAGAGTTGATGAGCATTGGTGATGGTATCTGGGGTATGAGCCCAGACAATGAGCCACGTGGTGGTATTTTCTTCAACAAACGTCTCTTCAAGGAAGCTGGTATTCCGGAAGATGAGCCATATGATTTGCAGAAAAAAAATCAGTGGACATGGGACAAGTTCGAAGAGTATTGTAAGAAACTTACAAAGGATACCGATGGTGATGGTAAAACAGACCAATATGCTATGGCAAGTTTCTCAAAATACTATCTGCCAATGTGTGCAGCTAACAACAATGCAACATTTGTATCCCGTGATAAAGACGGTAAATACGTTGATGCAATTACATCCAAAGAGTTCAAAGATGCTATGAACTGGGGTGTAGACCTGATTAAGAAAGGTTATATTAAGCCAAAACCATCAGAAAACGTAGCATGGGATTGGTATAAAGCTGCATTCCGTGATGGTGAAGCTGCTATGCAGACTGCCGAAGTTTATGAGATTAGCGCTTTCGCTGATATGGAAGATGACTGGGGATTCGTAATGTTCCCATACAATCAGGATCAGAAGGATGCTACCAACAAGACAGTGCCAAACGACAACATCGTTGTTATGCCAAGCTGCTTCGATCAGGAAAAAGCTGAGAAGATTGCATTTGCTTACGATTTGTACACAGAGCCTGTTGAAGGATATACTCCTCATGATCAGATTCTTGAGCAGTATTACCCACAGTTCAGAGATGACCGTGCAGTAGATGAAACAATCGGTATGATGTTAGAGGAGAAGCATAAATCTACTTCTTATCTGCCAATGATTAGTGAAATTGACTATGGTGATTTCTGTTATCCTGTATATGCAAATGCAACAACACCTGCTAAGAAGATTGAAGAGCTTTCAACCAAATGGGATACCAAGATTAGCAAAGTTAATGCTGAGTATGACAAGTTTGCAAAAGAGCATACAAAATAATAACAAAAAGAAACAGGTAATTTAGTTTCATGGGGCTGTTCAGAATAAGCGGAAGGTTTGTTTTGCACAGCCCTTTCTTAAAGAGTGAGGATAGAAAATTAGAGATTTTTAAATCTTTTGATAAAATACAAAACTTGCAGAATATGAGGAGAAACAGATGGATTATAGCAAATGCTGGCTGGATTATCAGCCTGTAGATACAGTTGAAAAAGAATGGCTGACATATTTTCAATCCTGTGAGGGAGAAATCGTAGAAAGTGCTGTCAGTGAATACAAACTTGCTATGGAAAACATGGCAGGAAAAGTTCCTCAGCCAGTAACAAAAGAAGAGGCAGGCGTGGTATTTTCCGTGGATTCATCCATAAAAGAAGGAAAAGACGGATATATTATCACAAAAGATGAGAGCCGGTATCAGATTACCGGGGAGTCGGAGAGTGGACTGTTATATGGTGTGTTCCATTTTCTTCGTTTAATTCGGACCAAACAGATGAATTGTCTTCCGGTTTACAATACACCGGAAATGCCGCTTCGCATGATGAATCACTGGGATAACATGGATGGCAGTATTGAGAGAGGATATTCCGGTGAATCCTTTTTCTACAAGGATTATAAGATTTTATGGAATGACCGCATTGTGCAGTATGTGAGAATGATGGCATCGATTGGCATCAATGCGATTGTAATCAATAATGTCAATGTTCACGAGAATGAGACTTATCTGATTACAGACCGTTATTTGCAGCAGGTAAAGCAATATGCCGATTTGTTTGCAAAATATGGAATTAAATTGTATACAAGTGTAAATTTTGCCGCACCGATGGAGTTAGATAATTTTACAGACTGTGACCCATTAAATCCTATGGTTGCAGAATGGTGGAAAAAGGCTGTGGCGCATGTGTATGAAGTGATTCCAAACTTTGGCGGATTTTTGGTAAAGGCAGATTCTGAGGGAAGGCCGGGACCATTTACGTATGGCAGAACGCATGCGGATGGTGCAAATATGTTAGGAAGAGCACTTGCTCCGTATGGCGGAATTTTAGTATGGCGCTGCTTTGTATATAATTGCGGGCAGGACTGGCGTGATAAAAAGACAGACCGTGCCAGAGCGGCGTATGACAACTTTATAGAATTAGATGGAAAATTTGATGACAATGTTATTTTACAGATAAAAAACGGACCGATGGATTTTCAGGTGCGTGAGCCGGTTTCACCGTTGTTTGGCGGCTTGAAAAAGACTAACATGATTTTGGAAGTGGAGATTGCACAGGAATATACCGGACAGCAGATTGATTTGTGTTATCTGCTCCCGATGTGGCGTGAAATTCTTGACTTTGATACGTATGCTGCGGGCGAGGGTTCAACCGTGCAGAAAATAGTGGATGGCTCTGTTTATGGGCAGCATTTGTGCGGTATGGCAGCGGTTATTAACACCGGTAATGACTTTAACTGGACCGGAAATGATTTAGCAGCGGCAAACACTTACGGCTATGGAAGGATGGCGATGAATCCGTCCGAAGATTCGGCGGTTATTGCAAAAGAATGGGCAGAACTTACCCTTCCTAAATCTCTTTCTGACGGCGTCGTTTCGATGCTTATGAAGTCCTGGTCCACATATGAAAAGTATACGTCTCCGCTTGGCATTGGCTGGATGGTGACACCGCATTATCATTACGGACCGGATATTGACGGATATGAGTATGACCGCTGGGGAACTTATCACAGAGCAGATAGAAATGGTCTTGGTGTTGACCGTACACCAAACGGTACCGGCTACACAACCCAGTATAATGAGCCATGGTGCACAAAGTATGCAGATAAAAAACAGTGCCCACAGGAGCTTTTGTTATTTTTTCATTATGTCCGCTATGATGAAGTGTTAGCTTCAGGAAAAACACTGATTCAGCATATATACGACACGCATTTTGAGGGTGTTAATGAAGTGGAAGAAATGATTGTCAGTTGGAAGGCGTGGAAAGAGGAGATGGCAGAGGATGTCTACGAGAGAGTCCTTTCCCGCATGGAGAGACAGCTTTCTAATGCAATCGAATGGAGAGACCGCGTAAATACATATTTTTATCGGAAGAGTGGAGTAAAAGATGCACTTTCCCGAAAAATATATGAATAGGATGATTTAGACAAGGTCATTCGTAACATACTAAGAAAGTATAATAAAAAGAAAAGAGGTTATTGATTATGGACATGACATTAAGATGGTATGGAGAAGGAAACGACAGTGTGACACTGGATCAGATTCGCCAGATTCCCGGCGTGACCGGTGTGATTACAGCACTTCATGATATTCCTGCAGGAGAAGCATGGACGTATGAAGACGTCATGAAAAGAAAACAGGAAGTAGAAGCAAAAGGTTTGAAGTTAGTTGGTGTGGAAAGTATCAACGTACACGAGGACATTAAAATTGGTCTTCCGACAAGAGATGAATTGATTGAAAACTACTGCAAATCATTGGAAGCTATTGGAAAGGCAGATATTCATCTTGTATGTTACAACTTTATGCCGGTCTTTGACTGGACACGTACGGATTTGGCAATGCCTTTGGAAGATGGTTCTACAGCACTTGCTTATGATTCATCCATTATTGACGGTATCGATGCGAGCGAGATGTTTGACCGCATTGAAAAGGCAAGTGGCGGCTTTGTAATGCCTGGCTGGGAGCCGAACCGCCGCGATGAGATTATGGATTTGTTTGAGAAATACAAAGACGTTGATGCAGACAAACTGCGTGAGAACTATAAATATTTCTTGGATGGAATTATTCCTACCTGTGAAAAATACAAAATTAAAATGGCAGTTCACCCGGACGATCCGGCTTGGGATGTATTCGGACTTCCACGTATTGTAACATGCGAAGAGGATCTTTTGAAAATTGCCGATATGAATCCAAGTATTTATAATGGATTTACACTCTGTACCGGTTCGCTTGGAAGTAATTTGAACAACGATCTGCCAAAGATTATACGCAATCCGAAAATTGCAGAGAGAATTCATTTTGCGCACCTGAGAAACATTAAGTATGAAAACAAAGATTTGTTCCATGAAGTATCTCATTTGTCAAGCGATGGAAATCTTGATATGTATGAAATCGTAAAAGCATTGATTGACACCGGATTTGACGGATGCATTCGTCCGGATCATGGCCGTATGATTTGGGGCGAGCAGGCAAGACCGGGATACGGTTTGTATGACCGTGCTCTTGGTGTCGCTTATCTGAATGGTTTGTGGGAAGCAATTCATAAAAATAAATAAGAGGTGACTGGGCATGAAATTATTAGATTTACAAAATGGTGAGACAAAAGTCTGGGAGGAGAAAGGATATCTTCTTCCTAAGTACGACAGAGAAGAATTAAAGAAAAAAACAAAGGAAAACCCGACCTGGGTTCACTTTGGTGCCGGTAATATTTTCCGTGCATTTCCGGCTGCAAAATTACAGGATTTGCTGAATTTAGGAGAATATGACCGCGGTGTTGTTGTGGCAGAGAGCTTTGACCATGAGATTATTACAAAGGCATACAAACCATATGATGGGTTGAGTTTGTCGGTTGTGTTAAAAGCTGAGGGAACCATTGAGAAACACGTGGTTGGAAGCGTAACGGAATCGTTAGTTGCTGACCCGGTGGCACCAGAAGATTATGCACGTCTTACTGAGATTTTTGAAAATCCTTCTCTTCAGATGGTGACATTTACCATTACGGAAAAAGGATATTCATTAGTCAATGGTAAAGGAGAAAAACTGCCGGGTGTAGAGGATGGATTTTTAGCAGGTCCGGGAAATCAGAGTCACCTGATGGGACGCATTGCCTCTCTGTGCTATGCACGTTTTGTTAAAAATGGTACACCGCTTGCCCTTGTCAGCACCGATAACTGTTCTCATAATGGAGACAAGTTAAAGGCCGGCGTTATGGCATATGTAGATGCTTGGAAACAGGCAGGAAAAGTGGATGATGATTTTGTTTCCTATATGGAAGAAAAAGTATCTTTCCCATGGTCGATGATTGATAAAATCACACCAAGACCGGATGAGAAAGTAAAAGAAATGCTAGAAAAAGATGGTTTTGAAGATACCGACTTGATTATTACAAGCCGTAATACGTATACGGCACCGTTTGTTAACTCAGAGGAAACCGGTTATCTTGTTATTGAAGATAACTTCCCGAATGGACGTCCACCATTGGAAAAAGCGGGGATTGTATTTACAGACCGTGAAACGGTGGATAAAGTAGAAAAAATGAAAGTTTGTACCTGCTTGAACCCGCTGCATACAGCACTTGCTATTTATGGCTGTATGTTAGGACATACTTCCATTCATGATGAGATGGAAGATAAAGAACTTTCTCAGTTGATTCAGAAGATGTGTTATGAGGAAGCAATGTCGGTTGTTGTAAATCCGGGTGTTATTGATCCGAAAGAATTTGCAAACGCAGTATTGACAAAGCGTCTGCCAAATCCATTTATGCCGGATACGCCACAGAGAATTGCCTGTGATACGTCACAAAAACTCCCAATCCGCTTTGGCGAGACAATTAAGTTCTATGAGAACAGAGAAGACTTAGATACAAAGAGCCTTACGTTAATTCCACTTGTATTAGCAGGCTGGTGCCGCTATTTGATGGGAATTGATGACGAAGGAAACGCTTTTGAACAGAGTCCTGACCCACGTTTGGATGAAGTGAAAGCTCATGTCGCTGGAATTTCCTTTGGTGACACGGATGTACATGATAAATTGCAGCCGATTTTGAGCGATGCATCGATTTTTGCCGTAGACCTCTATTCGGTTTCTCTTGGTGAGAAAGTGGAGAAGATGTTTGTGGAATTGATTGCCGGAAAAGGTGCAATTCGCAGCACATTAAAGAAGTATGTAGACTAAAATAACATATTCTTTTAGGATATGAAAAAAGAAGTTCAATTTGTGAGAGATTTTAACATGAGGTGTTATCACATCTTAAATCAAATTGAACTTCTTTATTTTATGCTTCTAAGTGATTTTTCATGATTTTCAGGGCGTTTTTTTCCAGTCGTGAGACCTGTGCCTGAGAAATATGGATTTCGTTTGCCACTTCCATTTGTGTTTTCCCTTCCAGATAGCGGAGTTGTATAATGTGGTTTTCCCGTTCCGGCAGATGGCTCAATGCGTCTTTTAAGGAGAGATGTTCGACCCAGTTGGATTCCTTGTTTTTTTTGTCACTGATTTGATCCATGACATACAACGTATCCCCGCCTTCGGAGTAAACCGGTTCATACAGGGAGACCGGACTTTGGATGGCATCCAGTGCAAATACGATGTCTTTTGGTGGAACATCAATCATTTTTGAAATTTCTTCTAAGGTTGGTTCTGTTTCCTGCTTTTTCATCAGTGCCTCTTTGGCATAAATAGCTTTGTAGGCAGTGTCACGGAGAGAACGGCTCACACGAATCGCATTGTTGTCGCGAAGATAGCGCCGTACCTCGCCAATAATCATCGGTACTGCATAAGTTGAAAATTTTACATTCTGTGTAACGTCAAAATTATCAATTGCCTTCATTAAACCAATGCATCCAATCTGAAATAAATCGTCTACATTTTCGGTACTGTTATTAAACCTTTGGATGATGCTTAACACGAGACGGAGATTACCGTGGATGTAAGCTTCACGTGCCTTTTTATCACCCTTTTTTATTTTATCGAATAGTGTCTTTTTTTCTTCATTTGACAGAAGTGGGAGTTTGCTTGTATTAATGCCGCAGATTTCTACCTTGTAGTGTGCCATGGTATGTCCTCCATTTTGTCCATTGATGTCCTCTCTTTTATCATGAACAGATGAAACACAATTTATGCGTTTGTTACATATAATATTTTAGAAAGAGAAGGAGATTTTTATGCGGATTTGTGATTTGAGGGAGAAGGAAGTTATTAATATTTGTGATGGCGAGAGACTTGGTTTTGTAGAAGACGTCGAGTTTGATTTGTGCACCGGAAAAATTACACATATTATTGTTCCGGGCCCCTGCAAATTTTTTGGTGTGCTGGGTAGAGAAGAAGAATACGTCATTGAAATATGCCATATCTGTAAAATCGGAACAGATTTGATTCTTGTGGAGGTAAATAAGGAGCGCGTTACAAACAAATGTGGAAGCTAGTCTTTACTTCATGCGAAAAATTCGATATACTTACAGTAGTGAAAAGAAGGAGAGAAGACTATGAAATGTCCATTTTGTGCAGAAGAAAATACGAAAGTAATTGATTCAAGCCCGGCCGATGACAATAATTCGATTCGCCGCCGTCGTCAGTGTGAAAAATGTGGGAAGCGTTTTACGACTTATGAGAAGTTGGAGACGATTCCTCTTGTTGTCATAAAGAAAGACCGGATGAGAGAGCCGTATGACCGTTCAAAAATTGAACGCGGTGTATTCCGATCATGTATTAAGCGTCCAATTTCGGTTGACCAGATTAATGAATTGGTAGATTCTGTGGAAAGTGCGGTTTTTAATCTCGGAGAAAAGGAAGTTGAGAGCAAAAAAATCGGAGAAATTCTGATGGACAAGCTTCAGCAGTTAGATCCGGTTGCCTATGTTCGTTTTGCCTCGGTATATCGTGAGTTTAAGGATGTAAATACCTTTATGGATGAAATTAAAAAATTGTTGGAAAAGCAGCAAAAGAATTAAAAAAGGCTTGCGTCCTTCTAACCTGTGTGTTACAATGTGCTTGGTTCGTTCCTCAGGTTAGGAGGAATTTATGTTTAGTCAATCGTTTGGCGCGGATGTCTATGGTACAAAAGCCAGAGTAATCCGCATTGAGGCAGATGTCAGTGATGGTCTGCCCGTTTTTGATATGGTGGGATTTTTAGCCTCTGCCGTGAAGGAGGCGAGAGAGCGCGTGCGGATTGCTGTGCGCCAGATGGGGATTCGTTTTCCCGCAAAACGCATTACGGTGAATCTGTCGCCTGCGAATGTAAGAAAGGAAGGCACAACATTTGACCTTCCCATTGCAATTTGTCTGTTGACCGCATTCGGTCATTTATCCAAAGAATGTATCAAAGATACGATGTTTATCGGGGAACTTGGTTTAGATGGTTCCGTACAGAGTGTAAATGGTGTATTAGCTATGGTTTTAGAAGGAAAGAAGCAGGGACTTCGACAGTTTCTTGTGCCAAAAGGAAATGTAAAAGAAGCTGCCGTATTAGAAGGAATTTCTCTTTATGGGGTGGAAAGTCTTTCAGAAACGCTGCGTTTTTTACGGGGAGAAAATTCACTAAAGAAAGTATATATTCCTTTTGAAAAGTGGGATGAGTCACAGGAAGAAGGACTTGATTTTTCCGATATTAAAGGACAGGAAATGATGAAGCGTGCGGCGGAAATTGCGGTGAGTGGAAGGCATAATCTTTTGATGATTGGTCCACCGGGGAGTGGGAAGACGATGCTTGCGAAAAGACTTCCAACGATTCTGCCACCGATGACGTTGGAAGAAAGTGTGGAAGTGACGAGATTGTACAGTGTGTGCGGACTTTTAGGAGAACATGCGTCTGTACTGAAAAAGCGGCCGTTTCGTGCTCCACACCATACAACGACGGCAGCGGCACTTACCGGAGGCGGCAGAATTCCAATGCCGGGAGAGATTACATTGGCTTCAAAAGGAATCTTGTTTTTAGATGAACTTCCGGAATTTTCAAGGAGTGCGCTAGAGGTGCTCAGACAGCCGTTAGAAGAACAGAAAGTAACAATTGCACGTGTTGGGAGCAGTTATGAGTATCCATCGGACTGCTCGTTTGTGGCGGCGATGAACCCATGCCGGTGCGGTTATTATCCAAACCGGGATAAATGTCGATGCACGACAGCAGATATCAAGCGCTATTTAGCGAAAATCAGTGAGCCTTTGTTAGACCGGATGGACTTATGTGTAGAAACAGGGCTGCCGGAATTTTCTCTGTATGAGAAAAAAGGAGAGACAAGTAAGCAGATAAGAGAGAGGGTGGAGAGGACACACAGGATACAAAAGAAACGCTATCGAAAAGAAAACTTTTCCTATAATAGTGAGTTGACACCACAGGCAATGAAAAAATACTGTGTCATGGGCACAGCGGAGAAAGAATTGTTAGAATTTTTATTTCACGAGGAACAGATGAGCGCGAGGCGGCTTTGCCGGATTGTGCGTGTGTCGAGGACAATTGCGGATTTAGAGAAAAGTGATACGATTTTAGAAAGCCATATAACGGAGGCAGTTCGTTTTCGCAGTGTGGACCGCAAATACTGGGGGGTGGAGACGATATGACAAAGGAAGAAGAAAAATATCTGTTTTGGCTGACTTCCCTTTCCGGACTTGGTTTGCCTTTTGTACAGAGGTTCTTTGAGCGGTATAAAAGCATAGATAAGGCGCGTTCTCTTTCTGAAACGGATATTAAAAAAGCAGAGTGGATGAAACCACGTGAAAAGAACTACTTTGCCAAAGCATATAAGCAGGAAGGCTGGCAGCATGAGTGGGAGCAGTTGGCGAAGAATCATATATCATTTTATTCCTATTTTCATGAATCTTATCCGGAGCGGCTAAAGCACATTGATTCCCCGCCAAAGAGGCTTTTTGTAAAAGGGAAACTGCCGGATGCATCAAAACTTTCTGTAGCGGTTGTCGGTGCGAGAAATTGTACGCCGTACGGACGGGATATGGCACGGATGTTTAGTTATCGTCTGGCTGCGGCAGGCGTTTTTGTGATTAGCGGGATGGCTCTTGGAATTGATGGATGGGGGCACCAGGGGGCATTGGAAGCCGGGGGTGAAACTTATGCTGTTTTAGGTTCCGGTGTGATGCGGTGTTATCCTTCGTGTCATCAGAATTTGTATGAAAGTATTGTAAGGCATGGAGGAGTGATTTCAGAATTTCCGGTGTATGCTCGTGCAAAGCCTGTCTTTTTTCCTATGAGAAATCGTATTATCAGCGGTCTGTCGGATGGAATTCTAGTTGTGGAAGCTAGAGAAAAGAGCGGATCTTTGATTACAGCAGATGCGGCACTTGAGCAGGGAAAAGATGTATTTGTTATCCCCGGACGGATTGGAGATGAATTAAGTGTCGGTTGTAACCGGCTGATTCGTATGGGAGCAGTGCCGGTTTTGACACCGGATGATATACTGGATTATTATGGAGTTAAGACGTCTGACGGCTCGCAAAATGTGAATGAGACAGAGCAGAAAATCCTTGCTTTTCTCGGTGGAAAAACGATGCATATGGATGAGATTTCAGCAGGGTTATCTCTGCCAATGACACAGTTATTAAAATGCATGATTGTACTTCAGAAAAAAGGATATGTCATCGAGGTCGGCAGAAATTTTTTTATGAAAAAAATATAAATATTGCTTGAAAGCCCGATTAAAATGGTGTATGCTAGAATTTGTGAAAATTTTTGGAAGAATATGATTCATTAAATAGAGAGCATTTATCATTAGCAATGGAGGGTAATATGGCAAAGAATCTTATTATTGTAGAGTCTCCGGCAAAGTCGAAGACGATTAAAAAGTTTTTAGGGAAAAATTACGAAGTCGTAGCATCCAACGGTCATGTCAGAGATATGCCAAAGAGCCAGATGGGTGTTGATTTCGAAAATGATTTTGAGCCGAAATATATTACAATCAGAGGAAAAGGTGAGCTATTGGCTTCTCTGCGAAAAGAAGTCAAGAAGGCAGATAAAATTTATCTCGCAACTGACCCCGACCGTGAGGGAGAGGCAATTTCATGGCATTTATGTCATGCTTTGAAGTTAGACCCGAAAAAGACAAGCCGGATTACCTTTAATGAAATTACAAAAAATGCGGTTCGCCAGTCGTTAAAGCAGTCGCGGGAAATTGATATGGATTTAGTGGATGCCCAGCAGGCAAGACGTGTTTTGGACCGTTTGGTTGGTTATTCGATCAGCCCGTTATTGTGGCAGAAGGTAAAAAGAGGTTTGAGTGCCGGCCGTGTGCAGTCGGTAACACTGCGTCTGATTGCTGACAGGGAAAGTGAAATTGATGCCTTTATTCCGAAAGAATACTGGTCGATGGAAGCAAAATTGTCAGTGCCGGGTGTAAAAAAGCCATTGGTGGCTAAATATTATGGTAATCCGGGCAAATGTGAAATTGCTTCCGGTGAAGAGGCAGAAAAAATCCGCAAAGAAATTGAAAAAGAAGATTTTAAAGTAAGCAGTATTAAGAAGGGTGAGCGCACCAAGAAGCCACCTCTTCCTTTTACAACGTCTACGTTGCAGCAGGAGTGTGCAAAACACTTGAATTTTCCAACGAGAAAGACAATGCAGATTGCCCAGCAGTTATATGAAGGTGTGCAGGTAAAGGGACATGGAACGATTGGTCTGATTACGTATCTGCGTACGGATTCGGTCCGTATCTCGGAAGAAGCGGATTTAGCCTGTAAAGATTATATTCGTGAAACATATGGAGAAGAAAATATTATTGAAAAGGCAGCAGTGTCAAAAACAAAGGGCAAGATTCAGGATGCGCACGAAGCAATCCGTCCGACATATGTGGATTTGACACCGGTTCAGGTAAAGGAATCTTTAACGAGAGACCAGTTCCGTTTGTATCAGCTGATTTGGAAGCGCTTTGTGGCAAGCCGTATGCACTCAGCAAAATACGATACGATTTCAGTTCGTATTATGGCAGGAAAACATCAATTTGCAAGTTCCGGTTCCAAACTTGTGTTTCCGAGCTTTTTGTCGGTGTACCAGCAGGATGATGATAAAGAAGAGCCAAATGCTGTGCTTGCTAAAGTAACAAAGGATTCTGTGCTGTCTTTAAGTGAATTACTGCCGGAACAGCATTTTACGCAGCCGCCGGCGCATTTTACCGAGGCTTCTTTAGTAAAAACTCTTGAAGAGTTAGGAATTGGACGCCCAAGTACCTATGCGCCAACAATTTCAACATTAATTTCACGCCGCTATGTGGCAAAGGAACAGAAGAATTTGTATTTGTCGGATTTGGGAGATATTGTAAATCAGATTATGGTGAGTGCATTTCCTAGTATTGTGGATGTAAACTTTACAGCGACGATGGAAGCTTTGCTAGATGGTGTTGCCGAGGGTAATGTGGAATGGAAGACCATTGTGAGAAACTTCTATCCGGATTTGGAAAAGGCTGTTTCACATGCAGAAAAAGCACTCGAAAAGATTAAAATAGAAGATGAAGTAACCGATGTCGTGTGTGAATTATGTGGACGCAATATGGTAATTAAGTACGGACCGCACGGAAAGTTTTTGGCGTGCCCCGGATTTCCGGAGTGCAGAAATACCAAACCATATTATGAAAAAATCGGTGTGAAGTGCCCGAAATGCGGCGGCGAGATTGTCATTAAAAAGACCCAGAAAGGCCGTCGTTATTATGGCTGCGAGAACAATCCGGAGTGTGATGTGATGACTTGGCAGAAGCCGTCGAATGAACGCTGTCCAAAGTGTGGCGGCATGATGTTGGAAAAAGGCAGTAAGTTAGTCTGTGCCGATAACACATGCGGTTATATTGAAAAGAAAGAGAAATAAAAAACAGACGACATAATGCTTGTCAATAAGGTGAAATTGTGATAATATTGTTCCATGGGGGACAAGCAATATGAGTATTCAATTATTGGATAAGACTCGAAAAATAAACCGTCTCCTCAACGACAAACATTCATCTAAGGTGGCATTTGCGGATATTTGTTTTGTGCTGGGACAGATGCTTTTAGCAAATGCGTACATAATCAGCAGTAAGGGAAAGTTGTTGGGAACTTATGTGAATGATGACGGGATGATTCCGAGTTTTCAGAGTAAACGGGGCAGTTATATCGAGACGATGTTAAATGAACGTTTCCTTAATGTGCTGTCAACAAAAGAAAATGTGAATCTGGAGACTCTTGGTTTTTCCAAAGAAGAAAGACAGGGAGTTGAGGCACTGATTACACCGATTAGTATTGGTGGCGAGAGGCTGGGAACGTTGTTTCTGTGCCGGTGTCAGAAAGCATTTTCGATTGAGGACATTATTTTAAGTGAATATAGCACGACTGTGGTAGGACTTGAAATTATGAGGTCCATTCAAGAGGAATCAGATATTGAGCAGCATAAGAAGAGTAATTTCTCTTCTGCCTTGACGACGCTTACGCCACTTGAGCAGAAAGCGGTCAGTTACGTATTCCATGCAATGGGGGGAGAGGATGGTACCCTTGTGACGAGCAAGCTTGCCGGAAAAATTGGCATTACAAGGACTGTTATTGTCAATGCTTTGCGAAAATTAGAGAGCGCTGGCTTAATCAAGACAAAGTCATCCGGAGTGAAAGGAACGCACATTAAGGTTCTGAATGATATTGTCTATACCGAGTTTAACAGTTATTATCGTGAGAAATGGAATTCGTAAACGCAAAGGGAATTGTGATGGGAAGTCATAATGCCGTTTGCGTTTTTCTAGAAATAAAGAAATAAGAAAGGAAGTGCTACGATGGTTTTATCCAATGCATACAATTACATCAATGTGTTAGATAAGGCAGCGGATGCGAGCTGGACAAGAAATGATGTGCTGGCAAATAATATCGCAAATGCAGACACGCCGGGTTACAAAAGAAAAGATGTACAGTTTGAGACATATTTGTCGAATGCGGTGGCAGGAACAGATTCATTAGATGAGACGGTGGCAAATCTTGATTTGAATGATTTAAATGCAACGGTGTATAATGAACAGCCGGGGCTTAGTTATCGGAGTGACGGGAACAACGTAGATGTATCGACAGAAAACGTGGAACTGGCAAAAAACCAGATTAAGTATTATACGTTGATGAATTCGATCAGTCAGGAATTTTCACGGATGAAATCAGCGTTAAAGACTTCATAAATCGATTAAGGAGGAATGACTATGTCAGTATTTGGGGCTTTGGATGTGAGCGCTACCGGTATGACGGCGCAGCAGCTTCGAATGGATACAATTTCGGAAAATATTGCCAATGTAAACACGACTCGTGGAAAAGATGGCAAACCATATAAGAGGAAGACAGTTCTTTTTGAGGAGAAAAGTTATCCGAGTTTTAGTGAAAGTCTTAGCATGGCAAACCGTCATAATATTGGAAAAGGTGTTAAGGCAAGTAAAATAGTGGAAGATAATTCCGAAGGAAGTAAAGTATATGACCCTTCCCATCCGGATGCGGATGAAGATGGATACGTGACGTATCCGAATGTAAATACCGTGACCGAGATGACAAATATGATTGATGCGACAAGGGCTTTTGAAGCAAATGTCACGGTAATGAATTCGACAAAAGGGATGGCTCTTAAGGCACTTGATATTGGACAGAGTTAATTGTGAATGGAGGAAACCTAAATGGATATTGCTAGTTTGTCTGCAATTAGTGGCATTGAAAATATCAGTAAATACGCAGATAATAGTTTACAGACGGAAAAATCAAAAGGAAGCGGCACAGCAAGCTTTGACAGTTTGTTAAATTCAGCGATGAATTTAGTGCAACAGACGGAAGATTATTCCAATGCAGCAGAAGTAGAAGAAGTAAAGTATGCAATGGGACAGAGCGACAGTCTTCATGATTTGATGGTTGCTCAGCAGAAAGCAAATGTATCACTGCAATATACGGTAGCAGTAAAAAACACAGCAGTAGAAGCATATCGTTCGATTATGAATATGCAGATTTAACTGACAAAGGCGTTGAGGAGCGATAGAAAACAATGATGGAACAATTGATTGCACTCAAGGACAAAATTCTTGAGTTTTGGAATAAGTATACGTCAAAACAGAAAACAATTATAATTTGTGTAGCATGCGCAATTTTGGTTGCGATTGTTTTGCTTGCTTATTTTATGACCCGCCCGGTGTATACCGACGTTGCTACGTTAAGTGGTGAAACTGCTACGACGTTTGATACGGCACTGCAGGGGGCTGGACTTGATTATGTAAAAGAATCGGATAACAACGGAAATACAACATTTAAGGTGGAGCAGTCACAGTATTCAGATGCCGTTTTGCTGATGGGGGAAAATCAGATTACGGATGATGAAATGACATGGGAAAAAGCACTTCAGTCAGACATGACGACATCTTCAGATGAAAAGCAGACTAAAGCAACACTGGCTTTGCAGTCATCGATTCGCAAAGGACTTTTGAATTTTGATGGCGTGGAAGATGCGACTGTTTATATCAACCGCCCGAAAGATGATGGCACGATTTATGCGGACAAGCAGGATACTTCGGTGAGCGTATCATTTAAAATGGCGGGCAACAAAACCATGGACAGCGATACTGCAGATGCGATTGCTTATTATCTTGCCAATGCAGTAGGAAGCACCAAACCGGATCATATTGTCCTCACCGATACAAAAGGAAATCTTTTGTTTAACGGACAGCAGGATGCCGGACTTGGCGGAACAATCAGCAGTACCGAAGATTACCGTGATAAACTGAAAAATAACTTCGCTAAATATGTGCGTGACCTTTTGACAAAAGCAGGTTATGACGATGTTGAAGTTTCTAAGAATAATATTGTGTTCGACATGAACAAATTAACGGAACTGGTTACTACATATACGACAAATGAGGGACAGGATCAAGGATTGTATGGCAGTTCCTACGAGTATAAATCAACAGGAGCCTCCTCTTCCGGCGGCGTGCCTGGAACCGATTCGAATGGTGATGTTACTGACACGATGATTACCGATAACGGAGATAGTTCATCGGAAACGATATTAAATAAATATGACTATCTGCCGAATAAAACCGTTCAGAATATTGAACATGAAATTGGTGCAGTAAAGAAGGATGAGTCCTCTATTGCAATTGTGCTGACACATTACCGTGTGGTGAAAGAAGAGACTTTAGAGTCACAGGGTGCTCTTGATAATATGACATTTGATGAGTATGTGGATGCAAACAGTAATGTGACGGAACAGCAGGTGCCAACCGATTTGTCACAGCTTGTGGCTGCCGCTACCGGTATTACTGAAAAAAACATTCAGATTCGTGTAGTGGAAAAACCGGTATTTGAGGCAAAAGAAGCAAGTTCATTTGGAGATAATGTAACAAATTACCTGATGGTGATTCTCACGGTTTTGATTGCAGGTTTGTTAATCTTTGTTATTATTAAAGGTACTTCACCGGTTGAGGTTACCGAGATGGAGCCGGAGCTTTCCGTGGAAGATTTGCTCGCTACAACGCAGGATAATGCGCAGACATTGGAAGAAATCGAACTGGAAGACAAATCCGACACCCGCATCATGATAGAAAAATTTGTAGACGAAAATCCGGAAGCGGTAGCTTTGCTTTTGCGTAACTGGATTAATGAAGATTGGGGGGCGATGTAATGGCAGGAAATTCAGCATCATCCTATAGTGAAATGGATGGGATTCAGAAGGCGGCAATTCTCCTCATTACGTTAGGACCGGAGAAGGCGGCTGTCGTATTTAAACATTTAAAAGAAGATGAGATTGAACAGCTCACACTGGAAATTGCCAATACCAGAAGTGTGACACCGGCTCAAAAAGAACAGGTTTTGAATGAGTTCTATGAGGTATGTCTTGCCCAGCAGTACATTGCCGAGGGTGGTATTGGATATGCAAAAGACTTGTTGCAGAAAGCTCTTGGTGAGAGCAAAGCACAGGAAGTTCTTGGCAAGCTGACGGCGTCGTTACAGGTTCGTCCGTTCGAGTTTATCCGCAAGACAGAAGCTTCTCAGATTTTGAACTTTATTCAGGACGAGCATCCGCAGACGATTGCATTGATTTTGTCGTATTTGTCCCCACAGCAGGCGGCCGGCATTATCAGTTCTCTTACACCGGATAAGCAGACAGATGTAGCAAAACGTATTGCGATGATGGATCGTACTTCACCGGATGTCATCAAAGAAGTGGAAAATATATTAGAGCAGAAACTGGCATCACTTGTCAGTCAGGATTACACAATTGTCGGTGGTGTGGATTCGGTGGTCGAAGTATTGAATACAGTAGACCGTGGTACCGAGAAACACATTATGGAAAACTTGGAAATCGAGGAACCGGAACTTGCCGACGAGATCCGAAAAAAGATGTTTGTGTTCGAGGATATTCTTATGCTGGACGACCGCTCGATTCAGCGTGTGCTTAGAGAAGTGGAGAACAGCGAACTTGCTGTTGCACTTAAGAATGCAAACGAAGAGGTACAGAATGTAATCTTTAACAACATGTCCACAAGACTTGTTGATATGATTAAAGAAGATATGGAATACATGGGACCGGTTCGATTGAAAGACGTCGAAGAGGCTCAGCAGAAGATTGTAAATATTATCCGCAAACTGGAGGATTCTGCTGAAATTGTAATTTCCCGTGGTGGAGGTGACGAGATCATTGTCTAATCTCATCAAATATCCCTATGTGAATATGCAGGGGAAAGAAGCAAAAGTGATTTGTTATGAATCGGAGGAAGAGAAGTTTCAGCCGCTTGATGCAAAAAAGAAAGTGGTAATGAAGACCTTTGAGGAGGTTGCCAAAGAAGAAAAAGAGAGAGCACAGGAGGAGACCGGTGATGAATCTTTTCAGGAAGGACTTCCGGTAACCAATTACGATGAGGTAATTGAAGAGAAAATACAGAAAGCCGAAGAAGAGGCAGAGGCAGCTATTGCCGAGGCAAGACAACAGGCAAATGAGATTGTCGAACAGGCAAATAATCGGAAAAATCAGATTTTGGAAGAAGGCAGACAGGAAGGAATTACCAGAGGGTATGAGGAAGGTCTTTTGCAGGCGCAGGAGGAGATTCAAGCGCAGAAAGATGAACTTTCCAGTCAGCAGTTAAAAAAAGAGCAGGAATATCAGCAGATGTTAGCGGAAACCGAAGGACGCTATGTTGATGTTTTATGCAATCTGATTCGTAAATTATCCGGTGTGATTTTGACAGACAGAAAAGATGTTATTTTACATTTGATTCGCAGTGGAATTGCAGATATGGAACCGGCAAAACGCTATATTATCCGTGTAGCATCGGATGACCTTTTGTATGTGGAAGGGGAAAAGGATGCTTTAATGGAAAAGGCTGGAATTACCGGTACAATAGAGGTGCAGGAAGAAAAAAGCCTTTCCGAAGGTGATTGTATTATAGAGACAGATAATCAGATGATTGACTGCGGTTTTCGGACGCAGCTTGATAATATGGTTCGTACACTACGCATGCTTGTGTAAATATGTACTCGCGCAAAGAAGGTAGAACTATGGCACTCATTAATTTTGAAAAATACAATGTGCTCATGGACAAAAGTTACACCAGTCAGTTAGGAAAAGTTGCTAAAGTGGTTGGTCTTACGATTGAGTCCATCGGGCCAAGTGCAAAATTGAATGATTTGTGTTTGATTCGTTCAAACAACCGAACAGAACCCGTAAAAGCGGAAGTAGTTGGCTTTCGTGATGACAGGGTTCTTTTGATGCCATATGATGATGTCGAAGGTGTCGGCCTTGGAAGCTGGGTGGAAAATACCGGAGCACCTTTGCAGGTTGCAGTTGGCGAGGAACTTCTTGGCTGCACATTAAATGGTGTAGGAGAACCGATGACAGAACTTGAGTTATCGGAAAATTGTCCGCGGTATTCAGTAGAAGCGACACCACCTGATCCGCTTACCAGAGAGATGATAGCGGATGTTCTGCCGCTTGGTGTAAAAGCGGTAGACGGCTTGATTACCGTTGGAAAGGGACAGAGAATTGGTATTTTTGCCGGTAGTGGTGTCGGGAAAAGCACGCTGATGGGTATGTTTGCGAGAAATACGAAAGCAGATATTAATGTGATTGCACTGATTGGAGAGCGCGGACGTGAGGTTCGTGAATTTATTGAGCGGGATTTAGGCGAAGAAGGTATGAAACGCTCGGTTGTCGTAGTAGCAACCTCGGATAAACCGGCTTTGATTCGTAATAAGGCGGCGAAGACGGCGACGGCGGTTGCGGAATATTTCCGGGATCAGGGGAAAGATGTTTTGCTTATGATGGATAACCTGACCCGTTTTTCCATGGCACAGAGAGAAATCGGACTGGCTTCCGGAGAACCACCGGTTTCGCGCGGGTATCCGCCAAGTGTATATGCGGAAATGCCGAAATTGCTAGAGCGTGCCGGAAATTCAGATAAAGGTTCCATTACCGGATTGTATGCGGTCTTGGTTGATGGTGATGATTTTAACGAGCCGATTGCCGATACGGCGCGTGGTATTTTAGACGGACATATTGTTCTGTCGCGTTCCATGGCACAGAGAAATCATTATCCTGCAATTGATGTTTTAGCGAGTATATCCCGTGTTATGAGTGTTGTGGCGTCCAAAGAACATAAGAAATTAGCCGGAAAGATGAAAAATATACTGGCGGTTTACCGGGATGCAGAAGATTTGATAAATATCGGTGCTTACCGCCCCGGTTCCAATAAGGAAATTGACTTCGCGATAGAAAAAATTGATGCCGTTAATGAATTCCTTCGTCAAGGAACCGATGAAAAATTTTTATTTGATGACATTATTCAGATGATGCGGGATATTTTTGAAGAGGATTCCGTAGAGGAAGGATAGAGAGGGTGAACGATGGCACGATTTATTTTTTCCATGCAGAATATTTTGAACATGAAAGAAAAGCTTGAAGAGCAGGCGAAAAATAATTTTGCGCAGGCGAACCGTTCCCTTCAGGAGGCACTGCTTATGCAAAAACAGTGTGAAAACAGACTGGAAGCAGGAAAGCAGACGTTGAAAGAAGCAATGCTTGAAAATCTGAAAGTCGGGCAGATAAGGAGAAGGGAAGATGACGTTGAGATTTTTCGAATGTATTTGCGACAGCAGATATTAGTCGTAAAGCAGAAAGAAAAAGAAGTTGAGGTGGCAAGAGAACATCTCAATGAAGCAATGAAGGAAAGAAAGACTTTTGAAAAGTTAAAAGAAAAGGCTTTTGAAAAATTTGTAGCGGAAGAAAATCAAAAAGAGCAAAAAGAAGTGGATGAGCTTGTGAGCTACCGCTATGGTGCAGAGAAATTCGAGTGAAAGGAGATTTGTCATGGCAAAAAAAGATAAGAATAAGGAAAATAAGGTGTCGACAGATGAAAGTACAGGAAGCAAAATTGTTACGGTACTGATTGTGCTTGTGATTGTTGTGATATGGCTTGCTATTTTTGGTGTGCTGATTAAACTGGATGTGGGAAATTTCGGAAGTGAAGTGTTATATCCGGTTTTGAAAGATGTTCCAGTTGTGAATATGATTTTGCCGGAACCGGCACAGAATCAGAGTGATACATCGACAAGTAAAGAATATGATAATCTGACGGAGGCAAATGAGAGAATTAAAGAGCTTGAGAGCCAGCTCGCAGCAAATAAAAATGCCGGCAGTGCCAACCAGAGTGAAGTGTCCGATCTGCAGGCGGAAATTAACCGATTAAAGAAATTTGAGCAGGAACAGAGTGCGTTTGCAAAACGTGTGCAGGAGTTTGATAAAAACGTCGTTTATAACGATAAGGCACCGGATACGGAAGAGTTTAAAAAATACTATGAAGAAATAGAGCCGGACAATGCAGAAAAAATTTATAAGGAAGTCTGCAAGGATTATGAGTATTCGCAGGAAATCAAGGATCAGGCGGATGCATACGGCAAAATGGAACCTGCCAGCGCAGCAGCAATTTTGTCCGAGATGACCAATGATTTAACTTTGGTTGCAAAGATACTTGACAGTATGCAGACTTCGAAAAGTGCTTTGATTTTGCAGAACATGAAACCAACGACGGCAGCTCAGGTTACGACGAAGATGACGGCGATGAAAAACAAATAAAAACTAAAGAAAAGACAGGTAAATGCCGATATAAAATTTGTAGTAGATTTTTAAGAAGAAAGGAGGGAAATGAAATGACGATGCAGGGAATTTCAAATGTTCTGCCAAAGGCTGCTGCAGCAGTTGCTGAGAAAAGCGAAAAGGCAAAAGGTACCTTGTTTGAGGCCGTAATGAGCAGTCAGGGAAATAAGCAGCAGACAAAAAAGACCATGGATGGTTTTGCACCGGATGACAGAGTAGATAATCGCATGGCGAAAAAAGAGTTAGCGGCAAACCGTTATCAGAAATCAAAAGCTATCAGTACAAAATCCGACACAGCGGCTTCAAACGATACGCAGGATTCGCTGATAGTAAATCAGATGGCGGATGACGAACTGGATATCGAAGAAGTTACCGTTGTTCTTGCTTCGCAGGTAACGGTTTTACTACAGGATTTGTTTGGACTTACAAACGATGAGTTACAGGATATCTTAAATTCACTCGATTTACAGCCGGAATCACTCATCCTTTGTGACAGTGAGAGTGGTATTATGGCAGTAAATGCGGATGCGCTTAAACAGCTGGTTCTCGGTGTGCATGGCGTAGAAGATGCGAGTGCATTTTTAACCAATGATGCGTTGAATACAGAACTTTCAGAAGTGACTGATGCACTTACTGATTTTGTGTGTGATACGCTTGGTGTAACGAAGGAAGAACTTGCTTCTCTTAAGGCAGAGGCGATGCTGGAACTGTTAAAGCAGGCAGTGGATACATTGCAGGCGGCAAGTGGAACGGACACTATGAAAGATACGTTAAACCGGACAGGAACAGTGGAGAATACCATGACCGCAATAGTGGAAGATGCAAATTCTTCAAATTTGCAAAAAGATTCACAGCAGGATATGTCCATGCGTGATGACAGTGAGATGTCGCAGGGTGATGATTCATTGGTTCCTACCCATGCTACGATGGCGGAAACGTTTACAGACCGTCTTTCACAAGCACTTGAAAAATCAAGTGGCATGAAGGGGCAGAGTGTAACACAGACGATGAATCAGATTGTGGAGCAGGTTGTTCGACAGGTTCGCATCCGTGTAATGCCGGAAACGACCAGTATGGAACTTCGCTTAAATCCGGCAAGCCTAGGCCGTGTCAATATCACGGTGGCAGCAAGCGCAGGAATTGCGACAGCGACGATGGTTGTAGAAAACCAGATGGCAAAAGAAGCACTTGAAAGTCAGATGATTCACTTAAAAGAAGCTTTTAACGAGCAAGGACTTAAAGTGGATGAGGTAGAAGTGACAGTCGCTGAGTTTGGACTGAAAAAGGACGGCGAAGGACAAGAGCAGACCGGTTCCAAACAGAGCGGAAACCGCAAATTCCGTCCGAATGAAAGTTTTTCGGATGAGGAAAAGAATGAAGATTTGACGACAGCGTCTGAACGGCGTGACGTTAATAGTATGGTCGATTATACGGCCTAGAAAGGAAGTGAGAAGATGGCAGTAAGCAGTACAAGTGATTTGACGACAGCATTGGAAGATTTAACGTATGGAACAACTGAGCGTAAAGTTAATCAAAGAGGTTCAAGTGAACTTGGTAAAGATGAGTTTTTAAAACTTCTTGTGACTCAGCTTCAGAATCAGGATCCGTTAAATCCACAGGATGATACACAGTTTATTTCTCAGTTAGCACAGTTCTCTGCGCTTGAACAGATGACCAATATGAGTTCTACGATGTCAAATACAAGTGCGTACAGTTTGGTTGGCAAAGAAGTTATTGTACAGACAACTGATTCTGCGGGAACTTACAAAGAAGTACGCGGAACGGTAGATTGTGTCGAAATGAAGAATGGCAAGGCTATGTTGGTTGTTGATGGAAATTCGTATGACTTAGACGATTTGGTACAGGTAATGGATAGTTATTATGCTATTAAAGAGTATTTGCCAAGCGTTACAGCACAAACGAAGACATATGATCTTTCAAACCCATCCCTTATTGATGTTTCTATTGATTTAGGAAGTAAAGGATATGAGGCAAGCAGTGTGGCAGTTGTGCTAAACGGCCAGTACATAGATTCCAAGTATCTAAAGTACGATAATGGAACGGTAACCATTTCCCCGGAAGCTTTCAGTGAATTAGAGCCGGGTGATTATTATTTAGGCTTTTACTTTGATGATCCGCTTAAAACAACAGTCAAAGATAAGGTATGTATCAAAGTAGTACGAAGTGGTATTCCAAACGGAGATAAGGATTCTTCGGATGCGAATAAAGACACCGAAAAAGCTGAAGAAACAGAGAAGACAGAGGCTGAATAAGTGTGACAAGGAGGTCGGGTGCTATGAATGTAACGAATGGTTTTACATCCATGGAACAGATTCGTCACCGGATGCAGACAACAGATTCACAGAGACAGGTAAAAAAACAGATCGTGCAGACAAATACGGCATCGTTTGATGAAATCTTATTTTCCAAACATGCGTCAAAGCGATTAGAAACCAGACAGATTGATATGTCGGCAGATCAGAAAGAAAGACTGTTAGAGGCAACCTGTAAGGCGAAAGCAAAAGGAATGAAAGAGTCCTTAGTTATGGTTGACGATTTTGCGTTTATTGTGAATGTGAAGAATAATCTGGTGATTACTGCGGTAAATGACACAAAAAATGCTGTATTTACCAATATCGATGGAGCGATAATTAACTGAAAACAAATATATGCTGGCCCTTAACAGGAAGCATACATGCTCTTGACTGACAGAGAGAGCATAACGATAGTAAAATTGGAGGGTGATTCATTATGATGAGATCATTGTATTCCGGTGTATCCGGATTGAAAGTTCATCAGACAAAGATGGACGTAATTGGTAATAACATTTCAAACGTAAATACGGTTGGTTTCCGTGGAAGTACAGTAAACTTTACCGATGTATTTTATCAGACAACACAGAATGCATCCGGTCCGAACGCAACAACCGGCACAGCAGGAACGAACGCGGTGCAGATTGGTCTTGGTTCTAACGTGGCAGCAATTAGCGTGGACTTAAGTGGTACCGGAGCAACGCAGCGTACCGATCGCGGCATGGATCTTATGATTAACGGTGATGCGTTTTTGATTGTAAGAAGCAATGGAAATACATATTTCACAAAATCCGGGGCGCTGGATATTGATGCAAATGGTACTTTATATTGTACAACAAATGGTGCTTCTGTTCTTGGATGGGGTGTTGATGAGAACGGAGAAATCCGTAAAGATACTGTATCCACCTTGAATCTTATGGGTGGTGAGAATGCTTATTCCGACCCAAATGCGACAACAAAAGTTTCCCTTTCCGGAAATGTAGACCAAAAAGACCCTTTAGTTGCTTATAGTGCAGATGGAGCCGGTTACCCAATCGCTGTCAGCTTTTATGATAACTTAGGTAATTTGTGTACGGCAAAATTCAGTATTATTCAGACGAGCGCAGATTCATCGAATACTTATCGTGTCCGTCTTCATGACATTCTGGGTGCTGATGGTAAATCAGTTCTGAAAAAGAAAGATGACGCGACCGGTAATTATGTATCTACTGAGCAGAAAATTAACTTTAATTCATTAGACCTTGGCGGTACAAATTACAAGGTAGATCCAAGCAGCGGTGACATTACATTCCCTGCGGATACAGACTGGCCAACACTTACCTTTAATCCGGTAACCGGTGCATTTACCAGTGTAAGTAGTGCTGATGGCAAGGTGCTGAACTTAAACTTAAGTGATACCGGAAATTCGTATCCAACCAGTGGTGTGGATGTTAACTTCTCGGATTTGACGATGTATGCGAGCAATAAAACCTGTAAAGTAAAACCAAACCGTGGTGACAGCAATAACAACGGGGATGGAGCCGGTAATGCGGCAGGAACTTTAAATGGTTTCAAAATTCAGACCGATGGTATGATTTATGGTTTATACAGTAACGGTGACAAAAAATTGTTAGGACAGATCGCAGTGGCAACATTTGCTAATCCATCCGGCTTAGAGGCGGTTGGTAACAGCATGTATGCAGCAACCTTGAACTCCGGTGATTTTGATGGAATTGGTGTGGATATTTCAGAAGTTGGTAAATTCTCAGTCGGAGCTTTGGAAATGTCCGATGTTGATCTGGCAACCGAGTTTACTAATATGATTACGACACAACGTGGTTTTCAGGCAAACTCCCGTGTTATTACTACATCTGATACAATGCTTGAGGAACTCATTAATCTGAAACGATAATGATTAGGCATATTGACCCATCCGCATGAATTATGCGGATGGGTCAATATGCTTTTACAAGTAAGGAGGGTTTTATGATTGATGTGACAAGAATGAATGGTTCATTACTTACCGTTAATAACCATTTGATTGAAATGGTAGAGGAAACACCGGATACGGTGATAACTTTAACAACGGGAAAAAAAATAATTGTAAAAGAAAGTAGACAAGAAGTGAAAAATCTAGTAAAATTATACGAGAAAGAAATAACATGTAACAGTTAGGTGGTGTCGTTTTGGATATAGCTACAATTATAGGCCTCGTAGGATGTGCGGGAGCCGTAGTATATGGTATTGTTTCTGGTGACTTAGGATTTGCTGCATTGGGAAACTTTTGGGATTATCCGTCCTTGTAGACGGTTGTGCCAAAGAGTGTGCCTTCGAGGTCGGTTTGCAGTGTATCGGCCGAGAGGTTGAGTGTGCCGGCGAGTCGATTGACGGTTGTGGAGTCGGTTGAGCTCGAGAGGTCAAGCGCAGAGAGCTTAAGTGAGCCGTTGGCCCAGGAAAGATCAACACCGGCGGAGCCTGCAAGTGACCAATTACGCTTGGCTGCAGAGAGTTGTCCTCGCGCAGAGGCGTATTCGGCAAAAACGCCGTCGGATGTGATGGATGCCGTTGGGGCCTGAATAGAGAAGGTAGTGCTCTCTCGCAGGGAACCTTCCAGCACTGGTTTTTCAGCAATCCAGGGCTGGCCCGTTGGAGCGCTGGTCAGCCTACTGGCTGAGGCGGATGCTTTTAAGTTCATCGAGCCGGAGATGCCGTCAAAAGTGGCAGCAGGCACCTGCAGCACCAATCCTTTCTGAGCGTCGAACGTGAAGACGCTGGTCAAGGTCAGCGTGCCAGTAAGGCCGTTGAGCGTCTGTGCGGAACTTTCCGAAACAAGGGCGGCCGAGATGCTCGGTGCCTGAGGGAGCGTTAACGTACCCGCCAGACGCACCGTTCCGCCGGTTTCAGAGAGATTGGAAAATTCGGCATCGAGCGCTGAGAGCATACCTGCGCCAACATGCGGCAGAGCATCAAAACGAATGGATGCCTGAGTGAGTTCGAGTTGGTCGATATTCCAGACGGCATGTTCGGCAGAGGAGGTTGTGTTCTCCAGCAGTTTCGCATACGAGATATCGTTGAGCTCAAGGCGATCAACGGAAACACGGTCGACACGCGGCGATTGAGCGAAGAGACTCCATGGGGCGAGTTCAATTTCTGCGCTGGCAAATCGGCCGGCATGAGTGCTGTCCTTTGTGTGAATGAGCTCTCCCGCAGGTATGCGGAGAATAAGTTTCGGCAAACGCTTCAATTCCACATCGCCAGAAAGTTCCGCTCGCAGCCCAAGATGTGACTCGAGCATGGCTGCGGCCCGTGCTGTAACGCGTTCAGGAGTGGCGTAGAGCGTGAGGGCGCCGACGAGGGAAAGAGCGAGAAGGGAAAGAAAAAGCAGAATGACGATTGTGGTGCGGAGAGTTCGCATGAAGCGGCCTGTGATAGAGAGTCATCAGCGATGTAGTCTGCCACACAACAAAAGAAGCAGGAGCTGAGATGGCAAATCTCGTGCATCCTGCTTCTAGTCGTCGAAGGACTGTTGGAGTCTCTCGATGAAATTAACCTTGCTGACGAATCAGCCAATCGAAGGCGCCGAGCGCAGCAGTTGCTCCGCCGCCCAGGGCGATAACGACCTGCTTGTAAGGTGAGGTTGTACAGTCGCCGCCGGCAAAGATGCCTTCGGCAGATGTGGCGCCGTGGTCGTTGATGATGATTTCATTCCAATCGTTTAACGCGACCGTTCCTTTGAGCCAGTCAGTATTGGGCACGAGGCCAATCTGGATGAAGCAACCCGAAGCGGGGAGGATTTTGAATTCACCCGTAGCTTTGTCTTTATAGCGAACGCCGGTGAGGAGCTGACCATTGCCTTCCAGGGACTCCACAGTCATGTTGTAGATGACCTTGGCGTTGGTCGTTGCAAGGAGTTTCTTAACGAGTACTTCGTCTGCAGTAAGCTGACCGCCGCGCTGCAGCAATGTGACTGTGCGGCAGATTGCAGCCAAGTCGATGGCGGCTTCAACCCCGGAGTTGCCTCCGCCTACAACCACCACATCCTTACCCTTAAAAAGCGGCCCATCGCAGTGAGGGCAGTATGCGACGCCTTTGCCCTGATATTCTTTTTCTCCAGGAACACCGAGCTGGCGCCAACGAGCGCCGGTTGCGGCAATCATGGCCTTGGTCTGAAGATGCCCGCCTGAGGCAAGCTCGATTTGCCAGAAACCGTCCTGACGTTCCACCTTGACGGCGCGTTCGAGCGCCATCACGTCAACGCCGTAGTGATTGACGTGCTCCATGAAACGACCGCCGAGCGCCACGCCGTCAGTCGACAGGATTGACGTGAAGTTCTCAATAGAGCTTGTTTCGTTGACTTGTCCGCCAGGACGCTCGCAGAGGAGTCCCGTACGCAGCCCTTTGCGGGCGGCATAAATGGCCGCTGTGGCACCGGCGGGGCCAGCACCCACGACGAGGACGTCGAACGGTGCTTTGGCAGAGAGCTTGGCAGCCTGTTCCTTGACAAAACCCTCATCAAGCTTGGCAACAATTTCTCCGAGCTCATGACGGCCTGCCATGAACTCCTTGCCGTTCAGAAAAACTGTCGGCACGGCCATGATGCGGCGTTCTTTCACCTCATCCTGAAAGAGTGCACCATCGACCGTCGTTACTCGTACGTTGGGATTGAGCACGGCCATGAGGTTGAGAGCTTGTACTACATCCGGGCAGTTATGGCATGACAGGGACATGTAGACCACGAAGTCGTAGTCGCCCTGCAGTCCGCGCACGCGGTTAAGCAGATCGGGAGCTGACTTGCTCGGATAGCCGCTTGCTTGCAGCAACGCAAGAATCAGGGACGAGAATTCGTGTCCCATAGGTAGTGCAGCAAAACGGATGCCCATGTTTTCGCCAGTGCGCGAGATAGTAAAGCTCGGGCGGCGAACCTGAAGATCCGCCGGAGCATCGGCGACAGTGATCAACTTAGAGACGGAAGCGAGATCCGAGAGCAGTGAACGAATTTGTTCGGAGGCTTCGGAAGCGTCACCCGCAAAGGTCAGCGTGATGGGGTTAACGAGTCGATCAAGATAGGACTTAACCTGTTGAAGAGCGGAAGCGTCAAGCATAGTAAAGAGTCAAGGTTAGCTGATGGCGGCCGCTGCATCTCTCTGGTCAGCGAAGCGAGGACCGCGCGTGTTCTGAAGGGAAGCGTATGAAAAAAAGGCCGCCTGGTTTAAAGGCGGCCTTCTTATGTTCTTTCGGCGGCCTTATGCTCTCAGTTGTTTATTTCTGAGATTGAAGCCGCAGGAAAGATTAGATCTTGCCCACGAGATCGAAGGACGGAACCAGCGTTTCCTTGCCCGGACGCCACTTGGCAGGGCAGACCTGATCAGGATGAGCATCAACGTACTGAGCCGCTTCAACCTTGCGGAGAAGCTCAGAGGCGTCGCGGCCGATGCCGCCGTCGTGGTGTTCCATGACGACGATCTTGCCGGCGGGGTTGATCACAAACGTGCCACGTTCCGCAAGGCCTTCCTTCTCAATCAAAACGTCGAAGTTGCGGGAGATCTGGCCAGTCTTGTCGCCAAGCATCGGGAATTGCACCTTGCCAACGGCGGCGGAAGATTCATGCCAAGCCTTGTGCGTAAAGTGAGTGTCCGTCGAAACGGCGTAGATCTCAACGCCCAGTTTCTTGAATTCAGCATAGTGGTCGGCGAGGTCTTCGAGCTCAGTCGGGCACACGAAGGTGAAGTCGGCCGGGTAGAAGAAGACGACGGACCAATGGCCCTTCAGATCCGCATCCGTAACCTTCTTGAAGGCGCCTTCGTGGTAGGCCTCGGTTTCGAACGGCAGGATTTCAGTAGTAAGCAGAGACATTGGATTCTCCTTGTCAGTTGACTGGTTTGGACGGCGGCATGGCGTGTCGTCCGAATGAAATAAATTCAATGGCGCTACTTTAGCGATTATTTATCGAGCTGTCAAATCTAAAAAGTAAAAACTATTAACAAGAGAATGATTCGCAGCTTCGTTAATTTTTAAAGCGATCAAACTGTTTGCGGATATTGGGTGCAAGCCGTTCAAGTGCGTCAAGCGTCGTGAAGACAGATGCGCGGCCGCGTTGTGAGAGCTCACGAAACCGTGTAAGGAGTTCGTTCTCCTCTTCGATCACAAGGTGTCTTTCACCGGTGATGATAAAGAGCACATCGAAACCGCAGGCTGCAAGACGCGGCATGCGCCATATGCCTGGATCGGCAGTGCCGGATTCAAAGGCGTCGTAAGCTTCGAGCGGTACGCCGAGGAGCTGAGCAATCTGGCGAGGAGCATAGCCGAGACGTTCTCGCTCGCCTTTGAGCCGCTCGCCGGCATCCTTGCGCCGTTTGGTGGAGGTCGTAGCCATGCGTAGCAATGAAGTGGTTGGGAACGATGTGCAGTATAAGGTCGTCGGAAAGACGAAAAAAGGCCGCCAACGCCCAAGAAGCAGAGCGGTCTGGCGGCCTGTGCCGAGCGGCGTTGAAATAGCGCGTTAGACGTTAAAGAGGAAGTTCATTACGTCGCCATCCTGAACGATGTAGTCCTTGCCTTCGGCTCGCATCTTGCCAGCTTCCTGAGCACCTTTTTCTCCGCGGTGCGCGATAAAGTCATCATAGGCGATCGTTTGGGCACGAATAAAGCCGCGCTCAAAATCAGTATGGATTACACCCGCAGCCTGCGGAGCGGTGTCGCCTTTGTGAATGGTCCAAGCACGTACTTCTTTGACGCCGGCAGTGAAATAGGTCTGCAGCCCCAGCAGATCATAGGCGGCGCGGATGACACGGTTGAGGCCAGGTTCAGACATGCCCATGTCTTCAAGGAACATTTCCTTGTCGGCGTCGTCAAGGTCGGCAATATCCGCCTCTGTCTTGGCACAAACGGCTACGACCGGCGCATGTTCCTTCGCTGCAAACTCACGAACGGCGTCAAGAAGAGGGTTGTTCGTGAAGCCATGATCTTCAACGTTGGCCACATACATGGTGGGCTTCATGGTCAGAAGGAATAGCTGGCGGATGACTTTTTGTTCGTCTTCGTTGAGCTTCACCGAACGTGCGGGCATGCCTTCATTGAGAACGGGCAGAAGCTTTTCGAGCACAAGAACCAGCTTCATTGCCTCCTTGTCACCGCCGGAGCGGGCCTGCTTGGCATAGCGGTTCAAAGCTTTTTCCACGGTTGCCAGATCGGCAAGCGCAAGTTCGGTATTGATCACAGCGATGTCGTTGAGCGGATTCACTTCTCCGGCAACATGCACGACATTGTCGTCGTTGAAACACCGAACGATATGTGCGATGGCATCACACTCGCGAATGTTGGCAAGGAACTGATTGCCAAGACCTTCACCCTTGCTCGCTCCTGCAACGAGACCGGCGATATCGACAAATTCCATGGTCGTGGGAAGCGTACGCTGCGGTTTTACGATTTCAGCCAGTTGATCCAGGCGAGGATCAGGCATTGGTACGACGCCTGTGTTCGGCTCAATGGTGCAGAATGGAAAGTTGGCCGCTTCAATACCGGCTTTTGTGAGCGCGTTGAAGATCGTGGATTTGCCGACATTGGGGAGGCCGACGATGCCGCATTTCAAGCCCATGATGAATCTCTTGATGGAATGGGGTGGAAGATGCGCTCAAAAAACCGCAATGCGCGGGAGCGCGGCAGAAAACCGGCCGCAAGCGGCGGTCGGTGCGCAATAGGAACCCGCTATTTTAGCAAGGCTTATCGAGTGACAAGCGCAGATAAGTGATATTGGACAATTGCTTGTGTTCAGACGGATACCGCAGCATTTATGGATCGGATGCGGTCAATGAGCACTTCTACAGTTTCTTCGCTGAAAAGTTCAATGCCAACATCGGCAAGCGCCTGCGCAGCGATACCGCGTCCTGGAACGAGTCGACCGGAGAAGGTGCCGTCATAAATACAGTCAGGACTACAGGATGGGCTTCTTGCTTTCAAAAGCGCAAATTGTGCGCCCAGCGTTTGAGCGGCAATCACCGCAAGCTTCGCTCCGCGCACATATGGATCAGAAGCGTCGTCTCCGTGGCAAGAGCAAATCTTTGAGCGGCCCGATAGAACATCGCTTGCAGTACTGCCCGGGCAAATCTCACAAGGTTGGCGCGGAACAGGAAGACCGCCGTCGACCTCGGGACAAATGGGCACCCAGCGAACATGTTGAGCGGTGACTTGGTATTGAGCGAGGTGCTCAAGAATAGAAGGCTTCAGGCGCCCGTCGTAACGGCAGCGCTCCCCGAGGAGACAGCGGCTGATGAGAACGACGGGCGCAACCATCGCGTCAGGCCTCAATGGTTTGGCGTCCAGGCTTCTGTGGAGGCGCAGGTTTCTTGGGCGTTCCAAAAGCCGCAATGGCGCGGTGTGCTTTTTCCATCTCCCCTTCGGCCCAGAGCGGTGCCGTCTCGAGGGCGGCTAAGGCGCAGGTACGAATGGCTTCTTCGTGCTCGGATGAAGGCGCAGAAAGGACAAAGTCGAAGACTTGCTGAGCCAGGCCGAGCGTTCGAGGATGACCGATACCGAGACGCAGGCGCCAGAAGTCAGGCGTGCCAAGCTGCTGAGTAATGGACTTCAAGCCGTTGTGACCAGCATTGCCGCCGCCCTTTTTGATGCGCATGCAGCCGGGAAGCAGGTCCATTTCGTCGTGGGCGACAAGGACTTCAGCGGGTGTGATCTTGAAGTAGTTGGCCATGGCCGAGACGGCTTCACCTGAGGCGTTCATGAAGGTGAGAGGCTTGAGGAGCCAGACTTCATGGCCGGCAATGCGGCAGCGTGCTGTCTCTCCCTGAAACTTCCGTTCTTCGTGGAAATGCGCACCGAGTTTGCCGGCGAGCATGTCAACAAAACGAAAGCCCGCATTGTGCCGGGTACGAACATAGTCCGGACCCGGGTTGCCGAGCCCGACGATGAGACGGATGGGCAGATTCTGTTGAGCCATTTGCTTACTTTAAGAAATATCAGCGGCGCGGTCCGCGACGGCGGTTGTCATCGTCAAAGCGTGAATAACGCTCAGAACGGTCGTCACGATCAAAGCGCTTACGTTCGGGACGATCATAGCGATCGTTTCGTCCTTCGCGCTCAAAACGATCGGAGCGGCCACGATCACTGCGTTCTTCTCGCGGCGCACCTTGGTCGAGCTTCACCGTGATGGGGCGTCCTTTGAAGCGAACCCCCTGAAGGGCGTCGATGACCTGCTGCGCGACTGCGCTGTCGACTTCTGCGAGCGTAAAGCGGTCGGAAATATCAATTGCTCCGATTTGCCGCGAGCTTACATTGGCCTCATTGGCAATGGCACCGACGATATCGCCCGGACGCACGCCGCTCATGCGGCCTGCTCCGATAAAGAGGCGCGTCATGCCCTCTTCGGGCTCTCCGCGTTCGCGGCGCGGACGTTCCGGACGTTCGCTGCGTTCGCGTCGATCGCGCCGGTCACCGAAAGCGGGGATCTCCATGTCGTCGTCATTTGTTCCTTCGCTTTCCAGCGCGAGGCGAACGGCGGCAGCGGCCACTTCAATCGGGTCGTGTTCTTCGCAGAGTGCCTCAACGATTACGTTGTAGCGTTCAAGTCCTCCTTGAGCGAGGATCTCTGCGATTGCTCCGCGGGTAACTTCAAGGCGCTTGGCTTGAACATCGGTAGCCGACGGGACCGTACGGATTTCAATTTTTGAGCGTGTAGCGCGCTCGAGGGCTCGAATGTGGCGGTGTTCGCGCGGTTCAAGAATGGTGATTGCCGTACCAGTGCGGCCTGCACGGCCCGTTCGGCCGATGCGATGCACGTAGGTTTCATAGGACGCCGGGATGCCGAAATTGATGACGTGCGTCAGGTTTTCCAAATCGATGCCGCGAGCGGCAACATCGGTGGCGACAATCGCATCAATCTTGCCGGATCTGGCATTACGCATAACGCGGTCACGAGTTGGCTGATCAAGGCCGCCGTGCAACGCCTCGACGCTGTAGCCGCGGACGCGAAGTGCTTCAGTAAGCTCATCGACTTCGTTGCGGGTGCGGGCGAAGATGATGGCAAGTTCGGGATCCTCAAGATCGAGAATGCGGCCAAGCGCTGCCGTGCGGTAATTGCGTCCCACGATATAAGCGATCTGAGGAACACGGGGGGCTTCGCCTTCGGGTGTTTCTTCCTTGGCAATAGCGATTCGCACGGGGTTCTTCAGATGTTCGTCGGCGATTTTCGCAATTCTCGGCGGAAGCGTAGCGGAGAAGAGTGCTGTCTGTACGCCCTCGGGGAGTGCCTCGAAGATGGCATCCAGTTCGTCGGCAAAGCCGAGGTCAAGCATCTCGTCAGCTTCGTCGAGAACCACGGCCTTTACGGCATCAAGCTTGAGCGTGCCGCGATTAATGTGATCAAGGGCTCGACCTGGCGTGGCAACAACGACATGCGTGCCGCGCTTAAGCGAGCGGATCTGTCGGCCATATTCCTGTCCGCCGTAGATCGGCGTCACGATGATGCCGGCATCTCGGCCGTAGCTGTGAAAAGATTCACTCACCTGCAGGCATAGTTCACGCGTCGGAGTGAGGACGAGAATCACCGGGTCGGAAGGCTCTTTGCCAAGTGCCCAGCGTTCAATAAGAGGAAGTGCGAAGGCGGCAGTTTTACCCGTGCCAGTGGCGGCCTGGCCGAGAACGTCTGAGCCCGCAAGAATGGCTGGAATGGCAGCCTCTTGAATAGGGGTAGGTTCTTCAAAGCCAAGGGCAGTAAGGGAAGAGACGAGTTGGGGCGAAAGGCCCAGTTCGGCGAAATCAGCCATGTTTGAGTAATGTCCAATGGTCGCTGGCGGCCTCGCACATCAGAACTCAGAAACGAAGGCGGATGAGGCGTTCAGCAAATGTTGAGTAAAAACCTGCTATCGAAATCAGGCATGCTGCAGAGTGCATTCGCTCTGCAAGAGGTGGCAATGACCACACAAGATCGGGCATTCGCAAGAAAATGCCACGACGGAGGCTTTGGGAGTCAAAAGTCTTCTGAAGATAAGCAAAAAGCCCGCATCGGCTTGGGTTAGAAGCCTCGCGGGCTTGCGCCGTATCTGCTGGAGCCCTGAAAGCTCCAGCAGCGGGCA
>ERZ780157.764-NODE-764-length-38917-cov-19.460244_pt1 | contig 38917 bp, 41 predicted proteins | sample MGYA00511169_ERZ780157 | MGnify/ENA primary metagenome ERZ780157 (study PRJEB29588, sample SAMEA1965149) | human gut metagenome | biome: human gut; feature: human-associated habitat; material: faeces | place: Denmark | collected 2008/2010 ...
ATAATAATATTTAACTAATTTTAAAAGGAGGTTTTATGAAAAACATATCAGCTTTTACATTGTCTGAGGTTTTAATTACACTAGGCGTAATCGGAATTGTTGCAGCAATGACGCTTCCGAGTCTTATCGGACGCTGGCAGGAAAAAGTCACTGTTGCAAAGCTTGAACACGCGTATAGTTTACTTTCTCAGGCTTACGTGAAGGCGATTGGTGAAGATGGCGACGCACGCTACCTGAATTGTTCTTCGGCAGACTGTTTTATGAAGAAGCTGGCTAAAAATTTAAGTGTGCTTTCCCTAAATTATGAGGATACTCCTGAATTTTCAGCTCTTAATGGTGATAAAAGCTATAATTCTTCTGTCAAAAGAATGTATCGTATGGTCTTGGAAAACGGTTATATAATATATTATCGTGAGGGGTTTTCTCAAACTTGTACTATGACATATTCAACATGGGATGTTGATGAACTGTACAAAACAATATGCATGAGCCTTAAGGTTGACATAAATGGTGATGCAAAACCTAATACTTTCGGTCGTGATATTTTTAGCTTTTATTTAGTACGCGACAGAATAATTCCGTACGGAGGTGTTAAAGAACCTTATTACAAATTTAACTGGCTTTGCAACAAAAGCCGGCCGGATTATTGGGATGGCGGATACAATGGAGAGTTTTGTACTGCCTGGGTTTTGAATAACAAAAATATGGACTATTTGTATTGTAATGACCTGAACTGGAAAGGCAAAACAAAATGTAAATAATTAACCTTTTCTTAACATTTCAAACGGCCTAAACCTATTGATTAGTTTTTTTGTTGGTGGTATAAAAAACATGTTATAAGTTTACACAATAAGAAGGAGTAAATACTTATGGGTAAAACAAAAGTTGCAATTAACGGCTTCGGCAGAATCGGCCGCAACACATTAAGAGCCGCTATCAGAGAAGGCATTTTTGAAGAATTGGATTACGTAGCAATCAACGACCCTGGTTTAACACCGGCAAACGCTGCTCACGTTTTCAAATATGATTCAGTTATGGGCAAATTCGACGGAACTGTTGAAGTTGCTGAAGATGGTCTTATTATCAACGGCCACAAAATCAAATTCTTTGCAGAAAAAGACCCTGCAAATCTTCCTTGGAAAGACCTTGGAGTTGAAGTTGTTATTGAATCAACTGGCTTCTACACAGATGCTACAAAAGCTCACGCTCACATCGATGCTGGTGCTAAAAAAGTTATCATCTCAGCTCCGGCTAAAAATGAAGACAAAACTATCGTTCTTGGCGTTAACGAAAATGAATACGATCCTGAAAAACACAATGTTATTTCAATGGCATCTTGCACAACAAACTGCTTAGCTCCTGTTGCTAAAGTTTTGGATGAAAAATTCGGTATCGTTAAAGGTTTGATGACTACAGTTCACTCATACACAGGCGACCAAAGAATTTTGGATGCAGGCCACAAAGACCCTCGCAGAGCTCGTGCAGGCGCTTTGAACATTGTTCCGACTACAACTGGTGCTGCTAAAGCTGTTGCTTTGGTTCTTCCTCAATTGAAAGGTAAATTGAACGGTTTCGCTATGAGAGTTCCTACTCCGGACGTTTCAGTTGTTGACGTAGTTGTTGAAACTGAAAAACCGGTTACAGCAGAAGCTGTTAACGCTGCTTTGAAAGAAGCTGCTGATGGAAAAATCCTTTGCTACTCTGAAGAACCGCTTGTTTCTTCTGACTACATCGGAACATCACAATCTTCAACAGTTGACGCTGCTTTGACAATGACAATGGGCGACAACATGGTTAAAGTTGTTTCTTGGTACGACAACGAAATGGGTTACTCAACTCGTTTGGCTGAAACTACAAGATTAGTTGCTTCTAAATTATAATTAATTTAGAATTTGTTTGTGATAACAAAGAAGACAAGTCTGAAATTTTTCAGACTTGTCTTTCTATTTGTCTAATTTAATAAATGAGCAAAATGGTATAGCAACTTGTTTATTACCAGGGATAATCGTCCTTGATTTCCCACCCGTCCCCCATAATAACAGCTGCGCAGCTAAAAACACCTTTCTCGTTTATACATTGCCTGAGTGCAGTGTCTCTTTTAATACCATAATACGGAGCTCCAAGCAGTCTATATTGAGTACTCGAACTCATCTGGAGTCTGAATATATCCTTTCCCCAAGTGTTTGGCCCCTTATAACCATTTGTATCAATATCAAGCTCAACTTGTGTATCAATGCCGGTTTTTCTGACCATAACAATAACTATTGTTCCGTCAACCAGATGTATTTGAGTCATATTCCCCATCGATGCCGCCCCGCAGGTTTCACAAAAACTGATAACAGAATTACAATTTCTTACAGTTCCGTCAATTTTTTTGTAGGTAATATTTTTACACCCATGAAGTCTGCTGTCGCGGTAAACATTTAGTTTCTTAAAATACGGAACTAAATATCTGTTTGCCCAGTTCCAGGAATTATCGCTAACTGAAAGATTTTCATCAAAATATTGCCAATATTTTGCTTCGCCTTCATGCACTTCCGCCATTTTAATTGCGTTATAAAGTTTTGAGTACATAACTTTAAGCTGATTTGCGGCCATTTTTTTCTGTTGTTTTTGTATAAGTGAAGGCAATGTCATTGCGGCAATAATTCCAATAATTCCTAAAGTTATGAGAACTTCTGCCAGAGTGAAGGCTTTGTTATTATTCTTCATATCATGCTCCCAAAAGTGATTTTTTATATCATTATTATGAATTAATTTATCACTTTTGTCAATAATTTCTGCTTTTTAAAATCATCATAACTTTTTTATATAAGGTATATGATTTTATTTAAAGGAGTTAGAAATGCAGAGTGTTAAGGATTTATTTGGAAAGAGAATAAAAGAATTACGAAAGGCCAGAAATCTAACTCAGGAACAACTGGCTGAACTTGTTGATATCGACACAAGAAATATTATAAAAATTGAAAACTCAGAGACTTTTCCGCGTGTAAAAACTCTTGATAAACTGCTTGAAGTTTTCCAGATTTCAGCATCAGAAATATTTCAAACGGCACATCTGGAAAATTCCGACCTCCTTCGAAAAAAGATTTTTCAAAAGCTGGAGGAAGACGAGGAACTTACAAAATTAATTTATAAAATGTTATTTTAATTTAGCTTAATATTGTTTTTTATTTTAAGTATAAGATTATGAAAGTGTTATAATATTTATTCTGCCTCTCTGAAAAAATTAGACTTTTGGTTTACCTATACGGGGAATATATTTTAGTAATAATATTTTAAGATATAAATAAGGAGAAAATTTATGTATATTTTAAAAATTATTACATTTGTTTTGGTTATAATAGGCGCCTTGAACTGGGGTTTGGTCGGCGCTTTCAATATTGATTTAGTACAATTGATATTTGGTGAAATGACTGTGCTCTCAAGAATTGTTTATATTCTTGTCGGAATTTCAGCAGTAATTTTTGCAATATTGGAGTACAAGCATCTTATAGACGATAAGTCAAATAAAACAGACCTTTATTAATATTGGTCTGTTTTATAAAATATGTTATGCAGAGAGTGAATTTAGAAATTCTTTATTTTGCTTCAAGGTATTTTCCGTTGCAAGAATTGAATAAACCGGTTTGCCTTTAAAAATGTAGTTTGCTGCATTCTGAATGTCTTCCGGTGTAATTTTATTAATCATCTCAAGTATCATATTTTCCTGATTAATTCCATAGGGTGAAATCAGTCCATATTCAAGTGATTTGTTTTTGCCGGAATTTGTTTCGTTTGAATTTAAAATCCTGTTGCGAAGTGTTAATTTAGCATTTTGTAATTCTTCATCCGAAACTTTTTCTGACTTCATTTTTTCTATATGTTTGTTGAACCCTTCAATTGATTTTTTCACATTGTCATAACTAATTTCATTTGTATCAAGGTTTTCGGTTGTTGTTCCGATATCAAGCGCAATTGTTCCGATATCGTCCATAAGTGCAACTTCGGAGTGGACTGAATATGCAAGATGCTGCTTTTCGCGCAAATCATTAAACAATCTTGAGGACGGGCCTCCGCCAAGAATTATGTTTAACAGGTTAAGCGTAATTTCGTCCTTAATATTCTGGTTAACTTTGAATTTGTAGGCTTCAATAATTTGAGCCTGAGGTTTTGCATGAACATCTGTCAATACTTTTGTTTTTTCAATCTCGGTATAGATTTCCTGCATGCTTGAATTCTTGTCTGCAACTTTTGGAAGTTCTGCAATTTCATTGAAAATCAGTTGTTTTAATTCCGGTTTTCTTGAAAACGGCGCAGAAATAACAATATTTGCCTGACTGTTTTCCAGGATATATTTGTAGAGGTTTTTAACATCCTCAAGCGTAACTTTGTCTATAGAATTCAAAATTTCTTCTTTTGTGTAGCCGTTTGGAAGCCCTTTAAAGATTTCTGCTGTAAGTTTATCATCGGCATCTTTTTCCGAAGTTTCTATTTCATCGCGGAGCTCACTTTTCATTTTCGATAGAGTTTCTTCAGTAAATCTTGGAGCCTGCAGAACTTCTTTTGCTGCTTTCAAGGCTTGCTGCATATCATCAGCGTAAAAATAGCTTGATTTAATTTTTAAGTCTTTGTCGCCTGCTGCAAAAATAAAATCAAGCGCGAGTTTGTCCAGTTCGGTTTGATATTCCTGTTCGTTTTTGTCTATGGTTCCGGAATTTAGTATTTTGAATAACAAATTTGCGGCAGCCGGTTTTGTATTTTTCGGATATTCGGGCGCTGTGTATAAAATATCAAACACCGCATTATTATTATTTGTATCGTGCAAAACAACTGCAAAATTATTATCAAGGTTGTATTCTTTAACTGCATCCATGTTTATTGCACGTTTCTGGACTTGTGAGCCGGTAAAAGAAATGTCTGCTGCTTTGTCGTGGTTTGCTTTAATGCTTTCAGGAGTTGCGCTTGCCGGATGTACAACTGTTAAAGAAGCTTTGTTCAAATCCAGATATTTTTTAGCGGCTTTTGATATGTCTTGCGGAGTAATTTCTTTAACTATTTTTTCGAAATCTGTAAGCAGGTTCAGGTCGTTATCCTGGAAGGCTCCGCCAACAAGTGCGTTTGTGTAAGCCGATTGTTCATAAAGATTTGAATAATCTTTAAGCATTCGTTTTTTTATAACATTAAGTTCTTCTTCTGTCGGATTTGCTGCGGCAAGTTTTGAGATTTCAGAATAAATTGTTTTAATTATTTTTTCTGAATTTTCTTCCGTTCCTTCTGCAATCATAAGAATTGCGCGGCCGTCATTCGGTTTTGTACTTATTCTTTCAAGTTCGGTTATTGCACTGCTGTTGTAATCTTTTAACTTTTTGTCAATTCTTGAGGTTTTCGACATTGTAAGAATTTGTGACAAAGCTTGTGTAAGAATTTTCTCTTTTGCGTCATTATTTTTGGGGCCGTTAAACGAAAGAATTACGGAGGTTGCGGTTGCTTTATCCGAAATTATATCTTCGCGAACCGGTTTGTCAATCGGCTTTAATTCTTCAAAATGACGTGAAGACGGCGGATGTTTGGTTGATGTGAAATATTTTGACATCAGCTTCATTGTTTGTTCCGGGTCAACTTCTCCGGTGATAACCGTTACCATATTTGCCGGATAATAGTTTTGATTAAAATAATCAACAACATCTTCGCGGGTTATGTTTGTAATGTTGGAGGTGGTTCCGCCAATCATATCAAGAGATTTTGTATCAATTTGATAAAGGTTTTTGAGGGATTTGTTAATTCCGATATTCAGCGGGTCTGCCGTAATCATATTTATTTCGGAATTTACAATACCTTTTTCTTTCTCCAGCATATTTGCTGCAAATCTTGGTGTTTCAAGCATTGAGGCGTGAAGTTTAATTTTTTCTTCCAAATCGGTTTTATTCAAAAGGTTTGAACTGATAAAGTAATTTGTTTCGGAGAAGCCGGTGGAGGCATTTGTTGAAGCGCCCATTTTGTCCACGCGTTTGAAGAATTCTCCAGCCTCAAGTCCATCTGAACCGTTAAAAAGATTGTGTTCTATAAAGTGTGAAATTCCGCGTACTTTGTCATTTTCATTCATTGAACCTGTATTAACATAAGTCTTTAATACGGTTTTACCTTCCTTTGGTATAATTACAACCCGCTGGCCGTTTGCAAGTTTATACAGGCTTGCATTTGTGTCAAACGGAAGTTTTATGTCGCTGACTTTTTGATATGCAATCGGGGTTTTAACAGAAAAATCAGGCGTCACGGTCTGCATTGTTGTCTCAGACGCGGTTTGGGGTGTATCGCCTTTGAAGTTTTGATTTTTTTTATATGGTTCTGAAGAGTTTGTTTTTGTTGTTCTAAAGTCCGGATTAATTCTTAACATATACCTACCTATTCTCTACATATAATATTAAAAACAAGAACATTTAAAAAATTGCGCCTGTGTATTATAAAATTTTTTTTAAGTAAATCATGTCACTCAATTGCTTTCCATTTTCAAAAATAGGATGAGAATAGTTCTCTATAAAAAAGTTTTTTATTCTGTGTGTTTCAACAAAACCTCGTTTTTTATAAAAATTAAGTGTTGTTTCGTTTTCTCCTGTGCCAAGAATTATGCTTGAGACATTTTCTTCTTGATATTTGTTACAAATAAAGTTTAGCAACCTTGAAGCATAGCCGTTACTTTGGTATTCTGGATAGGTTGCCAAATTTTTTATTTCTATGGTTTTATTATCAATTTGAAGAACTGCGCATATAGAAATTAATGTATTTTTATCATACAACACAAAAAGATTTGATTGCTCTAAATATTTGTTAATCATCGCTTCATCCTCATCGCCGATTAACAAAAGCTCCATAAAATCTGTTTTATTTTTTGTTATCTCATATATTTTCATAAATTAAATATATCATAACTGATAGAAAACTTTACAGTCTGCGTATAAAAACTTTTCCGGAAAAAAGGCGCCGCTTGCGGCGCCTTTTTATTTTATTTTGTTTCAGTGGTTTGCGGTTCTGTTTTAACCTCTTCATCTTCTGTGTCAGGTTCTGATTTGGTTGTTTCCGGTTTGCCGGTTTTGTTTACAAGCTTCAGGTCATAAACTCTTAACGCAAAGTATGGAAGTTTTTTGTCGCGTTCTTGCAGAAATAACACAAAGGTGTCATCTAAATAAAAATACCGCGGTGCAACTTCTTCGACCGGTTCAAGTGAACATCTCATCGTCGCAATTGCTGCTTCACTTTTAAGCTTAACTCCTTTGCGGTTCATTTTGAACTCAACAGTTTGCAAAGCATCTGAAATTTTCATTTCAGTACCTTCAATTTGTTTTCCGGTAAGCTCAGGATATCCCTGCAATTTGTACAGATTTACATCCGGAACTCTAAGCTGGTCTTTTTCTTTAAAATCATGCCAGCCCATATATCCGGCTTTTTTTATGTGCATATCGCTGTATAATTTGTCAAAAGTTTTGTTATCATCTGTTCTGTAAAGATAAACAATATCTTTTCCCTGCGTTTCAAGTGCTACCGCAAAGTCGTCAGGCGAGTTGTAAAATAATACATTAACGGTTTTGTCAAGCTCTTTGTCAGATTCATCATTTATGCCGAAATAGTCAACTTTGCCTCTGAATTTACCGAATCTTGAGGGTTCAAGTTTGTCAAACGGTGCTGCAAATTTAAAATCTTTTTTCAGCATTGTGTAGACTAAATATTTATCAGGTGCCGGTGTCCAGTCCAGCATATCAAGAATGTCGCTTGTTGCGTTAAATTTTTCTTTTATGCCGGTTTCGATTTCCTGTTTTAATTCAGGCGAGATTGCTCCGTAAGTTTTGTAATATGTATTTTCACTGAGCATGTCAGCTTTAAATCTTTGTTTGTTAAGCTCTTTTACTGTAACATTCTTTTCATCTCCGACTAATTTTATCGGGCCTTTTACAATGTTATTTTGCAAGTCATTCCAGACAATTTGGAAAGTTCCGACCCAGGCTCTGTTTTGCTGGGCAGTTTCGGACTTCAATGTCGGAACAAGAACAAATTCGGAATTAAGGCTTTTCTTCCCAAATCCGAATGCAGAGGCTGTTGTTGCACATAATAGGGTTATGGCAAGTGCTGCAAGTATTTTTTTCATCTTCTCTCCTTTTCATAAATGCCTTTTGCTGTTGCAGAAAGGCTTCTAGTCTAAATTCAAATACCTGAAAAAACTTTTTACCTTTCCGGCAGCGTCTTTTGTGTGCGGAAGGTTTGGTTCTTTGTAGTATTTTTCATAATTTCTTATAATATTATCCGGCAAATCTTCACCGGATTCAAGTATTTGTGAAATCATTTCCAAATATTCATCCTGCTCTTCTTTATATAGAATATCACGGCGGCGCAAATCTTCATCTGCTTCCAAATGTATTAGTGCATGAAAAGCAGCCTGAATACTTTTATCTTTTGTATCCGGCGGAAAATTTAAAAGAGCCTCTCTTACCGGAATAAATCCTATTAAAGCTTTTCTGACAAGCTCTGCAACCAGAAGCCTTTCCTGAAGATTTCCGCTCATTAGACCAGCATTTCACTGCATTCTTTTTCTATAAAACGCAGCATTTTAATTTTGTCATTGTCAAAGAATTGTTCGGAAACGGTATTTATGGCTTCAATAGCCATTTCCCGTTTGTTCATTGCTGCGCGGTAGAAAAACTTTTTACCAACCTTGTATCTTACTAAAATGCTTTTTAATGTTAATCTGTCCATAACTGTTTTAATTGTAGTATATGCTCTTTCAACCCCGTTTGCAGACAGGCTGTCGACCACATCCTGAATTGAAATGTCACGTTCTTCACATTCGGCAGTAAGTGTCCAAATTGTATTTAAAATATCAATTTCTAATTTGCCGCAAGCCATATTTTTTCCTCACATTTCTATATCTCTATTTAATTACTAATATTGTAACACAAAATATTTCTTTTTCAATCTATTACCAAAATCTTTACATAAATTATATTTCATCAAACAAATCAGTTTCTTTTTTGAAATTGGTTTTTTGTTTGCGTTTTTTAAGATTTTTTTTCTTTGTTTTATCCGAAACCTTTCTGTATGCATTGTCAAGCGAAATTTTTGCGACCGGACGTCCGCTACGCCTGTCGAAAAACGTCAGCCAAAAATTTCTGTTTATATTGTCTACCGTAAAAGAGATTTTTCCAACCGCTTTATCTCCGGGGCTGATATGCTTGAACATCAGTTTTGTATCGCCGAAAATTGAGGGTCTGTAAACCTTGTTGTAATCATTTATAAGTGCCATATCTAGGCCTGAAAAGGTTTTATCCGAAAGATTTGATATCAAAACAGTGATTGTGATTGTGTTTAATTCACCAAACGGGTCTTCTTCATGTTCAATATTGTTAATATTGATTTCAAGACCCGGATAAAGCAGTTCATGCTGCATAAGCGCTGTGTCTTTGTAAACCGGAAGCGGAACGGTTGTGTTTATTTTGACACGGATTTCATCACCGGGTGCAATTAAAACTTCACTGCCTTTTCTAAAAAGCGCCATGCCAAGGCCTATCGCGCCGCCGACAGCCGCCCCGCCTGCAAGCGTATAACCTTGAGAGGCGATTGCGGCTTCAAGACCAAGCAGATTAAGCGCTGCAAGCCCCCCTGCTGCGCCGCCCACAACCGTATATCCGACATCTTGCGCAATAATTTTTGTTGTTTCGGCTACTGGATGAAGTTTTGTTGACATTTTGCCTTCTATAGGGATTTCACGGCCGTCGGGAGTTATGAGATAATCAAAATCAAGTTCAATCCAGGCTGAACGGCCTAACCGTTTTGCATCGCTTGTTTGTGAAATTTTGCCATGAGCAATTGTTCCTTTGGGTATTATTACGCCCTTGTCGCCGTAAACCTCATTTGTAACTTCAGCGAAAAATTCATCGCCTTCCATATTAATGCTTCCATCAAGAACCTGCGAAACAGTCATATGAATAACATCTTTTCTCTCAAGATGCTCTATTTCTCCGGTAAATAACTCCTGTTCCGTTTTATTGTATTGATCGCTGTATTCGGCATGCCCTTCAAACACGGGGGAAGCCAGTACTGAGGTATTTAACATAAATGTGCTTATTAATAAAACGGATAAAAACTTTTTCATATAAATATTATACTACGCTATTAAAACTATAACAAATTTCCATCATTTATGATAATATAAAAATACATTATAGGAAAAAGCGAGGATTTTATGAATTTTAAACGCTGGTACGATATTGATGTTACAATGAGCAGAGCTGTGGCTTTGTGGGAAGGTGCGGAAGAAAGTTTGCAGACCGTTTGCGCGGACTATGTAATTGACAAACTTAAGGACATGGACTTTGAAATGTCGCTTGATGAGCAGTACAACTACATAATGCGCCGCTGGTATGATAAAAACATCAGGGTTTCTCACGCAATGGAATACCTGAAGCACGCGCCCGAAGAAATTCAGCGTCAGCTTGCGCTTGATATTATTGAGTATATTGAACAGAATGAAAAAAGTGAGAAGTGAACAGTACATTACGTTTTACTAAGTGAAAAGAGAGTAGCATTCCCTCGCCCCTTGCGGGATGCAAAGCGAACCACCACAACAAAGTGAGGATGAGTGAGCCTGTATGCATAGCTGAGGGAGCAGTTGTAGGCGAGTTTGAGCGAGCCGTACAAATGCGGGTGAGGGGTAGAAAAGTGAAAAGTGAAAAGGTCTTTACCTTAATGTTAATTTGGTGGAAGTTTTACAAATATTCATATTGAAAAGAACTTAGTGCCTTATTGCCTTCCACACCAAAAAACGTAACGGACTTTTCACTTTTCACCCCATCTTCACCAATCTTAACATGTAGCCATGTCATAGCACTTCATATTAAACTAAAACTATGAGTGATGAAATTAATCGTAATGTAATAGATATTTTTTCTCAACATAAAAAATCACCTTCCACAAATACTGAAAAGGTCAAGTATTATGCGGGATTCAATTATGTAAAACTTACTAAAGACAATAATGGTAACAAATTCAATTCCGAACATCTTTTGAAGTATTCTAAAGCTTGCCATTATATTGTTAGAGTAATGCGTGAGGTTAACGGCGAAATAGTTTTATATAATTATGATGTTCCGAACGATGAACTTTTCAGGTTCATGAAATCTTTTGAGGAAAACACCCTTGACGGTACGATTATTGAAATTGAAAAATATATTCCGGACGGCCTGGCATAAAACAATACCGGCGGGCGGAATAAATATAAATAGCGGAAAATATTATGAATTGTTTTTTTAGAAAATATCATGAAAGTTTATATAATTGTACAAAGCCTTACCAGTATGTTGGCGGAGAATTTCTCTCTTACAACAAACCCTTTGATGAGGCAAAACTTCGCTTCGCGTTCGCGTTTCCCGATAAATACGAAATCGGCATAAGCAATTTAGGTTTAAGAGTGCTTTACGAACAGGTAAATAAACAGCCTGACTATATGGCAGATAGAGTTTATGCGCCGGAAGCTGATTTTAAGCCGGAACCTCTCTATGCTCTTGAAAGCAAACGCCCGATTAAAGATTTTGACGCTGTCGGCTTTTCAATCCAGTATGAACTTGCGTATCCGACGATTTTGAAAATGCTTGAGATGGCCGGAATTCCATATAAAAATTCCGAAAGAAGCGAAGACGACCCGATTATTCTTGCGGGCGGCCCGTGCGCTTATAATCCTTTGCCGGTTGCAGATTTCATTGACGGATTTTTGATTGGCGACGGCGAAGACAGCATTCTGGAAGTTTGTGAAGTATTGGTGGCAACCAAAGGCTTGCCGCGCGCTGAAAGGATTAAAAAACTTTCCGAAATCGAGGGTGTCTGGTGTCCGGATTACTCCGAAAACGTAACAAAGCGTATTGCACAATTAAAATACGAAACTGCTCTGAAAAATTATCCGATTCCATTTTCGTCTTCAGTCCATGACCGCGCAATTGTGGAAATTCGTCGCGGCTGCGGCAGAATGTGCCGCTTTTGCCAGCCCGGGCACGTAAACCTTCCAATAAGAGAAAGAAGCGCCGAAGATATTATAAAAATAGCTAAAGAGCTTGTTAAAAACACAGGATACGACGAATATTCACTGCTTTCACTTTCTTCAAACGACTATTCAAACATAAACGAAGTTATAAAAGAACTTGCGGTTGATTTTAATGAGAAAAAAGTTTCTGTATCATTACCGAGCCAGCGTATTGACGGATTTAACCTTGAGTTAGCAAATCTTGTCCAGAGCGTTCGAAAATCCACAATGACGCTTGCGCCTGAAGCCGGTTCACAGCGCCTGCGCGACGTTATTAAGAAAAATATTACAGATGAACAAATTCTGAATGCTGTTTTGACGCTTTACGAAAACGGCTGGTCAAGGGTTAAGTTTTATTTTATCTGTGGGCTTCCGACAGAAACTCTTGAAGATATGGATGAGATGGCAGAGCTTTTAAGACGGATAAAATACCGCGCAAAGCTTATCAAAAAAGAAAAAGATTTGAAACATGGACTTGATATAACCTGCACGCTTTCTATCTTTGTGCCGAAACCTTTTACTCCGTTTCAGTGGAACGGCCAGATGAATTTGGATAAAGTTACGGAGCATATTCACTACCTGAAAGACAAAATTGCGAACTTAAAAGGCGTGAAAGTCAATTATCATGACAAATTCGTTTCAAGAATAGAAGCGGCATTGACGCGCGGTGACAGGAGCCTTTGTGATTATATTGAAGCACTTTATAAAAAAGGCTGTTATCTGGATGCGTGGGGTGAATATTTTGACAAAAACGTCTGGCATGAAACAGCGGAAGAATGCGGAATTTCATTACAGAAACTTGCAGAAAAGACTTTCGATATTGATGCTCCGCTTCCATGGGACTTCATTAATATCGGAGTTGACAAAGAATGGTTTAAAGAAGAATATCGTAAAGCTTTATCGATTACTTCCCTCGCCCCTGCGGGGAGATGGATAGAGGGTGAGGGGTCAAATCCGCATATTGTTCCGACCTGTGAAAAGGGCTGCGTAAATTGCGGCGTCTGCAAAAACTTAAAAACACACAAAGTTCTTGCAAAACCCTTCAAAGCTTCTGAAAACGCTCAAAAAATCAACTTTGAACCGGTTGAGCCGCACACGCACGAAACTGACAAACGCGAAGTTTTCAGATACCGTATTAAACTCACAAAAACCGGAATTTTAAGATATTTTTCACATCTTGACTGGCAAAATACCTTTTTCAAAGCACTTTCAAGAACAGATATAAATATTGCCTTTTCACAAGGATTTAACCCATCAATGAAGGTTTCGATGGGCGTTGCGCTCCCGCTTTTTGCACAAAGCGTCTGTGAGTTTGTTGATATTGAAATTTACGATAATCTCACGCCCGAACAACTCAAACTAAAGTTGGAAAAAGTTCTTCCCGAAGGTTCGGAAATAATAAGTATTGTAAAAATTGAAAAATCAGCAAAATCAATTGATACAACCGTGTGCTGGGCAGAATATGAAGTAAAGATTTTTAATAATTCTCTTTACGATTTTGAAGATTTGAAGTATAATACGAACAGAGTTTTGACTTCTCCTGAAATTTTTATCGAGAAGAAAAACAAAAAAGGTTTAATTAAAAAAGTAGACATCAAACAGTGCATAAAATCTTACAGATTTGCAGATGAAAGTCTATTCATAGTATTAAAAACCGGTCAGAACCTTGAAGGCGGAATCCCGTCTCTGAGAGCAGACACCTTGATGGAGCTTATATCCCCTGATGTTAAATTCGACATCACACGAACAAGGTTCTTTGACGAAAAAGAGTTAGAGGTTTAAATAAAGGATTTTTTATGAACAACAAAAACACAAATCAGCCGCAGCCTAAAAAAATTGTTATTGCTGAGCGCGATAATATTGCCGCGGTTTTAGAAGGTAAAAAAGTTACCGATTTTTTCATTCACAGAGGTGAAGTTCTTTTAGGCGATGTTTATCTTGCGACAGTTGACAACATTCTGCCGAGTATTGATGCGGCTTTTGTTAACGTCGGCACTGATAAAATGGGATTTCTTCACGCACAGGACGTTATGGGCAAAGGAAGTTTGAAAGAAAAACTTTCACCAAAACAAAAACTCATAGTTCAGGTTGTAAAAGAACCAACCGGCCACAAAGGCCCTCGTGTTACAACAGAAATAAGCCTTCCGGGCAGATTTCTGGTATTGATGCCGAATGAGCCGGGTGTAAGCGTTTCTAAGAAAATCGAAAATTCAAAAGAACGCGCAAGGTTAAAAGCTATTATGAATTTAATTAAGCCCGTAGGCGTCGGCGTTATCATAAGAACAGAAGCCGAAGGCCAGTCTGAAGCTGATATTCAGGAGGACTTGGAAATCCTTCTTGAAAAATGGAACAACATTATCACAGCCGCTGAAACAATGACTCCGCCTAATCTTATCTACCGCGACCAGGATTTACTTTACAGGGTAATCAGAGAAGCCTGCACGGAGGATACTAAAGAAATCATTGTTGATACAGCTTTTGCGATGAACAGAGTTCAAAATATTTTGCAAAACTGGCACATGAACAAAAATATCGAAGTTACGCTTTACAAGGGCACTGAACCTTTGCTTGTTGCAATGGATATTCACAAAGAAATTAAAGCAGCGTTGAATATCAAGGTTAATATGCCGTCAGGCGGCTACTTGTTCATTCAGCAAACTGAGGCCTTGACAGTTATTGATGTTAACAGCGGAAAATTCACAAGCTCATCAACTCAGGATGAGACCATTTTGAAAACAAATATCGAAGCAGTTCACGAAATCGCCCGTCAGTTGCGTTTGCGCAACATAGGCGGCATGATTATCATTGACTTTATTGATATGCTTTCACGTGCTGACAAGCTTGCGATTATGGAAGAACTTGAAATCGCGCTTGAGCCTGACAAAGCAAAACCGCAGGTCGGCCAGCTTTCAGATTTGGGGCTTGTTGAATTGACACGCCACAGACAAGGTCAAAGTTTAGCCGAAATCTTTACGAAAAAATGTCCGCATTGCCAGGGCACAGGATGTTCGGTAATTGATTTTAACTTTGCAACTCCGACCGCAGAAGGTGAATACAGGGCAAAAGCCGCTAAATTGAAGCTTCCTGTAAATAACTTCAAAAAGAATAACAACAAAAACTTTAACAAAAATCAGCCTCAGCAAAACCAGCAGCCGCAGGCAGAGGTTCAAGAGCAAGCCGCACCGCCTGCAATTGAAGTTGAAAATCCCTCTCAAAACGCTGTTCAAGAGGTTGAAAAACGCGAAAATAACAAGCGCCAGCGCAACAACAAACGCAAAAAGTTCGACAAGCAGGAGCGTGATTTGAATACCGAAGTTCAGGCTGAAATTAAACAGGCAGAAGAAATTCCGACTGCTGAAACAGTTATCAGGCCAATGGAAGAGATAAAACCTGTTATCGAAACGCCTGCCGCACCTCCGGCTTCTGAAGTTCAGGCTGAACAGCCGCAGGAAACACCTGTTGAAGCCCAGCCAAAGAAGAAAACACGCGGACGCAGAAACAAAAAACAGGAAACAACTTCTGAATCATCTGTTCAGCCAGAAAGTGCTCCTGCTTCCGACAATGCAGAAACCGCGTCTGCTGCTGAGACTCCTGCAGAAGAAGCTCCCAAAAAAGTCCGCAGGCCAAACAGAGGTTCTTCTAGAAAAGGTCGTGCTAAAAAATCCAGCGAGGAAAAAGTTGAAACTACAGTTCAATAAAACAATTAAATTTATTTCATTAATCGTTTTTGCTGCCGCAATTACTTTTATTGCGGCGCAAAACGGATTTTGTGATACCGGGGTTGCCAGCCAGGTTCCGGCTATTGCAGAACAAACTGCTGACACTGCAAAACATGAGACAATTATAAAGTTTGCTATTGCAATGGCAGGCGTTATGCTTTCTTCTTTCGTAATTTTTGCAGGACTCTGGATTTATAATAAATTCTTTGTTGACAAAAGCCTGTTTCCAAATAACGACAAAGATGATGTTCTAAATACTCCAAAAACGGTTGAAGAGGCTGTTACTTTCTTTATTAAGAGGAATAAATTATGCTAAAACCTGCGTTTGGAGCAGTTTCAATGCTGCTGGCGCTTTTAATTTTGGGTGTTATTGCCGCAATGATGCTTCCTATGTTAAAGGCAACAAGTGGAGCAGATGTCAGCGGAACTTCTCTTAAGCAGGAAAGTGTTGAGCAAAAAGCTGATGAAATGATTAAAGAAATTGAACTTCGAAAACAACAGACAATGGATTATTACAATAATTCCCATCAGTAATATGTTTTTGGGTTTTTCTTGTATTCTCCGTGCAGCCGCTTAATTTCATTTAACAAAAGCTCTTTATCTTCTTTGCTTATTTGTCCTACGGTTCGATACGGATATTCTCTAAGAAAAGTTCTGCCATTTTTATCCATATCATAATCATATCGAAGTTTTAAAATATCGTTAATATCATCCAAAGAAAGCTTTACTATTTGCTCGTTTTTGTCAAGTGTAAATGATAAAACTGGACTGTTTTTTGAGATAAATCCGTTTGGATATTTTTTATCTCTGAAAATATGGTAGTGAGAATTTTTTAAAGAAAGGTTTGCTTTTTGAACTTGAGCTGTTTTGTCATCTTTCAAAAGATTTATAATATATTCGACACTTTTTTCTAAGGAAGATTTTTCTTTAACTTTATCCGTAGTTTGTGAGAGTTTATCAATCTTATCAGGAAGATAAATTTTATCATTTGCGTGCAAGCCGTTCATTTTTTCAACGGTGTTTAAACCATTAATTTTGGCAATCAAAAGCATATATTCCTGAATTTCTTTATTCGAAACATTTTTGCGGCCAAGCTCCTGTTTTGCCAGTTCCCAGAGTGATTCGCCGGATTTTAAGTTATGTTCTTTTTTTTCTTTTACTTCCGGCAGCGACGCCATAACTTCATTAATGTAAGCCTGTACGGCGGTAATTTTTTCAGACATAATATTTCCCCTATACAATTTCCCAAGTAATTATATAAAGTATTTTTGCTGAAAAAATTTGCCTTTATATTACAATTTTATAACTGAAATTTCGAAAATATTGTAAATGCCTTATACTTCAACAACTTGTGAGCGAAGATTTTGGTGGTTGTGAATTATTTCAATCATTTCTTTCATAATTTTGTTGTAAGGTGTTTCAATTCCGTGTTTTTCGCCTAATTTTACAATTGTTCCCGCAAACATATCAACTTCGGTTTTCCGCCCGGCCTCGACATCCTGAAGCATTGACGTTTTGCCTTCAGGAAGCATTGTTTTAAGGTGTTCAACGGTTTTTGCAATCATATCTTCGGTGTTGTTAACCCCTTCTGCTTTTGCTATTTGCTGAACTTCGTGCATTATGTTTACGGCAAACTCCATAAATTTCTCATTTTCAAGCATTTCGCCAAAGGTCATTCTTAAAATTGCAGTAGGCTGATTTGCTGCAACATTGAGCATGAATTTCAACCATAGCGAATATCTCATATCAAGAGGAATTTTGTAATTTATTCCGGCTTTATCAAAAAATGCTTTTACGCGTTTAACATTTTCAGAAACAAGAGAATTGTCTTTCGCACCGAAAACGATAGTGTTTACGTTGTCGTGAGTTATATTGCGGCCTTCTCTTATGGCGCTGTGGCCTATGAAATAAGCAAGTAAAACCTTTTCCCATCCGTAAGCTTCTGCCAGAATTTCCTCGCTTGTTACGCCGTTCAGCAATGAAAGAATTACGCTATCCTCTTTCACAAAGTTTTTGATATTTCGACAAGCCTCATTAAGCCCGCTGAATTTTGTTGCAATAATTATTAAATCAGCTTTGAAATCGGTATCTTCCGGCAAAACATAATTAAAATGTAATTCCCTGCCGTTAAAAACCATAGGATTTCTGGTATATTTCTCCAGCCTGTCTTTATCAACAAGCACCCGTAAATCTGCACTGTCGAAATTTTGGATTTTGTCGGCATAAATACTTCCGACTGCACCAATTCCGCATATCAAAACATTTTTAATATCATTCATAAAATTATTTTACCACCACTTTAAATTCTTCGTTATAATCTGAATATAAATTTAATGCGGCCAAAAGTATATTAGTCGGATAGCCAATTTTGTAAATTTTTTTTACAGTCCGGCAATTTCTGCTTAAAAAAATACTTTATAAATACATAAGTGTAGTGAAAAAGTGTGTAGGTAATAATGGGAATAGATTTTAATCCCTGTTTAAATGTGCATGGTTTAAATCTTAACGTACGTTCGCAAATAGCCTCTCCAGCTTTTGCGTCACAGACTCCGCCTGACAGATTTGAAAGCCAAAACCCTGCAAGGTTTACTAATGAAGCTGTTCTTACAAAGCTTATAAACGCCAATCCTAAAATTATTTCAATTTTGCAAAGTGTTAACGCGCCTTGTAAATTAAACATGAAAGATTTGGAAACTTTACTCCAAAACCATTGTTCTGATGTTCAAAAAATTGCACTCGGGATTTCTGCGAACCTGCCGTTTTCACTAAAAGCAAAGGTTAATGAAAAAGCGCTGTCAGATGCTGCATATCTTCATGATATAGGCAAAGTCCTCATTCCGCCGGAAATCCTTAACAAAAACGCAAAACTTGATGAAACTGAAACAAAAATTATGCACAAACATTCCGAACTCGGCTATGAACTTTTGAAAAACACAAACCTTGACAAAACAACACTTAATCTCATTCGCAACCATCACCAAAACGCTAAGAAAAGCGGTTATCCGTTTGTGAATAATGATTTTCGTGCGGATTTGAATTTGCAGATTTTGACGATGGCGGATAAATATTCGGCTTTGACCGAAAAACGCTCATACAAGGAGGCTTTCACACCAAAAGAAGCTTTGACAATAATTTATCAGGACGTCAAAGACGGCAAACTTCATCCGTTTGTGTTTAAAGCGCTCGTAAATTACGCCAACAGCCGGCAGCCTGTTGAAGCTGCATAATTTATCTAAAAATAGTTTGTTCTCTGTCTGGACCTACGCTTACAATTGAAACCGGAACTCCGAGAAGTTCTTCAAGCCTTTCAAGATACTTTCTGCAATTTTCGGGAAGTTTTTCATACTCGCGAATGCCCGAAATGTCAGTTTTCCAGCCCTGATGGGTTTCATAAACCGGCTCTAAGTATTTGTGCATAAATACATCAGTCGGATAATGTTTGTAAATCTTTCCGTCGCGTTTGTCTTTGTAAGCCGTACAAACTTTGATTTCGTCAAAAGTGTCGAAAACATCAGCTTTTGTGAGCGCGATTGAAGTCAATCCGCCAACAAGCACTGAATATTTCATAATAACAGCATCAAACCATCCGCAGCGGCGCGCACGGCCGGTTGTGACACCGAATTCGTGTCCAATCTCCTGAATTTTCTTGCCTGTTTCGTCAGTAAGCTCTGTTACAAACGGGCCTTCGCCGACGCGTGTTACATAAGCCTTTGCCACCCCGATAACTTCGTCAATCATTGTCGGTCCGTAGCCGCTACCTGTTGCGGCTCCGCCGCCTATTGGGTTTGAAGAGGTTACAAAAGGATAAGTACCGTAATCCACGTCAAGCATTACGCCCTGAGCGCCTTCAAAAAGGATTTGTTTTCGGCTGGAGTTTTCGAGTAATTCCTGCCACTCAAAGCATACATAAGGTTTGAAAATTTTTGCGTAATTTTCACATAAAGCCAAAATGCATTCTTTTGTATAAGGCTGTAATCCGTAAACTTTTTCCAATTGTTTGTTTTTGAGCGGTAAAATAATATCCAGTTTTTCGTTAAGGGTTTCTTCGTTGTATAAATCCCCGATTTTCAACCCTATGCGTGCGGCTTTGTCAGTGTAAGTCGGCCCGATTCCTTTTTTGGTGGTTCCGATTTTGCCTTTGCCGGCTGTGTTTTCGGAATATCCGTCAACTTCGGTGTGATATGGCATTGTAATTGAAGCAAGAGGGCTGATTTTCAATCCCGAAACATCAATTCCCTGTTCAATAAGTTCGCCGACTTCTTTTTGAAAAGCTTCCGGAAGAATAACCGTGCCGGCTCCAAGAAAACATGTTTTGCCTTTGTATAAAATACCTGAAGGAATAAGGTGAAATTTGTAGGTTTTGTTGTCCGCAACAACCGTGTGGCCGGCATTGCATCCGCCCTGATAGCGAATAATTAAATCCGCATCATGCGCCAAAATATCAGTAATTTTTGCTTTGCCTTCGTCGCCCCACTGTGAACCTACAACAACTTTGTTTGTCATTTTGTATCCCTTCCGTAAACTTATTTCAACATAGATATTTTACCACGGAAATATTGAATTATATAGCAGAAATATAGTAAATAAGTTAATTTAAGGTAAACGGGGTAAATTTGCATATAGATAAATAAAAATCGCCATCTAAAATGACAGCGAAAACATTAATAACATAGGGTGCTAAAGTTATTGTTCTAATTTGTGGCTTTTTTATAGAACTTACCCTATGGATATATTATTAACTAATTATATTTATTTGTCAAGTACTTTTCTTAATTCTGTAATACTGTTTTTAAATATAAATTTTATAGTTTTGGAGATATACCTATAAGAAAATCGCCCAAGGTGAGCTTAGGCGAGAATTATAACAAATAGTTTAGTTTAAAAAGTCTTTTTACGTCATTCTGAGCATGGTTTGTGCGGTTGATGGGTTTCGGTGCGGCAGGCGAAGAATATTTGTTTGATTTTAGTGGGATCCTTCCCCTGCGGTTGAAGTTACCCTTTGAGTTTTTAGGTCATGCTCAGGATGACATTTTAAGCAAGTTCTTTAGCCGCAACCTGCAGCCCGTGAGGACTGCAGGGATTGTAACTTATATTATGCGGTTAAATTATTTTGCGTAAAGAACTGCTCTTGCTGCTGCTGACGCAGGAACTACAGATTGATCATAAAAAGCAATTGGGTAAATATCTGTCGGGTTTGTTACAGTACAAGCTGCCGCGTCAGTACCGGAGCCTGAAATTGTATTATTATCACAAGTAACAACTTTGTTAGGAGCTTTTTGACCATTTATATCAATAAATCCATAACAATAAGCATCTTCACTTCCGTCAGCCGCTGTAGCTGCAGCGCAAGCATCATCCTTGTTATCAAATATAAATGTTATACCATCATTAAAGAACAATAATGTGGTTTCATCAGGCCATGTTCCTCCTTGAGTAATGGCAGGAAATGTATTTTTGGCAGTTGGAGAATGTAATGTAGCAAAAGCAGTATAATCATTAGCACTTTCCTCTGGGACAGAAACAATAGTATAATTTTTAGAACCTGAAGTATCATGTAGATCAGTAGCTGCCTCAAAATCTGAACCTTTTGCGACCTTAACAACGTTCATACGATTTTTAAATAATGAATAAATTGATTGTACACCATCAGCGTCTTTACCATTTGTTTTACCTGCAACAGTCTGCGACAAGTCATAGTCATCAAGCGCAATGTTCATAACAACAGCCTGAGACATTACTGATAATGCCTTTTTGTATGCTGTTTTGTATTGAGCACCTTGAGTTGAGTTAATCAAGGTCGGCATGGTCATTGCCGCAACAACCCCGATAATACCTAATGTAATCAACACTTCCGCAAGAGTAAACGCGCCTTTTACGCCGTTACCAATAGTTTTCTTAAACATCTAAAATACCTCCGTTTATTGTACAATTCCATTTATTAAGTAGGAATTAATTATAATTATATCTTATAAATAGAATTTTGTCAATATGTTGGATAGAATATTTAATAAATTCTGTTTATTAGATAGTTTAATTACCCCCTTGAAATTGTAATTATATATAGATATCGGGAGCTTAGTTATGTCTTTAAAAATCCAACTTGGACAAAAAATCCAAATGCTGCGCAAAAAACGCAGACTTACTCAAGAGCAGTTTGCCGAGTTAATCGGCATTGACCCTAAAAATGTCAGTAAAATTGAAAACGGCAACAATTATCCGTCTGCTGAAACCCTCACTTCTATTGCCAAAGCTCTTGAAGTTGATATATATGAACTTTTTGTTTTTAAGGAGGAAATTTCTTATGAAGATATGCGCGAACAAATTATAAAAGCACTCGACTCTGACAAGGCCGTTATGTATTTGTATCAGGCTGTTAAGCTAATGTAAGTTAATATTTTGGCTATATTTTGTTTAGAATTTCCGGGATTATCTTGTAAGCGTCGCCAACTATTCCCAAATCTGCAACTTCAAATATCGGCGCATTTTCATCCACGTTTATCGCAATAATTTTTTCACTGTCTTTCATGCCGACAATGTGCTGTATTGCACCTGAAATTCCGCATGCAATATAAAGTTTCGGCCGAACTGTTTTTCCGGTTTGCCCGATTTGAATTTCTTTCTGTACAAGTCCGCTTTCTACAACGGCACGGCTTGCTCCGACTGTACCATTAAGCTTTCTTGCTAATTCTTTTAACAGTGCAAAGCCTTCGGGCGTGCCAATTCCGCGTCCGCCTGCAACGATTACTTCTGCGCTGTCAAGTTCATTCAATTCTGATTGAAGGGTTTTGATAAAGTCCAGCAATTCTACTTTTTGTGTTATGTTTGAAATATCAGCCGTTTTGTAAATAAACTCTGTATTTCGCGGCGCATTTTCGCTCATTGGTTTGAAAACCTTCGGGCGGACGGTTGCCATTTGCGGGAATTTTTTGCACAAAATTGTTGCCATCAATTGACCGCCAAAAGTCGGACGGGTTGCCGCAAGCTGTCCTTTTTCGTTTATATCTAAATCCGTGCAGTCGGCTGTCAAGCCTGTGTGAAGCGCTGACGAAATTCTCGGCGCCAAATCTCTTCCTTGCGCGGTTGCGCCAATCAGCATTATTTCCGGTTTAATTTCATTTGCCAAATCGATTGCTGTTTTTGCATAAAGTTCAGTGTCGTAATTTTTGTATTTTTCGTTTTCAAAAACATAAACTTTATCAATGCCGCTGTTTACAAAACCGTCTTTATAAAGCGCCATATCGCAGGGTTCGGTAATCAAAAGTGCTGAAATTTCGCAATTACCAAGTTTTTTCGACAGTTCAAGCGCTTTTGCGGCAAGTTCGAAAAATACAGTGTGAATATATTTATCACGCGTAACTTCTGCGTATAAAAGAATTCCTTTATTTTCACTCATTTGCACCTGCCTTGAATTCGAGTATTTTTTCGCAAATTGTGCCGGCTGTGTCGTCCGTGAAGATTATTTTTTTACCCTTATGTTCGACAATTGGACGAAAAGCCTTGCTTACGTATGTTGGAGAACCTTTTAAACCAACGTCTTCTGGATTTAATCCGATATCGGCAAGCGAATATTTGCGGATTTCTGTCCGCATTGCTTTTTTTACTCCGTTAATTCTTGCGCGCGCCGGCTCTTTATTATTTTGCAAAACGCACAAAAGCACAGGTAATTTTGCCTTTAAGGTTTCAATGCCATCGTCTGCCTGACGGGTTACGACAATGTAATCCTCGCCGCATTCAAGTACTTCTTTTACAAAGGTAATTTGCGGAAGGTTAAGGTGGTTTGCGATGCTCGGGCCTGTTTGTGCAGTGTCGCCGTCGATTGCAAACTGGCCGCAAATGATAATATTAAAATCCGGAACGGCTGTTTTAATTGAGTTTGCAAGGGTTTTGCCTGTTGCATAGGTGTCTGCGCCGGCAAATTTTTTGTCTGTAATCAGCGCACCATTATCAACCCCGACTGCAATTACTTTTTTAAGCATGTCTTCAGCTTGCAGAGGCCCCATTGTCAAGGCTGTAATCTCGACATCTTTGCAGGTGTTTTTGATTTGTAATGCGGCTTCAAGCGCATAAACGTCGTAAGGGTTTATAATGCTTTCAACCCCTTCGCGCTGGATAGTATTATGTTCCGTCCACTTTATGTCTGATGTGTCCGGAACCTGTTTTATGCAAAGTGCTATTTTCATAATTTATTACTGTTTGTGTTTCTGTGCGGCTTGTCTGGAGTTCGCTGAAAGAAGCGCATTGTAAGCCATTATATACATAGAACATTTTTTTACGCTCGGAATGTACCAGCTGCAGCGTTCTTGCGTGCAGACCATGTCAATTCCGGTTCCTATGCTTAATACCGGACAAAAAGGAATATCTTTTTTCTGAGCCATTCGTTTCTCCTGTTTATTTTACTGCTGAGTTGAAGCTTGTTTCAGAAGATTGCAGTTTTGGTCGCGTGTTCTCTCCTGAGCTTTGTAAATACGTGTTCTGTTAATAACTTCATCAAAATCAATTTTGTGGGCATCAAAATCCGGGCCGTCAACGCAGGCAAACTTAACTTCTCCGCCAACGGTAACTCTGCACGCTCCGCACATACCTGTTCCGTCAACCATAATCGGGTTCATGCTGGCTTCTGTGTATATTCCTTTGTCACGGGTCAAATCTGCCACTGCACGCATCATTGGCATTGGCCCTACAGCGATAGCATAATCCACTTTTTCACGGTTCATGATTTTTTCCAATACCTGGGTGACGAAGCCTTTTTCACCCATTGAACCGTCGTCGGTTGTTATGAATAGTTCTGTGCAAGCGTCTTTCATCTTGTCTGCCCAGAAAATTAATTCTTTTGTTCTGGCGCCCATTATCATGTAAACTTTATTTCCTGCTTCTTTGAACGCTTTTGCAATTAAATAACAGGGTGCTGCTCCGTAGCCGCCTGCAAGACAAACCACTGTTCCATATTTTTTTATGTCTGTCGGCTTGCCAAGAGGGCCTACAATGTCATGAATTTCTTCACCAACGTTAAGTTCTGCAAGTTTTTTGGTTGAGTAGCCGACCGCCATGAAAACAAGAGTTAATTCGCCTTTCTCTTTGTTTACATCGGCAATTGTAAGCGGAACTCTTTCACCGTTTTCGTCTGCTCTAAAAATTATAAACTGTCCGGCTTGCGCATTTCTTACAACGTACGGCGCCTCTACTGTTATTTCATATTGGTTCGGGCAAATTTCTTTCTTTGCCAGAATTTTGTAACCCATTTTTCTCTCCTGTTATTCTTTAACAACATTGTACTACAAAAAATCCACAAGAAATAATTCTTTATTATTTTTAATATAATTAAACTGTTTTGTATGTATATTCAGGGTGCTGCTTGAGTTTTTCTTCAATTTCATCGAAGGTCAAAAGCCCCTGTGTTGCTCCGAATTCGGAAACTGCTCCGGCGGAATTGACAGAAGCGTACATTAATGAACGTCCTATATCAAGCCTGTTTCTCTCCAGTGCGGCGCAGAAGGTCGAAGCAAAAGCATCACCGGCACCGAGAGTTGACACAACCGGACCGTCAAAAACAGGGCAAAGATAGAATTGGTTTCCATCGTACGCATAGGCTCCATGTTTTCCGTCTGTAATTACGATTACCTGATAATCTCTGATTTTTAATTTTTTCAGCATTTCTTTAACATCAGGATGAAGCGGCTCTTCTGAATATTTAGTCTCGCGTGTGTCAGGGCGTTCCTGAATTTGGGTTGCTAAAGAGGCTTCTTCTTTGTTCATAACAACGATATTTGCGTTTGCAAGGATTTTCTTAAGGTAATTAAACCCTTTTTTGATGCTTGATGAACCGGCATTAAAGCATACAAACACATTGTTATCGTGCGCAAAAGTTGCAATATCGTCAAGAACTTTGGTGCTATCACCATTCATAGGCGCAATGTAAAGCAGTTTTGCGTTTTTGATTGCATCAAAGTTAATATCAGATTTCTTAATTCTTGCATTTGCGCCGCGGTGCGCAAGAACTGTTCTATCACCTTGAAAACTTACCAGAATTATAGAAAAACCTGTGCTTTCTTTCGGGTCTTGAATTATGTTTGATAAATCAATATCTTTGTTTTTAAAAGCTTCTAAAACTCCATCCGAATATATATCGTCCCCGATTTTGAAAATCGCACTTGTTTTATAGCCCAGATTTGCAAAGTTTACGGCAGTGTTAACTCCGCCCCCGCCGACTTGAGAGGTGAAATCCTCAATTTCAACTTTGGCTCCGTAGGGGTAACTCATAAATTCTGATTTTTTATTTTTTGTATAAACTGAAACAATGTTCGCATCGTCGCTTTCAACAAAAACATCCATTGTTGCGCTTCCGATTGTAATTACGTCACACATCTTAATATCCTCCAATTATTTTCATTCTAGCATAAAAACTGTAAATAAATATTAATATTTGTTTTGCAAAACAGGCAATTTTTCTAACCAAAATTTGTTAATAAATTTACGAGGAAAAATATAGGGGAATTTTATTATGTCTGATTTAGCAGTAAAAGAAAACACAACTATTGTTATTGAGAAAGACAAAGGACTTACACATGCTCTGAGAGATTTAGTTAAGGAAAATCCTAACTCAATACTTTCGGACGGGAAAATTACAGCAAAGGAATGGAACGCTGTTTTGGATAAACTTATTGATATTAACAACGCAAGAAAAGCAAATAACCAGAAACCGATATTCACCGGTGGTACTGACAAATCTCGTGCGGGCTGGCATTCAAGCTTTGTTGTTCATCCAAATCAAAAGATTGAATTTACTCCAGAAGAAATGAGTGCACTGTATTCTGCAATGGGTGTGACTTTAAAAAGTATAGAAAATTCTGAAAATGCGACTGAACAAAAAGTAGAAAGTAACCCTGACTCCACAGTAGTTACTCAGTCGGAAAAACAAGATACAATTCCGTCACTAAAGACGGATCCTGTACCGGAAAAATCAAAATTGGATACTTCCAAAGTTGTTTCAGCTACACAAAAGGATAGTGTTGCGTTACCTGCGGCTGAGCACGAAAAAACAGTCATCAGCGCTGATGACTCAACTGACGTAAAAGAAGCGCCAGTTGATACTTCCTCTAAGAAATCAAGATACGAACTTAGCTGGGGAGAAATCGGAAAAATCTCACTCAAAAGCGCTAAGAATTTTGTAAAAGGAATGTTCTGTGATGAAAACGGTTTTAGCCTTAAACGCACGGCTACAACGGTTGGTGTTGTAGCAGGGCTTGCTCTTGCAGCTCCTGTTGCGGCTGCTGCCGGTGCAAGCGCAGCGGTCGTCGGCGGAGTTGCACTGACTGCAAAAGTGGCAGGTCTTGGACTTGCTGGCGTTATGGTTTACAATGGCAGTAAAAACGCTATCGAAGGCGGTAAAAAATACTATAATTCTACAACCGAAGAAGAAGCCAAAGCTAATATGGAACAGGCCATGGATGGTGCCGTAGAAGCAGCCGCCGCACTTCCGGCTTTCTTTGCAATCAAAGGCGGTGCAAATAAAGGTAACAAGATTGCGAAAAACAAAGCCGAATCAAAACCAGCACCCGAAGTCAAACCTGAACCGCAGGCTGAAGCTAAGCCAACGCCTGAGGTAAAACCGGCATCAGAACAAATGCGTTCTGAATATGAATTTGATTTTAGCGTTCCGGAAAAGAAACCGGCGGTTGAAATTAAACCCGAACCTGAAATTAAGCCGGTACAGGAACCAAAAGTTCCACAAAATTCTCAGCCTGCTGAAACTCCGAAATCAGAACCAAATGTCTCAAACCCCGCACCTAAAGTAGAGCCAAAACCTGCTGAGGAAGTAAAACCTGCAGAAGCGCCGAAGCCTGATACTAAGCCGAACGAAGCAAAACCTGCTGAACCAGTAGATTATTCTACAAGGATTGAAATTGTAAGAACTAAGAACGGGTTCAAAATTGAACGCCACAGAAATGCTGATGGTATGATTTCAAGAGATGTTGTTTTTGACAAAAATGGAAAATATTCTTACACAAAAGAAATTCAATACGCAGCAGATGGAACAGAAGCCGGTTACACTTTCGACTGGGCAACCGGCACCAAAGACGTATTCAAAACAGGGGCTAACCAAGGTGTAAGAACAAACGCTGACGGCACACAATGGATTATCAAAAAAGAAGGCACAAAAATTGTTGAAGTTGAACAAATCAAGCCGAACGCTGAAACTTCGGCGCCTGAAGCAAAGCCGGCTGCCGAAGCTACCACAAAAATCCAGTCAAAAACTCCGGAGGATGCGAAATCTGCTGAAGTTCAAACCTCTGATAAATTTCCTAACTTTAAAGAACTAGAAGCTTACAGTGAAAGTGATTTAAATGTTTCAGTTACCTCTGCCGGACATGGTCAAACTCCCGGTAACACAAGACAAGTTCCTGACTTGAGAAATTACTTAGCGAAAGACGGTACTTGGCACGACTCTGCAATCGTGTATTTGCCTAATGAAAATGCTACTGCAATCGTTATGAAGATTTCTGGACGCAGGGGCGACAACTGGACTCTTATGGTTAATGGAAAAGTACCGCAAGCTAAAGCTGAAGCGTTTATTAAATATTGTTCTGATAACAATGTGACAAGGATTGATAGAACACTTTTTGCAGATTTCTTCAATGGGAAACTTAATTAAGAATTTTTTTCGTAATAAATAAAAAGGATTGGAAATTTTCCAATCCTTTTTAATATAACCGGTTAAAGGTTTTAGCCGCTATTGATTTAAAAGCTGAGCTTTTTCTTCTTCTGTTACGCCTTTGATTGTTAAGTTAACTCTGCCTTTTTCATCAATTTTTACGATTTTAACAATGACTTCATCGCCAATGTGAAGATGAGGTTCAATTGTCTCAATTCTTTCCTGGCAAACCTGCGAAATGTGAACCATTCCGTCTTTGCCTGCACAAAGTTCGACAAACGCTCCAATCGGAATAATTCTTACAACTTTACCTTTCATTATCATGCCGACTTCTGGCTTAAAGGTCAGTTCTTTAATCATTCTTTTAGCGATTTCAGCGCCTTCCTGGTCATTTGACGTAATTGTTACAACGCCGCTGTCCTGAATGTCGATTTCAGCGCCTGATGCGTCAATAATTGCACGGATTTGTTTTCCGCCGGGTCCGATAACTGTTCCGATGTCTTCAGTCGGAATTGTCATTGTTGTAATGCTCGGTGCAAACGGTGAAAGCGGTCCGGGTTCGGTAATTGCTTCTCTCATTTTGCTTAAAATATGAAGTCTGCCTTCTTTTGCCTGAGCCAAAGCGCGGCGCAAGGTTTCATTTGCAATTCCTTTTGCCTTCATATCCATTTGAAGAGCTGTAATTCCGGTGTCATTTCCTGTAACTTTGAAATCCATATCGCCGAGGAAGTCTTCAATACCCTGAATGTCGGTTAAAACAACAGGTTCTTTGCCTTCTTCGGTAATCATACCCATTGCAACGCCGCCAATCATGCATTTTACCGGAACGCCGGCATTCATCAAAGCCATTGATGAACCGCAGGTTGAAGCCATTGAAGTAGAGCCGTTTGATTCTAACACGTCAGAAGTTACGCGGATTGTGTAGCCGAATTCTTCTTGGGATGGAAGCGCCGGAACATTAGCGCGTTCTGCAAGTGCGCCGTGGCCGACTTCACGTCTACCGGGGCCTCTGAGCGGTTTAACTTCGCCGACTGAAAATCCCGGGAATATGTATTTGTGCATGTAAGTTTTTTCAGTTTCAGGGTCAACGCCGTCAAGCTCCTGCTTCATGCCGGGGCCTGCAAGGGTTGCAACTGAAAGTACCTGAGTTTGCCCTCTTGTGAATACGGCTGAGCCGTGTGCGCGCGGAATTACGCCGACTTCGCACCAGATAGGTCTTACATCGTGCGGTTTTCTTCCGTCTGCGCGGACGCCTTCATCCAAAATCATTGTACGCATAATTTTCTTTTCTGCATTTTTGAATTCTTCTGCAACAAAGTCAATTCCTGTTTCTTCAATGATTTGTTTGATATAGTGGTCTTCCGGCAAAGCTTCGATTTTTTCTTTAACAAGTTTTTTAGCTTCTTCAAGTTTTTCTTGTCTGTAGGTTCTGTCGAAGTTGTGGTAAGCATCGAAAATCATTGCTCCAGCAGTTTCATTGATGATGTTTTTCAATTCTGTTGTGTCGTAAGGATTTACGAACTCTTGTTTTTCAACTCCGCAAAGTTTTGCAAATTCAACTTGAGCTTCGCATTGTTTTCTGATTTCGCCTTGAGCGAATTCAACAGCATTCATAATATCGTCTTCTGTTACGAATTTGCAGCCTGCTTCAACCATAATAACGCTGTCGTGAGTACCTGCAACAACGATGTCTAAATCTGATTTGTCAGCCTGTTGGTGAGTCGGGTTAGCAATCATATTGCCGTTTTCATCTCTTGAAACTCTTACAGCGCCAATCGGGCCTTCAAACGGTGCGCCTGAAAGCATTAATGCGCAGGAAGCGCCGAGCATAGCCAATGTGTCAGGCTGGTTTTGCTGGTCGTAGCTGAATAATTGTGCAACGATTTGAATATCGTTTCTGTAACCTTTCGGGAACAGAGGTCTTATGGGTCTGTCAATCAAACGTGAAACAAGGATTGCTTTATCGCTGGCCTTGCCTTCCGAACGGTTGTAACCGCCGGGGATACGTCCGATTGAGGACATTCTTTCTTCATAATCAATTAATAACGGGAAAAAGTCGATACCAACGCGCGGTTCTTTAGATACAACGCAATGAACAAACAGCATTGTGTCGCCGCATCTTACTGTAACTGAACCGTTGGTGGATTGTGCATACTTCCCGGTTTCAACTGTAACGGTTTTTCCTCCGATTTCCAGTTCGAATTTTTTTGTTTCCGGTATCATAATTACCTTGTCTTTCTCGCACTTCTTGTGCGTTTTAGTTATACACTTATTTGTTCGTTTTTATGATAACCCAAACATAAAAAAATTACCATACGGGTTAGGTCGGGTTTATATAGCAAATTCCGCTAAATGCGTAATCCTCGTCACTGTAAGCGCACGTGAAGCGGTCAAGAAAATGTACTACCACGGGTAGTCGTCTTTTATTTCCCATCCGTCTGTCATAATTAACCCTGCGCAATAAAATCCGTTTTGCTTTCTGTTGCACCCTCTTTCCTGTCCTCCTGTAAGGAACCAGTCTCTGCTATAAGCTTGTTGTGCTCCTTGCATTGCAGATGTATAACCGACTCCTGCCGGTACAAATCCGAAATCAGGTTGTATTGAAAACGCAAAAACATCACGACCATATTGATTTGGTTTTTTGAAACCGTTAATATCCACAATTATATTAATTGCCGATATAGTATTATTATTTATATCTTTTGCCTCAAAATAGTCAGTTGCTAAAATCATAGTTCCATCAGCTAATACCAGTTTTGGATTATTATTTTTTACTTCCCCATAACTATCGCAGTTTTTACCGTTTACGCATTTGTAATGTATATCAGCTGGAAAATCTTCTGGCATGTAGGTTTTTATTATTTTTAAGTAAGGGGTTAAATATGTATTGGCGAAAATTTCTGTGTTTTTATTTCCTCCTATTTTAAAATTCCAATATTTAACTTCACCGTTTTGCAGTTCAGATGTGGCTATTGCTTGCTGCATAATTGAATAGAATTTTTTTAACTGTATTGCGGTTTGTTTTTTCTGATAGTTGCCTATGAGTGAAGGCAATGTCATAGCTGCGACTATTCCAATAATCCCCAGTGTGATAAGGACTTCTGCCATTGTAAATGCCCTGAGTTTAATCATGTTCAACACCTTAAAACTATAAAATGTACCACTTTTGACTTAAATATGAGTCATTGTAGTAAAACTATATCATATAATCCATATATGAGTCAAGGTGCAGAGGTTATTTTTTATGAAGGCGCGTGAAAAGCATTATTGCAAATTTGTCGGAGCTGCAATACGCGCTTTAAGAGAAGCCAGAAGTAAAAGTGTCAGACTTTTTGCTTATGAAAATGATATTCCTCAGGCAACTTTATCACGAATTGAGCGCGGTGATAATGAGGCGCAGCTTGTTACTCTAAAAAAAATCGCGGAAGGTTTCGACTGGTCACTTTCAGAATTATTTCGACATATTGAAGAACAAATTCCCAATGATTTTAAAATTTTTGATGATGAGCATTATTAATTAGATTTATTTTTCTCGTAAATTCCTTTCAGAGCCTTAATATCGTCTTTTGTAATATTAAGTCCTTTACTGGTTGTCGGATTCATAATTGCATAAGGAATGTTTGTATGCGGCAGGCCGATTGCATGCCCTATTTCATGCCGCATTATCTTTAGAAGGTCAATGTTCGGAAGTTTTGTTGTTCTTAAATCCGAATATTTTGCAATTTCGATTTTCGCATGTATGAAATTCTTTTGGCCGTCTGTGTAGGGATATGTTAGTCCAACTGCGTGTTCGGCTTTATCTGAAACCTTATCTACAAATTTTACAACAATCTGAGCCTCTTCTTCATTGTCAGTGTAAGTAAATCTAACCAGCTTATTGCTTGAGGATTCCCAGTCGCCGAAACTTCTTTTCATAAGATATGCATTCCTGTTTTCTTCTATGTAAACTGATATCGGCATTGATTGCCATACGCCGATAATTTCTTCAGCCCTGGCAATTCCGGTTGTCAAAAAAATTACAGTTAAAAGTGATAATAGCTTTTTCATTTTCTCCTCGGTTATTTGTATAATCTGTAAACTTCTTTTATTGAATCATTTGTGATTGTATATCCTGATTTTACTGTTGGCTGCATAACACTGTTGGGCGTGTTCGTATGGCCTGTAATTCCGATTGCATGGCCTATTTCATGCTCCATAAGCAGTAACAGTACATCTTTTGGCGCCGGATTCCCTTCTTTTGTAAGAAGCCCCATTTCAATATGGGCTTTTTTAAAGTACTTGCCGCTATATGAATACGAAGTTCTGGATTTGACTTTATTCGGAGCGTAACTTATTGTGATTTTTGCGTCAGGGCAGGAATTGGCTGTTAAAAAATTAAAAGTTACTTTTTCTTTTGTTACTTTCTGCCATTCCCGGAATGCCTGTTTCATAAGCTCACTGTTTGGATTTGGCGGAAGACATACCAAAATAGGATTGCTCTGCCATCTTAAATCAAGTGCAAAGGCGCTTGACTGCATTAATCCTGCTATTGCAAAGGATATAAATATTCCTAAGATTTTTCTTACCATTTTAACTCTCACTTTCACACTGTTAAACTAAAAATTTTCTGAGTTTGCACGATTTTAACGGGTTTAGAAATGCATGTCAAAACTCGGCGGCATACCGTTAATTTTTTCATCCTCCATACGCATTGCAGAACCAATAGTAAAGCTTTCCGCAAAAGCTTTGTTGATTTGATAATTTATATCACCGTTAAATACAGGTTCACCTTCCTCCAGAAATTTGAATAACGGCTCAACCGGCGCTTTTGCGATGTTGCTCAGTGTAGTGCCAGCCTGCTGTAACGTTTTTTCACCGATTTCCGGAACTTTTACATTCATGCCAAAGGGTTTGTATGGCCTGTTAAATGAAAATTGAGTGTCATTCATTTTTAATATCCTGAATTTAATACTTACTTACATTCAGGATATCGGCATGTTTTTGGTTAGAATTCAGTATTTTTTGTAAAAATGTTACGTTTGTTAATAATAATTTTTTTTAGGCTTAGACTTTAGTTTTGGTGATTCAAATTGTCGGCCGCTTTCATTGAAAAATACTTTTAGCATTCTTTGGGCTGTCTCTTTTGGGATATTTCCTTTGAAAACTTCTTCGAAAATTTCATTAAAGTAGCGCTGCTGGTTTTCTTTTGGAAACGCATTTATAAAATCTTTCATATAACTGTCAGAACGGTTGTTGTTGTCACGTTCACAGGAAAGAGCGTAGTTCCATAATTCATTTGCGCCGTTTTGGGATTTTGGATGCATGTGCTCAATTGTTACAATGGAAGGGCGCAAAAGGTCGTATCCGATAGCGTCTGAGGCTGCAAGTTCATGTTTTGTGATAAAAGCATTTACGCTTGTTCTTGAATCTGGCAGTCTTTTTACAATCGAGCTGATTTTTTCTCTTAGTGCGTCATCCGGCATGCCTTCAAGTGCTTCATTCAAATCGTAGCGGAAAGCTTTGTTGCTGAATTTAATTTTTACCGGTTTTTTCTCAATTGTAGCGATTCCGATGTCACAGAAATTAATAATATCCTTACGATTGAGAATTTCAGCATATTTTCTGATTTGGCCTATGAGAAATAACTGTAAGTCGGATTTTGTAACCTCGTTTTTGTTCGTGTCACGAATTTCTGTGAGTCTCAAAATTTTATCAATAAATTTTTCTGTTAAGGGTTCTTTCGGGTTTTTGAAGATAGGATGTGTTAACGGCTCTGTAAGTTTTATAATTCTTGATGCCATGTATTCATCTTTAACGGTGTCGCTTATTCTGTAGATTTTGTATGCAAATTCCTTGCCGCTGAATTCTTCCGGGATGTATTCTTTTTCTTCAAGTCTGTTTCTGGTTATTTTAAGAAGTTTTTGATATTTTGTTTTCCAGCCGTGCGGCATTTGGTTTGCAAGGCCGGAAAGCTCTTTAAAGATAGGTTTTTGCTCTTTTAAAAGCTCTTCATTTGCTTTTGGATATAATTTTTTAATAGCTTCGGAAAGTCTTATATTCGGATAGTCAAAAGCCATAAGGGTAATTTTTTTCAGAGCTTCTTTTTCGCTCGGGTGAAGGTATTCTATGTAGTTGAACATTTCTTGTGCAAAGTTTTTAATCGGGCCTGAGAATACCCCGTTAGCTTTTAATCTGGCCGCGATTTTGTTGCTTAAAAGCGGTCTTCCGCAATATATACAGTGTATTTTGCGTTGATTTACGAGGCTTCTGAAATCGCCTGCGCTTCTTATTGCAGTGAAAGAAATGTCAGGAACGGATTTTACAAAAGTGTCATTTTGCGCAGTCAATAATTGACTGCGAGAATAATCATACTGATTATTCTCGATATTCCTTCTTTGAGGTTGTATTGAATATAAATTTATTCCTAAAATCCGCATGTTATATTAAATACATGACAATAAAAATTTTGCTGTTTTGTTGAGAAATGTAAACAATATATTTAGCCCATCGGAGGCGGCTGAATATATAAAGGTTTTAGTTTACGCCAGTCGCAATCAGAGGTTTCGGCTTTTTTTAGGATTAATTCACAAAGGGTTTCACCGAGCGGCAGATTTAGTGTCTGGTAAACCGTTCCGCCCAAAACCGGCTCAAGTTTTGCATCTGTTAAAACTTCGTAATTTCCGCTTTGCGCAAGTTCTTTTACTTTGTCAATTTCAACCGCGCCTTTGATTTCGTTCTCCATATATAAATAAGCCTTGTTTTTGCGAGCGTCAAGTGCTGTTAAAACAGGTTTTGACGGGTTTTGCCGGTTTTTGAAGGCCTCTGTCAGAATTTCGAGGCTCGAAACGCCTGCTGCTCTTATGTTAAGCTGTTGAGCCATAACTCGCGCAGCCGTTGTGCAGGCGCGAATGCCGGTAAAGCTTCCCGGTCCGATGTTTATTCCGATTAAAGATAAATCCGCGGGTTTTATATTGTTTTTGTTTAAAATATTTGAAATTGTTGAGATTAAAAACGCGCTGTGATATTTTGAATCGTGATTTTCTATTACTTCGGAGGCCAGAATCTCATTATTTAAAGCGAGAGTCAAATACATTTTTTCAAGACAGGTATCAAAGCAGAGTGTATAATTTTTATTCATTTTTCAATCCCTCCGTAATTTTGATATTATCTTCTCCAAAAGCTTCAAAAGAATATTTTCTGGAATCGTCTTCTTCGTAAGTAACATTGATTTTTATATGGTTAAACGGGATTTCGTCCTGCGAAAACTCCGCCCATTCAACAAAGGTAAGCTGTTTTCCTTCCGAATATTCACGAAGTTCATCAAGAATTGTGCTGACGCCTTCATTTTCAAGTCTGTACAAATCAAAATGGTAAATAGGAATTCTTGCAGTATGATATTCGTTTAAGATTACAAAACTAGGACTTGTAACCTTTTCTTTTACATCAAGCGCTTCTGCCGCAAGTTTTACGAAAGCCGTTTTTCCTGCGCCTATTTCGCCGTAAAGGCTTACAAAACATCCGCCTTCGGCAAGTTTTGCAAAACGGTAAGCAAGTTCTTTTGTTTCTTCTAAATTCTTACAAACTTTTTCATAAATATTTTTGTTATTCATAATTCACTACAATCTTGTTTCTTCCTGTTTCTTTTGCTTCATAAAGGGCTTTGTCTGCTTTTTTTAAGAGCTCTTCGGCCTTATCCTGGTTTTTGAATTCGTAAATTCCTACACTAATTGTAACATTAATAATTTTATGCGGGAATTCCTGATTAACTTTTGATAAGTCGATTTTTTTGTTTTCGACTGCTTTTCGCAAACGTTCTGCAACCATAACGGCTTCTTCGGTCTTTGTGAAAGGTAGAAGAAGCGCGAATTCTTCCCCGCCGTAACGACCTGCAATATCATATTCACGAAGCTGCGAGCGCATTGTTTTTGAAACGGTTTTTAAAACCAAATCCCCTGCCGCATGTCCGTAAATATCGTTTACCCGTTTGAAAAAGTCGATATCGGTCATTATTGCGCAAAGCGGTGTTTTCTGACGTTTGGCCTTTGCTGTTTCCTGTTTAATCCGCTCTTCCAGCTGGCGCCGGTTGTAAAATCCTGTTAAAGCGTCAAGTGTTGCGTGTTTTAAGATTTCTGCATAAACGTTTGCTCGGTTAATCGTTATTGCAGACTGTTTTGAAAGCTGTTCAAGGTAATTTATGTCATATTCGCTTAATTCGCCTCCCATGCTTTTTGCCGCCATGCAGCCCAAAACCCTGTGTTCGCAAACAAGCGGGAAAATTCCTGTTTTGCCGTTGTTTGTCAAAAAATATTCCTGATTTTCATGAAGCTTGTTAACTGCATTTAATATATTTTTGTCCTTGCAGTTTGAAGGCCATAAAAGCTTAAATTTTGAATCCGATTTTATAAAAATATAAATAAGATGATTTGACATGAATTTGTCAATCATTTCGCCAATCAGAGGAATAATGTAGCTTAATTCATACTGTGTTTCAATAATTTTTGCGATATTGCGCATCAACTCGTGAAAATCAATATTTTTCTGCATTGTTTCGGCAAGAAGAAGGTTTTGAATTTTCAGCGAAATAATATAAGACGCCGTTCTTAAAAATTCAACTAATTTTTCCCTGTTTCCGTTTTCAAAAACTAATATTCCGATACTTGAACTGCGTTTTGGCAGTGCATAAAATGTTTTTTCTTTTTCAAAAATATGTTTTTTGGCAGAGTTCAATCCGAAAAAAATCTCTTCAAGTTTTAAACTTTCCTCCCCGCAATCCTCCTCTGTTATCCAGTCTTTTGAAAAATCTTTTAGAAGATTAAGCTTTTCATCAAAAACATAAACCTCAAGGCATGTGATTTTGAAATTTTTTATAAAAAAATCCCTCAACGCGCTTACAAGGCTTGCTGCATTGTAAGCTTCATCAAGAGATTTTGATAATTTTTCCAGTAACTCCTGCATCAGCCCTCAAGTTTTTGAAGAATTTCGTCAGAGATGTCAAAATTTGCATAAACATTTTGAACATCATCATGTTCTTCAAGTTTGTCCAAAAGTTTTAAAATTTGTGAAGCGGTATTTTCATCCGTTACTTCTATGGTGTTCTGCGGAATTCTTGTAAACTCGGCCGTTACACTTTTGAAGCCGGCTTTTTCAAGGCCTTCGACTACATTCTGGAAGTTTTCAACGGTTGTTATAACCTTATATTCTCCGTCTTCTTCAGTAATGTCAAGTGCGTCAAGGCTTATTGCAGTTTCAAAAAGCTTTTCAAAATCAACTGAATCATCAAACCTGATAACTCCGCGCTGGTCAAACATCCAGCCGACACATCCGGTTGCTCCGAGGCTTCCGTTAAATTTTGTGAAGAAACTTCTGATATCTCCTGCTGTTCTATTTCTGTTGTCCGTCATTGCTTCAATTACAACAGCCACTCCGCCAGGAGCATAGCCTTCATAAATAAGTTCTTCATAATTGTCTGCGGCTCCTGAGCCGGCACCTTTTTCAATTGCTCTTTTAATGTTGTCATTCGGAAGTCCGGCAGCCTTTGCTTTTTCAATTGCTGTTCTTAATCTGAAGTTTCCAGCCGGATCAGGCCCGCCAAGTCTTGCCGATACAATCAGCTCTCTTGAATATTTTTGAAATACTACAGCTCTTTGACTGTCGACTTTTGCTTTTTTATGTTTAATTGTTGACCACTTTGAGTGTCCTGACATATTTTCCTCCAAATCTGAATAACTCTATACAACAATCATACCAAAAATATTAATAAAATACAAACCACTCTTGAAATCTCCCTGCATAAATGTTATAATAAAAGAGTAATATATTGAGCAAAAGGAACAATAATCATCATGATTCACCCGTCCAAAAAGGCAACTGCAGGAAAGGGCGGACTTCAGATACTCCTGATGTCCGATTGTGATGTGCAGATTTAACGGCCGACAAATTCTTTGCCGGCCTTTTCTGCGTTCCTGAAAAATTGAATAAGTATGTTAAAAATATTAGGAGCAAAAAGTATGAAAGAATTCTTACGAGCTAAAAAGAAAAGCTCTCCAAACTTAACTTGCCACAAGTTACATTTGTGTTGCAAAAAATGTGTAAACTCGTTACTTAATTTTTATGGAAAGATTTCAGCGCTAACGATCGGGGAATTTGTAATCGGCTTAGCGATAATCGGTGTTCTGGCCCTAATCCTAATCCCGATCTACAAAACAGCAACCCCCAACAAACTAGACTCATTACACAAAAAAGCAACCTACACCGTAGATAGAATAGTAAACGAGCTTTCAACTGACGAATACCTCTACCCAAATAATGGGGAATATACCGGTCTAAGCAACACAACCGGTGTGATATATAATGGCGAACTCCACAGCGGTATCACCAAGTTCTGCACGCTCTTCGCTTCGCGTATAATAAGAAAACCGGGTACCCAAATAACCTGCGCCTCCAACGCGGTAAGTGTAACGAGCCAGGAAGGCATGGACTGGTACCTGCCGATAAGTGATTTCAAAACTGGCAGTGAAACCATCCTGGTCG
>ERZ780157.801-NODE-801-length-37741-cov-4.464947_pt1 | contig 37741 bp, 40 predicted proteins | sample MGYA00511169_ERZ780157 | MGnify/ENA primary metagenome ERZ780157 (study PRJEB29588, sample SAMEA1965149) | human gut metagenome | biome: human gut; feature: human-associated habitat; material: faeces | place: Denmark | collected 2008/2010 ...
GATAAAATTAAAATAATAAAGAGTGACATTTTATTTTCACTTAGAAAATTATATATTATATTTTTAACTTTACTCTCATTTTTAACATATGGTATTTTTTTATTTGGTTTTAAAAATAGAAAGACTTTTGTAGACATTTTTTCAAAGTCACTAACATTCATTTTAACTAATCCTTGGCTAGGATCAGCAAGCATTATAACTTTATTTTTTTTATCTATTTTATAAATAACAAGAAAGTGTTTATATTTATTTTGAATAACAACATGGGCAATACAAGGCAAGTTTTTCTTTGCAATATCCAAAGCATCTCCTGTAACACCAACAGCATCAAACCCTATATTCTTGGCTGCTTCTAACAAGGCAAAAGCTGTAACACCATCTTTAGTAGTATTTGTAATGGTACGTAAATACTCTTTAGAATAATTACCATTATAATATCTAACAATAGTTAAAAGTGAACAGATACCACAGTCCTTAACACCATCTTGCATAACGCATTCTATTTTCTTTATTTAATCACCTCTAATCACTCATGAGCTTAACGTTGCAACAATATTATTATGTCGAGTAAGTTTTAAAATTCCTAAAAAAATGCAAAAAAAAATATCAAAACGATATTTTTTTCATAATCACTATTTAATTGAAGTAATTTCTATTTTGTAAACTCCATTTGGACTATCTACTTCTACTATATCTCCGATTTTCTTATTAAGTAATGCTTTAGCAATTGGAGATTCATTAGAAATCTTGCTCATAAACGGATCAGCCTCTTGGCTACCTACTATTTTATATTCATCAACTTCGTCATCATCAACATATTTGATTTCAACAGTAGAACCAAGTCCTACCTTATCAGAAGTTGTTTTTTCTATAATTTCATAGTTCTCTAGCATTTTCTCGATTCTTTTAATTCTACCTTCTAATTCTGCTTGATCATTTTTAGCAGCATCATAGTCAGCATTTTCTGACAAATCACCTAGAGCTCTTGCTTCTTTTATTGCTTTTAAGTTAGCTGGTCTTTTAACATTTATAAGTTCATCAAGTTCACTTCTTAGTTCAGCTAAACCTTCTTTTGTTAATAAAGTTTTCTTTTCTTTCATGACACAATCACCTCTTTTTCAATAGACACAATGATATCACAAAAAGCTAAATATGTCAAGATAAGTTTGTTAACAGTTTGTAACATCAAAGCCATTCTTTTCTATTATATTATGATTAGAAAAAATAATTCCTATTTTTTATTTTCAATCTCATTATATGTTTTAAGTAAGTAATCATCAGTCATTCCTGCAATAAAATCAATAACTATCTTTGAGTAATTATTACTTAAATATTCATTGTTCATTTTATTTAAAAATACTTTAAATATTTTACTTTCTCTATTGTTACTTTCTAAATCTTTAAGAAAATAGTCATATACAGAATTTATACATACTTTATAAAACTCAAGTGCTTCCTTAGTATTTGCAAGGTTATAAATATGTTCATAATTAAACTTCATAAGTTCATTCATGGCAGCAAAAACATTTTTACTTAACACTATCTTATTTTTACCATAGCTATTTTTAACTATATCTATGATAATTGAATTAACAATATCCTTATTACTATTTCCAAGAACAGAAGAAATATTAACTGGAATATCATCTCTTTTAATTTTTCCAAGTAAAATAGCATCTTCTATATCTCTACCTAAATATGCAATAACATCTGAAACCCTTACAACACAGCCTTCTAAAGTCATTGGTTTAACTTTAACAGAGTACTCTTTATCAAGACAAGAAAGTTCATAGTTTTTAAGAAATTCATCTTTAGTTTTCTTAACTGGAGCGTACTCACCTTCTAAGATTTCACCATTATGACACATAATTCCATCTAAAACTTGTATAGTTAGATTACTTCCTTCACCATTATTTGTTAAGCACATAAAAGTTCTTACGCTTTGAAGATTATGCATAAACGGAATATTTAAATCACGTCTTGATATCTCATCAAGAATCTTTTCTCCTGTGTGTCCAAGTGGTGCATGCCCAATATCATGACCTAGTGCAATAGCTTCTAATAAATCTTCGTTTAAATTAAGGCATTTCCCAATAGTTCTTGCAACTTTACTAACTAATTGTACATGAACCATTCTTCTAGATACATTATCATTTTCAGAATACGAAAAAACTTGGGTTTTATCATTATATCTAGAATAGGAATTACTATGAATAATTCTATCGGTATCATGAAAGAAAGCTGGTCTTATATCTTCTTCTATACTTTTTAATCTAATTGCTTCTCTAGTTTTAGTAGCATACTCTCCTAAAATATTTTCTCTGTCTAATATTTCTCTCTTAACATCTTCAAGCATCATTATAAAACCTTCTTTCGCATCATAGAATCTTTTTCAATTTGATGATCAAATTTAAGTTTAATAATTTCTTCTGGATGTCTTGCCACTTTAATATCATTCATATTTTCATCATAAACATTATCAATTACAAAAGAGTATGTCTTTCCACTAGGCGTAAATATTTCTACTTCATCGCCCTCTTTAAAGTAATTTCTTTGTGTAAGAGTAATTGTTTTATTCTCTTCATCATATGAAAGAATTTGCCCTAAAAAATCTTGATTAGATAACTCTTGTCTACCTGTATAATATTGATCTGTATCATCAGCTTTTTTCAAATAGTAATGTGTACTAGTTGGTCTATTAGCAACACGAGATAATATTTTTTCTTCTCTTTCAATAACCTCTTTCGTTAATGTTCCATCATAATAAGCATCTATTATCTTACGATAAGATGAAATAACTGTAGCAAGGTAATAATGAGATCTCATTCTTCCTTCCACTTTAAGAGACTTAACACCAGCATCAATTAAATCACCAATATGTTCTGCCATATTCAAGTCTTTTGTAGCCATTGTAAACTTTGAATCATAATCAGTGTCAAATGCAAACCTACAAATTTGTGCACATCCACCACGATTAGAATCTCTATTAGTAAAATAATTAGATAAACAGCATCTACCACTATAAAAAGTACACATTGCACCATGAATAAATACTTCAAGGTCAACATCAACGTTTTCACTTATTTCTTTTATTTCCTTAATTGAAACTTCTCTTGCCAATACAACTCTATCGATTCCTTCACTTTTCCAGTATCTAACAGCTTCCAAATTAGTAGTAGACCCTTGTGTGCTTAGATGAACTTCCACATTAAAATTATCTTTTATATATTTAATGATAAATGGATCACTAACTATAAAAGCATCTATTCCAGCATCAACAACAGCCTTAATAAAGTCATAAACATTATTCAAATCTTCATCATGAAAAACAATATTTAAAGTAAGATATACTTTTTTACCAAGGCTATGAGCAAAAGATGTAGCCTTTTTAATATCATCAATACTAAAATTATTAGCATTCGCCCTAAGACTATATTCTCTTCCTCCAAAATAAACAGCATCTGCACCATATAGAAGTGCTATTTTAAGTCTTTCAAAATCTCCAGCTGGAGATAATAATTCTACTTTCTTATTCATTATTCTTCACCTTATATATAGTCTTTTGATAAAAGAAACCTGTATAATCGCCAATTAGCTCAACAGACTTTTGACGCAATGCATCATTACCAGTTTCAAAATACTCTCTATAAAGAGTAAACACTTTGGAAAATGTTTCAAAATCTATATACCTTTCATTTAAAATAACATAGTCAGAAAGAATATTCTTAAGTGTAGTAATACCATTTAATATTTCACCATAATAAATGCCATTACCACTTTTCTCTTTTTCTATAATATATTTTTTGTCATTATTAAAAATTGCTTCTTTTTCGTTTTTGCTATGTATATTAGAAGATTTATAATAGTTACCAAGTAAATCTCTTCTAGAAAATGACATCAAAGGATACCCCATAACAAATGAAAATAAAGTCATTTCCGTATTTCTTTTTATCTCATTCATTTCATCAAGAGTAATTTCTGTGGCAAGCATGCCATATTTAACACCTTTATCATAATAATAATTACACGTATTATAATTAGTAACCATATGTGTCTGATTCCATACAAGATCAAGTGAAAGGTTAAGTCTTCGTTTAATACTTAACACAGCTAGATCATAGAAAAGTACACCCTTAATATTCAATTTTGAAAGACTAATCAAAGCACTTTCTAACACTGGAAGTTCATCATTAAAAAAGTTTTTGTTAATCGCTACGAATATTTCACTATCACTATTTTCCAAAGTAATCTCTTTAATTTCATCAAGACTAATGCCATCATAACCAGAACACATATCTTTTAAGCCAAAAATAAAGGCATCAGCCCCTATTTTTTTATATTTATCTAAATTTTTTGTATCTTTTGGTACAACACAAAATTTCATATTATCACCCAATTTCTTTTTTAGAAGTAACAGCTATACCATCACCAATTTCATAAAATCTAGTATTATAAATATCAGAATTATTAAGGTAATCAATATATGCTTTAATCTTTCTTACTAATCCTCTTAAGTTTCTACTTTTAATTTCACTTTCATCTTTATCTACATAACCATGAAAACTCATATTGTCGGTAACAAAGAAACCATCATCCTCAAGATTTTTAGCAAAGTGCTCTACAAACTCAATATTTTTGCCCTTTGCACCATCTAGGAAAATTAAATCAAACTTATCATCTAAATTAACATTTAATGCATCATTAAATATAAGTGTAATTCTATCTTCTAAACCAAACCTTTTTACATTTTTGATAGCTTCTAAATACCTAGCTTCATCTCTTTCAATAGAAACTACTTTTAACTTAGGACTTGAAAGAGCCATCATTATTGCTGAATAACCAATTGCCGTTCCTATTTCTAATACTTTTTCAGTTTGATGCTTTAAGATAAATGTAGTTAAAAAGTCTATTCCGTCATCAAGCATTATTGGAACATCTTCCCTTTTAGCATATTCTTTTATTTCTTTTATCATCGAATGATAATTTCCTACCATATTCCCACCTTACTATCTATTCCACTTATTTTCTCTTTGAAGTTGTTGCTTTTTTGCTTGTTGCTCTTTATACGTTTTAAAGAAGTATGTTTTACCTGTATTATCAGAGATAAAATACAAGTTTTCTGTATCATTCGGATTTATTGCTGCATCTATTGCGCCTTTACCAGGAAGCGAAATTGCTCCCACTGGAAGTTTATCTAACACATAAGTATTATAATCATTTTTGTCATTCATCATAGCACTAGTTGCAACACCAATCTCATCAAAATCCATCTTCATCCCATAGTAAGCAGTAGCACAACTACCAAGACTCATTTTTTTATTTAATCTATTATAAAATACAGATGAAATATCTTTAAAGTCCTCATTTTTTCCTTCTTTTTCAATTATAGAAGCAAGAGTTAATATTTCATGAACACTGTAATCACTTTTTTTTATCTTTTCTTTATACTCATCAAGAACTGATTGCATTTTATCAAGCATCTTAGCAAAGATTTCTCTTACTGTAACATCCTTGTTTGCAAAATAATAAGTATCTGGAAATAAATATCCTTCAAGTGAATAATATAATTTATTATTTTTTACATCTTCTGTTATAAACCAATATTTTTCTATTAGTTCATCTAAATATTTCTCGCTGTTCAAAAGGTTAATAACATCATCTGCACTATTCGAAGTGTTCTCTTCAATAATGCTTGCAAGCATTCTAATATTTATTCCTTCTTTGAAAGTTATTTTAACTTGTTCTGGATTATAAGAGTTACCTTTTTCAAGAATACTTATAATTTCTTTTAAATCCATATTTTTAGACAAAGAATATTTAGTGGCCTTTATATCACCAACTTTAAATAATTTAACATATATTTCAAAAAATTTACTACTTCTAATTAAGCCCTTTTCTTCAAGTATTTTTCCTACACCTTTTTTAGTAGTACCACTTGGTATTACAACTTCAATTTGTGTTTTATCATTTTTATCTACTGGGCTAATGTTTACTGAAAATATAATTGATAATGTAATTATTACTGCTATAATTAATACCAATACTATAATGGCAATATTTCTAAACTTCTTCATACTTTGCTACCAAGTAATAACGAGCATTACTGCTCGTCAGTGTTTCCTTCATTATTACTAGCTTCATCAAGTTTTTTCTTGATTTCTTCTTGTAATGTATCAAGAATTGTTTCAATTACTTTCCATTCTTGTTCTGATTCAATTGGTTGTAATTTTTGATTTTCTTCCCCAGGAATATAAGTTGATGCAAAAACTTGAATGTTTCCATTTTCATCTTTTGAATTATCAGTGTAAACTATATAGCTTTTCTTAGTTTCATCAGAATCAAACGTAAAAAGTATATCACAAACAACTTCTTCCCCTTTTTCATTTATTATTTTAAATGTATTTTCAAGTTCTCTTTCTTCCATTTCAAAATCCTCCTTTTATTTAATAACTCTATCTAAATATGACTGTAATATAATCGTAGCTGCAAGGCTATCTACTACTTTTTTTCTTTTTTTTCTAGATGTATTTCCTTTAATCAAAACATCTGTTGCTTCTTTAGTAGTAAGTCTTTCATCAACAAGAATAACTTCCTTATCTATTTTCTCTTCAAGCATTTCTTTAAATTTATAAGAAAGTTCTCCTTTTGGCCCAATTGTATTATTCATATTTTTAGGTAATCCCAAAACTATTTTTTCTATTTTTTCATCGCTTACTATTTTTTTTATATCTTCTACTAATTTTTCATATTCTTCATTATGTTCAATTACTTTATATGCTGATGCAATTATGCCATTAGGATCCGAAATACTAACCCCTAGTCTTCTACTTCCTAAATCTAATCCTAAATATCTCATAGTCTTTCCAAATAATCTTTCAAAATAACTTCTATTATTGTACTACGCTCAATGTTAGTGATCTTATTTCTTGCATCCTTATACGAAGATATGTATCCAGGATCTCCACTCATTATATAACCAACTAATTGGTTTATTTCGTTGTATCCTTTTTCTCTAAGTGCTTCACATACCTCTTTAATTGTTGTTCTAACAAGTGATGATTCAAATTTATCTAAAGAATATAATGTAGTTTTCGATGTGTTATCGATATTTTCATTCATATCAGATTTTTCACCCCTACTCCTTATAGGACAATTTTATCATTTATTAAAAAAGTTATCAACTATAATTAACATAATTAAAAGCAAAGAATAAAAGTATTGCAATAAAAAGTATTGATATGATAGTACCATTTATTTGATCAAATTTGCTACTTTTATACTTTATACCAACTGCACTAGTTGAAATAACTCCACCAATTAAGCCTCCAATGTGTGCGAAATTATCAATTTGTCCGCCTGAAGTAAATCCTATAAGTAAATTTATAACAATTATAGGTATTATTTGGCTTTTTAAAACTCCACCTAAATAAACTCTATAATGATATCCAAAATACACCATAGAACCTAGAAGCCCAAATATTGCACCACTTGCACCTATTGATGCTCCATTATTAAGTACTATTGAAAGTAAACTTCCAGAAAGTGCACTAAAGAAGTACACAAATGTATATTTTGTTTTTCCTAAGAAGCTCTCCATCTGGCTTCCTATTACATATAGGGCATACATATTAAATAAGAAATGAAAAATATCTCCATGTAAAAATGTTCCAGTAATAAGTCTATAAAACTCATGATTTATAACAATGCTTGGTCCATAAACTGCATATTCATTTACGAAGAAATCATATTGATTAAATAAAAACATTATTATGAACACAAGTAAATTTATACCTATAAGTGTATATGTTACATATGGTATTTTAGGTTTAAATACTTCATCTACTTTAACTGCATCATCTTTGTTTTTCTTATTTATATCTGCCGTTATCTTCATAAAAAGTTGAAAACCTTCTTCGGTAAACTTCATTTTCTCATCTATATCAGGAAAAACATCATATATAAATCTATATTTATTTAAATCATTTTCATCATACAAAGAAACACAATCTATATTTTTAACATTTTCAACATCAACATCATCGTCAACATCAGTAAAAATACTTAAAACTTTTATATTTAAAGAAAATGTTTTTTTCTTAATTTGCTTCAATACTCTTTTTGTTCTGCGAAGATCAAAATCAAGTTGTTCATCATTATGAATATGATTTGATACAATTCTAACAACTTTATAGTCACTTTTTAAGTTTTCTAGCCAAATTTCATCCTCAGCACCTTGTAGAATAATTGGATTATAATTTTTCTCAGTTATAAAATAATGAAGAAGTTTCATTGCTATCGTGTTTTTTCTATCTAATGACTCTTGCAATCTAATCACTCCTTGTAAATTTCTCAATAATAACAATATACATTATATCATAAAATAAAGAAAGAGGTAGAAAATTATGAAATATGTAATTTTTTTCATTTTTTCTTTTTTTATTCTTTTCACAAACTTAGGAATAATTAAAGAAAGCTATAAATTTATTACTCCTATCTTCTTAGTAAATCCATATGTATATAAGATCATTAGTATATTTATTTTCTTATTGTTAACAGCCATTATATTTAATGAACTTAAGAAAATTAACTTTGATATTTCTTTTATGACTAGAAAATTTCTTAGCATAATTATTATGAATATTATTTGTTACACACTTTATAATATTTTCACATTTCTAATTACCTCATCCTTTCTATCATTTCTTGCAAAATCTTTCGGATTCATATTTTCTATCTATTTAAATGGTGAACTATATCAAAATAAAATAAGTACTAAAGTAAATTCCCTATACATTATTTGGTCCTTTTACTTAGTACTTACTAGTATATCTATATTCTTTTTAAATTCCTAAAAATTCTTTAAATTCTAAAGGCATATCTGTTTCAAAATATATTTCTTTTTTAGTAATCGGATGAATAAATCTTATACTTTTTGAATGGAGATATTGGCCATATTCTGTAGTGTTTTTACTTCTTCCATAAACAGGGTCATTAACTATTGGATAACCGATATAAGCCATATGCACTCTTATTTGATGAGTTCTACCAGTTTCAAGTGTACATTCAATAAGTGTATATTTACTAAAGCGTTCTAAAACTCTAAAATGGGTTATTGAGTCTTTACCATTCACACTAGTAACAGCCATCTTTTGTCTATTGTTTATATCTCTTCCTATTGGAGCATCAATCGTTCCAGTCTCATGAGGAATAACACCTTCAACAATAGCAATATATTTTCTTTCTACTTCTTTGTTTTTTATCATTTCACTTAAAAGTTCGTGTGTCTTTTCATCTTTTGCTACAACCATAAGTCCAGAAGTATCTTTATCGATTCTATGAACGATACCAGGTCTATATTTTTCACTTCCACCTTTTAAATCAAATCTATATAAAAGAGCATTTACTAAAGTTCCTGAATAATTACCTGCAGCAGGATGTACAACCATACCACTTTTTTTATTAACTATAAGTAAATAGTCATCTTCATATACTATATCAAGAGGTATATTTTCTTTCTCAACTGTTATTTCGTAGTTAAGCTCATCATTTACTTCTATATCATTTTCATAGTCAACTAAAAAACTTGCAGAAACAGTCTTACCATCTACCAAAACTTTACCTTCAGATATAAGCTTTTGAATCTTACTACGTGATACATCCATTTTTTTAGCTAGAAATTGATCTAATCTTTCTTTACCTTTTTTTTCCATTTTTACACCACCCTACAAAATAAAATAGTACAATTAGTATAATAGATACTACTATAAAAACATCTGCAATATTGAAAATTGGATAATTATAATTAAATATTTTAAAACTTAAAAAGTCAACTACATAACCTCTTAATAATCTATCAAGTAAATTTCCAATAATACCGCCTAACAAAGCACCATAGCAAAATTGTAAAAACTTGTCCATATTTTTTTCTTCCTCAATAAACTTAATGAGAAAGAAAAGAAAAACAGCACTTAGAATAGCTATAATTATTGTCTTATCATCAAACATTCCCCATGCTGCACCAGTATTTCTTATGTAAATCAACTTGAAAAAATTATCAATTATTGTAATTGAATGATTAAGTGCAATATATTTTATTACTAAAAACTTACTCAACTGATCAATAATCAAAGCAATTATTAACGCTATATATGTACGATATTTCACATCTATCACCATAGTTATTTTATCAAACAAAAGAACAATTATAAAGTAATATTTACTAAAATAACATCTTCTCCTATTTTTTCAATGCTTTTCCAACCTATTTCCGTATCAACTTTTCCCTTAGCAAAAGAAAAGAAATTTTTATTTGGTTCAATAATCAAAGATTCTATACCACCACTTACCTCGTCTATTTTAACATCTATAATGTTACCTATGTTTTTACCATCTTGTACATTAACAATATATTTAGTTTGTAAATCAGATAATCTCATAATACCTCCACTACTAAAATATATGAAAATTATTTAAAACATTGCAGAAAAAAAGAGTAAATATTTATTCTTTACTCTTAAGTAAGTTAACTTTATCATTTATTCCTTCAATTGTCTCTCCAGAAAGAACATATGAACCACTAACTAATATGTCTGCAAAATATGCTCTTGAGATAGTTTTATCATTAACACCACCATCTACTTCTATTTTAACATTTAACCTTTTACTAACCAAAATTTTCTTAAGTTTTAAAATCTTTTTAGTAGTATCATCAATAAATTCTTGACCACCTTTACCAGGATGTACACTCATTATAAGTATTAAATCAACTTTAGATAAATACGGCATAATAAGAGAAATATCAGTTTCCGGATTAACAGCAAGACCACATTTTATACCATATTCTTTTATTAAATCCAAATATTTATCAACTTTCTCAAGTTCTGAATGAACTGTTATATACTCTGTATTAAGTGCTGCATAATAGTTAATATCTTTAAGTGGATTTTTAACCATTAAATGCACATCTAATCTTTTTGTAAGTACATTTGACATTTTATACAAGGTTTTAAATGGATTATTTTTATTTCTAACAAACTTACCATCCATTACATCAATATGTATATAGTCAACTGATGGTAAACTATTTAATTTAATTAGGTCACTTTCTAAATTTTTACTACTTAAAACTGACACTGATACCTTTTTTGTTAATTTTTTCATATGTATTATTCCTTCCTTTATCAGTACTTTTCTCTTTTTAAGAACTTAAGATAATTTTCATATCTGCTCTTAAGTATCTCTCCATTTAAAATTTTTTGTTTCACCATGCATTCATCAACACTTTCCTTATTATGCATACAGTCTTTATACTTACATTCACAATTTCTAAATTCACGAAATGCCATCATAATTTCTTCTTCAGTATAAACACTTAAATCAATACTAGAAAAACCAGGTGTATCAACAAGCTTTCCTCCAAAAAGATTTACAAGTTCAACATGCCTAGTTGTGTGCTTTCCCCTTCCAAGCGCTATAGAAACATCACCAACATCAAAGTTAAGACTTTCATCTAATTTATTGAAAAGGGTTGATTTACCTGCCCCAGTTTGACCAGTAAATACTGTCGTTTTATTCTTAAAAATTTTCTTTAATTCATCAAGCTCTGTATTGTAATAAACTTTATACCCAATTTTTTCATAATAAGAAAGTATATTTCTATACTCTTCTTTTTCTTTATCACTAATTAAATCTTCTTTTGTAATACATATAATTGGTTCTATTTTATTTATTTCCATTATAAGTATAAGTTTATCAAGTAAATTAGTAGAAAACATTGGTGTTTTTAAACTTGTAACGATAAGGCCCTGATCTATGTTAGATACAAGTGGCCTTATCAAAAAGTTTTTTCTAGGCAAAATATCAAGAATATAGTTTTGATCACTTATTATACAAAAGTCGCCTACAACAGGAGTTATTCTTTTATTTCTAAAAAGTCCTCTACTCTTGCACTCATAAACTTTGTCATCAACACTAACAAAATATAAATTACTTATTATCTTAATAATTTGTCCTTTCATAATGCCCCCTTATTGGTTTTCATCTGTAGTATTTTCACCATCACCATTGTTATCATCTTTTGAATCACTACCATCATCTGGTTTAATATCATCAGGAACCTTAGTAACTGTAATAGTCAGTGATGCTCCTTCAACTATTTTACCAGTTCTTGACTGTTTAATAATTGTACCTACTGGATATTCAGTAGAAATTACTGTATCAATATTTAATTTAAGGCTATATTTTTCAGCAAATTCAGTAACTTCTTCAATAGACCATCCTTCAGTAACAAAATCAGGATATTGATCATAACCATTAGGAATATAAAGTGTTATTTTAGCAGGGTTATTTTCATCAATCGTAATTTCAGTACCAGCTTTTACGCTTTGACCAATTATAAGTTGAATATCCATTCCATCAGTAATTTCAACATCTTGTTTTTCAATAGTAACTTTCATCTTATAAAGTTTTTCCAAAGTAGTTTGTACTTCTATATAATTTTTACCAGTATAATCTTCTATAATGTAAGTATCATTCTTACCAAGCGATTCCATTAACGTAATAGTAGTACCCTTTGGTCTTGTTCTTCCTATCTCAGGATCTGTTCCAAAAACTTTTCCTTCATCATAGGTATCATTATATTCTTTAATAGTTTCATTTGCTACTTTAAATCCTACATTTGTAAGAGCTTTTTCTGCTTGTTCAACCGTAAGATTAGTAACATCTGGTATTTTAATATTTTCACTTCCACCAAGGCTTGTGCAAACTACTATTACCGCTCCCACTGCGCCAAGTAAAAAGATAATTATTAAAATCCAAATAACTATATTCATTTTACTTTCTTTTTCTTCCGTTACTTGTACAGCAACTTTCTTTTCTTCTTTGTCAGTTGAAGTACTGCTATCTTTTAGATTTATTTCTTTCTCATCTTGTTCATGCTCTGGATATGGATAAACATACTTAGGTTCATTTATTCTATTTTCATCGAGGGCTGTTTTTAAATCATTATACATTTCCTTAACATCATTATATCTGTTTTTGGGGTTCTTAGCAGTTGACTTCAAAATAATGTTTTCAAGACTCTGTGGAAAATTAGGGTTAATTTTTCTAATACTAGGTATAGGATCTTTCATATGTTTAAGTGCTATTTCCACAGCGTTATCACCCTTAAATGGTAACTTACCTGTTAATAGTTCATAGAAAAGTATTCCCATTGAATATATATCAGATTTTGTAGTAGATCCTTTTCCACTTGCTTGTTCAGGAGGTAAATAATGGACTGAACCCATAACAGAATTAGTTTGTGTAAGCTGTGTTGAATTAAGTGCCATTGCTATTCCAAAATCTGTTATTTTTATCTGGCCATCATCTTTAATCATTATATTTTGAGGTTTTAAATCTCTATGAATTATATAACTATCATGGGCATGAGCAATACCACTTGTAATCTGAAGCATAATATCTATAACTTCTGACATAGTAAGTGTTCCTCTTTTTTTAAGGAGTTGTTTTAAAGTTCTACCTTCAATATATTCCATGACGATATAATAAGTACCATTGTCTTCACCGACATCATACATTTCCACAATATTTGGATGTGAAAGCGAAGATGCCGCAATGGCTTCTCTTTGAAATCTTCTTATAAATTTCTCATCGTTTGCCAAATCTCCCCTTAAAACTTTAATCGCTACTTTTCTTTTTAAAATTGTATCTTCGGCTAAATAAACATTAGCCATACCACCTTCGCCAATACTTTTTATGATCTCGTAGCGATCATTTATTTTTTGCCCCTTTGTTATCAACACTAATCACCACTTTCTACAAATTCCATATACGCTACTGATATGTTATCCATTCCCCCGCGATTATTGCTTTTTCTAATTAGTTTTACAACTTTATCTTCAATCTCTATTTCACTTAATACTACTTTCTCGATTTGTTCTTTATCTAGCATTGAAGTAAGTCCATCACTACAAAGAAGTATTGCTGAAATATCCATATCACAATCAAATATATCTATATCAATTGGATTATTAGCACCAAGTGCTTTCATCAAAACATTTTTCTTTGGATGATCTTTTGCTTCCTCAGGAGTAAGCTCTCCCGCTTTCAAAAGTAAATTAACAAGTGTATGGTCATATGTTACTTTATGAAGTGCAGAATCTTTAACAACAAAGCCAGATGAATCACCAATATTACCGATTAAGACATAATCTTTAGTAACTATCGCCATAACAAGTGTTGTTCCCATCCCTTTACTCTCAGGATGTTCATTTGCATATGAGAAAATTAGTTCATTAACTTCTGTAGCCATTTCTCTTATCCAATTAACAGCTTTAGATTTTTCCATATTGCAAAAAGATTCATTAAAACATTTGCTAATATGACTTATTGTTATTGAAGATGCTACTTCTCCTGCAGAATGTCCTCCCATTCCATCAGCTACAGCCATTAAATAGTCACCACTTTGATTTTTAGTTATTATAACGCTATCTTCATTATGGCTTCTAACTTTACCAGCATCTGTTAAATAAAATGTTTTCATGCGTTAGCCTCCCTATTGTCACTATTTTCCTTTTTACTTCTAAGCTGTCCGCAAGCAGCACTAATTTTGCCGCCAAACTCACGTCTTATCGTTACATTTATATTATTCTTCTTCATTATATCATAAAATCTCAAAATTTTCTCTTTTTTACTTCTTTTATAACCAATATTATTAGTTTCATTGTAAGGAATTAAATTAACATAGCAATTCATACCCTTTAAAAGCTTTGCAAGACGTTCTGCACACTCATCAGTATCGTTAATACCAGATAACATAACATACTCAAAAGTTATCTTTCTTTTAGTCTTTTCATAATATATACGCAAAGCATCCATAAGTTTTTCAATCGGATAAGCTTTATTTATTGGCATTATACTATTTCTTATCTCATTTGTTGGAGCATGAAGACTAATTGCTAAGTTAACTTGGTATGGAAAATCTGCAAATTCAAGAATTTTAGGCACTATTCCAGAAGTTGATATTGTTATATGCCTACTTCCAATTGCAAGACCTTTCGGATAATTTATAATTTTTACAAAATTTGTAACATTCTCATAATTATCAAAAGGTTCACCAATACCCATCACCACTACATGTGTAATTTTATCTTTTATGTCATCTTCAACAGCAAGTATTTGTTCTACCATCTCACCAGTTTCAAGGCCTCTGACTTTTTTTAATCTACCACTCTCACAAAACTTACATCCCATATTGCATCCAACTTCACTAGATATACAAATACTAGTACCATAATCATGTCTCATAAGGACACTTTCAATTAAAGAGTTATCTTGAAGTCTAAAAAGATATTTGTTAACTTCAGTATCTCTTTCAATTTTTACAAGCTCTATATTAGAAATTGAAAAATCACTCTCAAGGTGAGTAATAATGCTTTTCTTTATATCTGTAATCATATCAAAAGATTTAATTTTTTTCTGATATAACCATGTATAAAGTTGTATTGCTTTAAACTTTTTTTCACCTAAAGATAAAAAATAATCTTCTAATTGTTCTATAGTTAAATCATAAATATTTCTCATAATCCACTTCCACTAATAACATTATTATATCATTAAGATTATTTTTCCACAAAAAAAGAAACATTTTTACGTTTCTTTACACTTTTATTCATGACTTTACTAATAGCTACTTCTTCTTTTTAGTCTTTTTATCAGCTGGATCACCAAAAGAATTTATCATAGCCTTTGAAACTATCTTTGCAGCATCAGGTGAAAGTGGTTCATCTAAATCATCAATAATTTCTTGAACTTCATCTTGATTGCCTATATTATTAAAAAGATTTTCCAATTTAAGTTCATAATAAAGTTCAAAATCTTCATCTAAAGAGAAACCTTTTGAAATAATTTGCATAGTATCATCAGCTTCAGCAAGAAAGTATAATGCTTTTCCTTCTTTATAATCATCTAAGGTAACACCGGCTGTTTTAGCAACAAATGCTTCATCATCTATTATCGATGACGAAATATCACCAAGAGAAAAATATTCATCTTCTAAAATAGAAGCATTACTAATAATTTGATTTCTTTCTGCAATTAGTACTGATCTTAATTTTTCATCAGAAGTATCCTCTATTTTTCTACTAATTAAAGAAAGCATTGTTTTAAGTTCAGAAATTCTATAAGAATACTTACAAATATATGAACTTTCAATAGAGGCAGAATATTTTTTTGAAAATTCTAAGTCTTCATCGTTATGTTTACTAGCCTCTTGAGGCTTAATTCCAAAAAGTTCAAAAAAGTCAGCACGTTTAGTTCTATGATAATTTTCCATAGCAAAACATGCATCATAGTCATTATAAAGTTTAGCTAATAATCTTTGATTATCAGAAAATTCTTGTAAATAACGTAGTGAAGGTACAAGTGCTTCATTGCAGAAATACTTTTTCTCAATATCACGTTCAGTTTCTAAAGACAATTTAAGTTTTTCTAACACTCTTTCATATTCTGGAGAAGAAACTCCATAGTTAACTTCTGTCAAAAAAAGAACATCATACAAATCTTCAATAACTTCCGAAATTGTAATCCAAGTTTTAATTTCCTTAATTTGTTTTTCATTTAATTTTGATTGTAACATAAAACATACCCCCTATTAAATTAAATATAAATAAATGACTTAAAAATACTAATTAAATCTAAGTGTTTTAACGCTTCCTTCGCTTTTGTCAATTTCTGTTTTTTCTATTGCACCAGAAATAACATGTAAAGATCCTGTCTTATCAAGTTCTTCAAAATGTTTGCTAATATAATCATAAACTGAACTAGGATCATTCATATTGTCAAGATCACTTACTAAATGTAATTCATAAAGCCAGTCTTGATTACGTCTTTTACTTCTTTTAGCAGTATCTAGATCATCAATTACATTAAAACAGCTTGTTTTAAAAAATGCATTTTTATATTCATTATATTTTTCTATAGGCAAATCTGCATGTTCTGCAAACATTTCGTCATATGAAAGTAAAGCATCAAAATCACACATAGAAAAGTACATTTTTTCTAACATACCATTTGAACTAATAGTTATATTTTTTAAAGCTACAAGCTCTTCTCTACGTTCTTCATCTAAATCGCCTTTAAGTTCTTCTTCAATATGAGCCAAAAAAGATTTATTTTTTGCAAAATTAAATGAATAATCAAAGAAAACAAGTGCTTTAATTTGTACATCTTCATCTTCTAAATTTACTTTTTTATCACCAATAATCAAAGCATCATCAACTTTGCTTACAACATTTCTTAATCTGTGATACATTTCGCTATCTTTATTATTTACTAACGCTCTGTAATCATTTTTCATTCTTTCTTGTAATCTTTCGTTTTTAGCAAAAGTTGGATAATGACATGCTTTTTTCAATAAATTAGGATCTTCAAAATATTTATTTTCTATATCAGACTCTACTTCCAATGAAAGTTTAATTTTGTCTGCAACTTCATTATACTGTGGTGAAAATGCTCCATATTCAAATTCTGCATCTATAAGTTCATCATAAAGAATTGTTATTGTATCAGAAATAGAAGCCCAAAGCTCTAATTCTTCCATTTCTTCATAAGATAATCTAATAACACTCGCCATATATATACCACCAATTTCAAAACTGGCTATAATTATACCAAAAAACATGTAAAAATGCAACAAAATGCTTTACTATTCATACAAAATCTAATATAATTCAACTTGGTGATACAATGGAAATTGAAGAAAAAATAAAAAAAGAAATAGAAAAATTAAGACCATTTTTACAAGGTGATGGCGGAGATGTAGAATTTGTTAAGTTTGAAAATGGATGTGTTTATGTAAAGCTTCATGGCGCATGTTCTCACTGTGCAATGATTGATTATACATTAAAAGATGGAATTGAAGAAATACTAGTAAATGAAATCCCAGAAGTAAAAAAAGTCGAAAGAGTCGACTAATTACTTATCAAGCCATTTAATTAAAGGTATATTGTTATACCTTTTTTTTATTTCTAAAATTATTTGAAAAATATATTTTTGATAATCATGTGTTTTAAGCAGTAAATTTTTAATTTTTTCATCACATTTTTCAAATTGATATTCATAACATAAATCAAAGAAATAGGTTGGAAACAAAAGTCTACTAATAAACATAACAGAATCATCATAAGTAAAACTATCATAAGGAATATAAGATATATCAACTTCTTCTTTATAGAAAAAGCTATATTTTATATATTCAGCAAGACCTTTTACATTAGAATCGATTGTAATATTAAAAGGATTATATAAATCATCAATATCATTTATTTGATAAAACCTATTATAAGTAAAACTATATTTAAGTTTATTTTTATCACAAAGTTCCGAATAAGAGATAGCATTTTCTCCCATTCCAATATAATAATCAAAGTACTCTCTATATTTATACATATAATCGCTTTTAACTTTATAGTTTTCAAAAGTATCTATTTTCCTAATCCATAAAGCTCTACTATCTTTTAAGCTAGACAAAAATGCATCGTAATAATACACATATAAAACATCTGTAAAATTTATTTTTCTATTATCATGTCCAGTCTTTCTCATAAATACATAATCATTTCCATCATATCTAGTAATTATACTTCCAAATTTATTTGTAATTATTTTATGAAAAAATGGATGTTTTTGAGTTTCGAGAATAGTCTTTAAATCAATGTTTTTTTGAATACACACCAAAATATACTGTATGTTATTACTAATAACAGTATATTTTTCAAAAGAAAATATAATTTTATCAACATTTATATTATAGTAGTACTCTATTACATTTTTCATATAGATTACCTCATTTAATTTTATGGAAAAATAATAAAAAAAAGACTTCACTTTTTGTGAAATCTTTAATATGCATCAGGTGTTCTATTTTCAAGTATTCCTGTAAGTACATTAACTATGTTTTCATCTGTATCATACTCTACTTTAAAGAATGAAAGGAATGAGAACTTTTCTGTTGATACAAGTGTTACTGTTACTTTAGGAGGACATTCGTCTATATCGTTTATGATTATTTTGTATTTACGACTTAAATCAGCACTATTTGCAAATCTTCTTACAAAACTTTCAACGAATTTTTCTTTTACTATTCTAACAGTTCCTGGTATTCCCTCTAAGCAGTGCATTGATTCTGGATCAGTATCTTCTGTTACTCCATCCCAACCTACTCCATCTCTGTATGCTTTTAAGTCTACCGCATCTACCATAGCAGCTTCAGAAATTTCTTTAAGTAAATAATAGTTCTGTTCATTACTTATTACTACATGTCCAAATATATTGATTAAAACTATTCCAAGTATTCCCATTACCATAAAGAAATACATCCACATTGAACTATTCATTTTCTTCTCACTCCCTTATTACTTGCTTTCTCCATCTATTACTGTAAAGTAATCTTTAAACGTCTCATTTATAAACTTACTATAATATCTTTTTGTTGTATCTGTTCCTTCCATATATACATAATCTAAGTATGCATCATTTCCACCACTTGCTTTATTGTAACTATCTGTATCATTTCTTATCTGTTTAATTACGCTTGGTGTTAATTCAATTACGTATTCTACCTTTTGATTAGCATTAACTCCTGTTACACTACTTGAATCTTTATCATCTTTTTTAATGTATTCACTTTTTCCTATCCAGTTAGATCCAATTATTCTATTACCAGTTGCGTAGTTATAACCAAGTGTATTACTATCACTTGAATTTGGGAATGGATTGTAGTTATTTACTGGTCTAAAGATATAACCACTCTCACATTCAGGACAATAATAACAATAATTTACGCATCCAGATGCATTCTTAAATCCCCAAGTTGTGTAATTATTCTTACATACTGTTTCTACTTCTGTATAATTTCTTCTATCGCTTCCGCACATTCTTGCTTCAGAACATTGATAGGTACATTCATCGTATCCTTTATAATTGTTTACATCTACATTCCAGTAGTTAGCGCAGTGATTATTTATCTCTGCTGTTTGTGTTGGCTTATAACTTGTCTCACAGTTAGGAAGTTCTGGAGGATCACTCCAACAAACATTATAACAGGCCTCACCAGTATCCATCATTGTTCCTTTAACTTTACCATATACGATAGTATCATTATATTCTAAGATATTCAATCCAGTATTATCAAAAATATTTCCTATTTTCTTATCTAATCTTACAAGTCTCTTACCAGTCTTAATGTCTGGTAATACAACTTTCCAATCCATATTAGTTGAAAGTGCAGTATAGTAAGCACTTGGCTTTTGAGTTTGTGTTTTATTTCCAGTTTCAGGAGATTTAATTTCGTATAACAAATCGCTATTATTAACTTTCTCTACACTACAAGACACTCCACACTTATCACTAGGGTTTATTATGTATATAGTTCTATTACAAGTTGTGCTTCTTCCTTTATTAGAAGATATTATTCCTGTAATTTGAATTTTTTCTACACCATTCTTTTTATCACCTATAGAAACTGTAATATTATCGTTATTGTTAAGATCTGCAACACTTCCCTTTGTTATTCCAAAACTTTCTATTTTTTCATCAAGTCCCAACATTTCTTTAAATACTATAGATGCATTTACATCACCATAAACATATATATCATTTCCATGCATTATAGTGCCATCTAGTGATTTAACAACTATAGAACAAGCAAAGTTTGCATCATCTATTTTATAAGGGCAACTTTCTCCGTCTGCATAATATGAATTAGAGTTCTTAGTATCTATACCAATTGAGACATCTGTCTTTATACCATGTCCTTCGTTGGCCTTTATTATTTGATTACTAAAGTCAGCATTTCTAGTAGCATTTAAATTAGTATAGTAAACATTTTTACCAAAAACACTAAAGCTGTTATTACCACTACCAGTAGTATAACATATACCACTACTAGGTGCTTTATATATATTTGCTTTTCCATCGTTTGTTACACAATATTTATCAAATGTATAAGTTACATTAACTTTATTTGTTTGTACATATCTATTAACAACTAAATTATTTATAGTTGAAAACTCTATTCTTTTAATATTTTCTTTGCCTACAATTGTGGCATTTGAATCGTCATCTTTTCTATTAACAACAAGTGTATATTTGCCAGATTTTATACTTGGTAAAACATTATTTATTATTTCACTAACTTCAGAAACAACACTAACTTTAGAAATATCATACATATTGTCATTCCAATTAATTTTACCATCATCTTTCCACTGTTCGTCATAGTTTGAATCTTTTTTAACATCATATGTATCATCTAGTGCATTATTAAACGTATTATATATAAACAATAACCTTTTTCTTCTCTCCGGATCTTTACTAGAAACAGAAGCATAATCAACTTTCCATAACTCTAGATTAAAATATATAGTACATTCTTTTTCACCATTAAGATTAGCATGGTAATCTATACCTTGACCTGCTACCAATCTTTTATTAGATAAATCTGTAAATCCAAAATTACTAGTTTCTTTACATGCAACATTTATATATGTTCTATGGTCAAATATAGTATCATTTTCATCATTACCATCAAAATCTGTTACTTGATCACCAACACAACTAGTGATTATTGCATTTGTTTTTGATAAGTCATCACCAGTAAGTTTATCAATGCTACAAGCTGAAGTTGTATCAACTCTAACGTTTGCATTAACAATGCCGTTATAGGGGTTAGAGTTATTGCAACTGTTAACAGATTCTCTATCTTTATTAGTTGTAGTTCCATCAGTTGGTGACTTACCATAAGTATAACCACATTCTCCTAATAGACAGCTTCTTTTTCTTTTAACTGTATTTCCTTTTAAGTTAAAGTCTATATTAGCATCACAATAATTTTCTGCACATGATAAGTAAGTATCACTTGATTTATTACTACTAGCTAACTCACAAACATTTTTACAGCTTAGTATATCTGGTAAGTAATAGTGTTTAATACTTGTTGCAGGTTTACCACTACCAGTACTTTGACCATTTTCATTAATAAGTTTCCAAGGGTTATTTGCTGTACCAACAAGTGCTTCCTCTAAGTTAGGTCCAATGTAATATTGATATTGATTAGTACACTCATCTTTTTCATTTAAGATACAGTGAGAATTAGAACCATAATAATCTTTTAAATTACTAGTTGCTGTCACATTTAAAGAAGAAGTTCCATTATATTTTGTACCCCAGATTTGCCAAGTAAATACTTGTCCAGTATATTCAGTACCATGATAGTCTGACAACGAAATCTGTTTACCTACTTCACAAGTTTTAGCACATTTATCACAGGTTCTATTAGTAAAAATTTTACATTTACCATTTCCATTCCAAATTCCGCCTTTGTTTTCACATACTTTACTAGAAGAAGTATTAACTGTTTTATAATTGTCTTTGCAATTACAACTGTATGTACCGCAAATTTCCGCATTAGCATCATACCAAGGTTTCCACAAACTAGCAGGTATAGTCTCAGCATCACGTTCATCAATTTGAGCATTATCTCCACTTGCTACACCATTAGAACTTGAAACTTTCTCTACAAACTCACCAGTTTTATTGGCTCTCTTATTACTAACATATCTCTTCACTAATTCAACTTTCAAATAATATTGTTCAATTTTGCTATAATCAATGTTTACACCAAAATTAGAATTTATTTTTGAAACTGAACCAGCATATTCCTTAATAGCACTATTTAAATAAGTTGTAATAGCATTTTCATCATAAGAAAGGTTAACTGAGAAAATTTTACCTTGATATCTTGAAGTATCTAACATACTACCAGGAAAAGTTGTAATAATACCGTTTCCTGTTGCTATATACATATACTCCATATATCCGGCTCCACCTTCAATAGCATGTGCTTTGCGCTCTTTAAATTGATCAAACCTTAATTTGTCATAAAAAGTACAAGTAGAGTCAAATACATCAGATTCACCATTTTGTTTAGGTTCAGGCACAAGAGATTCAAAAGAATCACTAGCAACGAAATCCCAGTAATTAGGATTTTTACCACCACTACCATAATAATAAGTTTTTGTACCAAACAAATTACCAGTATATATAAGAATTGGGTGACCAACTGTACGTTCACTACTGTGTCCATCATACATTAACAAGTTAATTTCAAGACCGAATCCATCAAAACAGCCATCACCATCACATGTAACACGAGTACCCTCAGGATTTCTTCTAGCACATGAATGTGCAAAAGCAATAGCCGGTACTAAAAAAATTATAAATATTAAGAATTTAAAAATTTTCTTTTTCATAAAACTCCTCCATATAAAGGTCATTCTAAACATCTATGCCAATTTTTACACGTTTCTTCCTTCTAACTACTTTAACAACTATTAAAGATACAATTGATAAGGAAACTATGCTTATAACCGAAATTGATAAAACTTTATTCTCATTATAAAATTCTATAACTTTATCCCAAAAACTTTTTTCTGCAACCACTATGGGTTCATCTGGCTTTACTAGTGTTTTTTTATATTCCTCTAATTTTTCAAAAAAATACTCTTCATCCGGTATATCTCCTTGATACCATTTATTGCATAAAGGAAACTCTTCATATTCAATACATTCTTCATATTTACTGTACTTATTATATTTTGGCATACTTACTTTCTTTGTATATAAATATTCTTCAGTACACGGTGTATAATAACCACCATAAAGTTTAAACTCATAAGTTTTTCCACCTTCAAAAGTAGAATTTATTTTTATTGGTAAATTATCATCATTTCCTTCATAAACAGAATCGGCATAAATAAAAAGTACTTTTTTATTTAAATTTGTAACTGTAATTTCAAAATAGTAATTATCATTTTCATCAAATTTAAGTTCATAACTAAATTGTGCTTTGTATGCTTCCCTTTTCAAATCGTTATAAACACTTGTAGAACATATTTCAGCATTCACAACAAAAGGCATACATACAAGAAAAAAAGTGAAAAACATAACTATTTTTTTCATATCATCACCCTATTTTTTCTTCCTTTTATACTTAATAGTAAGACATATAGCAATAATTATTATAATTCCACCACTTACCAGAAGTATAATTAGTGAATTGTGAGAATCTTTCTCATCTTCTATCTTTATCTCACCACTATTTATTTTTTCTTTATATTCATTAAGTTTTTCATAAAAGTCACCTTTGTCTTTTATTTCACCTTGATACCATTTATCACAAAGTTCCCATTTACTATATTCTTTACATTCTTCTAATTCGCTATAAATGTTATACTTAGGAATCAAGATATTCTTAGTATACACATATTCTTCAGTACATGGTGTGTAATATGCGCCATAAAATTTAAATTGATATTCTTTTCCACCAAAAATACCATTAACAAGAACTATATCATTACCGTCATTATACTCATACACAGAATCAGCATATATCAACATTAAATCCTTATCCATATTTGATATAACAACTTCTATAGATCTTTTATCATCATCTTCCACTAAGTTCCATTCTACATTTACTTTAGAAGCCTTTTCTTTTAATGTATTATAATAGTCTTTGGTACATAACTCTGCATGAGCACCAATTGGAAAAAGCAAAAGAGTTAATGCAAAAGCGATTAAAAAAATTTTTTTCATTACCATCACTCTACTTTTCTATAGAAATTATAACATAGAAAATATAAAAATTGAATACCTATAAATTACTTAAAAAAATTTACATAACTATTTGAAGTTATACAAAAGATGTGATATTCTTTGATAGAGGTGTTAAGATGAAAAAGCTAAAGAGTATTTTATTAGTTATGGCATTATTTCTTTTGTTTACTGGTTGTTCAAACAGTAATGATAGTTACTTAAAGAGTATAAGTTACAAAGAATTTAAAACAATGTGTGAAAATAAAGAAACATTCTTTGTTGAAGTTGTGCAAGATGGATGCAGTCACTGTCAAGCATTTACACCAAAATTAAAAGAAGTATTAAACGAATACAAAGTAACAGGTTACCAGTTAAATCTAACTAATATGACTGAAGAAGAAGATAAAGAATTCAGTAAAGAGTTTAAAGTAACAGGAACACCAAATACAATATTTATAACAGAAGGACAAGAACTTTCAATACTTCAAAGAATCGTAGGTAATGCATCAAAGCAAAAAATAATCTCTAAACTTAAAAATAATGGATACATAGAAAAAGAGTAACTAAAGCACTTAGTTACCCTTTTTATTTTCTATAAAAAGTTTATCAATATTTGTTTTAGGAATCATGATTTTAACATTTTTATCAATTTTTATTTCTACTTCTTCTGAATCTATTTCAAGTTTTTCTCCATCTATACACCAAGCAAGTTTTCTCTCATCATTAACACGAATCTTCAAATTATCAGTTTTATGGAAATAAAATCCTGGAACATGTGAAATATCATTTTTTCTTAAATAGTAAAGAGTTTTCAAAATATCTTTACGTTTTTTTATGTTACAAAGCAGTACTTCAAACTTACCATCATCAAGTTTTACATCTTTAAAAACATTATTAACTCCTGCTACTCTAGTAGCATTAGATACAAACATGAAAGAATAAAGGCCTTCATACTCTTCTCCATCGATAACATAAGTAATGTCATGAAGTCTAGTAAATCTCAAGAAATCTTTAAAACCATTCACAATATAAGCAAGGTATCCTAACTTTTTCTTAGAATTTCTACTTGTTTCATATGGTATATTCATAAACTTACCAAAACCTGCAACATATACAAATGCCTCATTATTTATTGTACATATATCAACATTCTCTACTACCCCATCCATAAGAAGTCTTAAGTTGTTTATAACATTTTTTCCATATCCAAACATTTTTCCAACATCATTTGTAGTACCAAGTGGAATATGTGCCAAAACAAGTCTTTTTTTCCTTTTAAAATTACCACGCATTGATTCATTAAAAGTACCATCTCCACCAAGAGAAATAACTAAGTCAACATCATCGTCAAGAGAACTAACTATTTCAACGATATGGCCACGGTACTTAGAATATATAACTTCTGATTGATAGTCATTTTCTTCTAGGATTTTTATAAACTCATTTTGAAAATCTTTTTTAGTTTTCTTACCACTATGGGGATTATATATAACTACACATTTTTTCATACATACCTCTAATCATTCTTAACTGCTTTAAAAATTTTCTTCCATATATTATCTGTAGAATAATTTAAAATTCCTATTTTATAAATTCTCAATCCATATTTCATTATGACATAAATAAACAAGATCATTATACCAATAGATATAAAAACATCTATTATAGTTACTTGACCTATCATAAGAAGTGCTGGAGATAAAAGACATGATATAAGTGGAAAATAACTCAATACTTTAATGAAAGTACTTCCATCAAACATACTTGCTATGAATGATAAGTAATAGCTAATAAGACAAATTAGTATTATTGGAAGCTGTACATGTTGATAATCTTCTATATTAACTGTCATACTAGCAAGTATTCCTGCAAGAAGTGAATATGCTAAGAATGAAAGTAACATAAGTACAAGTGTAATTGGAATTATAACGATAAGTTTGTCCATAATTCCAGAAGACTGTAAACTAGATAAAACATTTTTTATAGTATCACTCATTCCTCCAGTAACATTTGGTGTAAAACTTCGTAGTAAAAATCCTAAAATACCATATAAAAATATTAAAATAGTTTGAAAAATAATAAATATATTACCAGATAATATTTTAGCAAACAAATGAGTTTTAGCAGATACATTAGAAATAATTATCTCCATACTTCTAGTAGATTTTTCTTCATTTATTTCTGTACCAATTGATTGAACAAGTAATATTATTAACATGAAAAATGGTAATATCAACGTAGGAAATACAACAGACATAATAATATTCGTATTCTCTTTTTCCGAATTTTTTTCTTCATCAAGAATTACCCTTTCTATAACTGGTGGAGAAGAAATTTTATTTAACTCTTCGACATCAATATTACTATTTTTTAAAGCAAGTTCATATTTAGTACTACTTATACTTTGATTTATAATTTGATAAGTTATTGTATCAATATAATTATCACTAATAATTCTTGCACTCAACAAATTTAATCCATCATTATTAAGCTCAACAATTATATCACGTGTTCCTTTAATATCATCTTCTTTAATATTATTTTCAAGCACAAGTTCACTGTTATTATTTGCTTCTTCATCGGTATAAACACTACTATTTACTTGATTAAAGTTATTTGTAAAAGAGCTTGCAGAAACATGTGTGTTATCCACTAAATATATTTTAACTTTTTCATCAAAATCTCCGCCAAAGAAACTAATTATGCCATCTACATTGATAATACATACAATAAGGACTAATAATACAATGTTAGAAATAATAAATGATTTTGATTTTATTTTTTTACTAAGTCCAAACCTAGTCAAATACCAAAATTTATTCATCATTTTGCCTCACCTACTTTAACAATAAATATTTCATTAAGAGTGGCCTCTTCCACAATAAACTTATTAACGTCATAATTAGAAATAACTTTAAATACTTTTGACACAACATCTTTATTTTCTATTTTTACAAGATATTCATCATTTCTTTTTTCGACATTTATAACTCCATCAATTTTCTTAAGCTCTTTATCATCAATGTCTCCTGCTATTATAATATTTTTCTTTTTATATGCTTGCTTAATATCTTTTACATACCCATCCAAGATGCTTTTTCCTTTAACTAATATAATTAGTTTTTCACAAAACTCTTCTATGTGTTCCATCTGATGTGAAGAAAATATTATAGAACAGCCATTTTTTTGTAATTTTCTAATGTATTTTTTAAACATTTCTACATTTATTGGATCAAGTCCCGTAAATGGTTCATCAAGTATTAAAAGAATTGGATCATTTATAACCGCTGCAATAAATTGTATTTTTTGTTGGTTACCTTTTGACAACTCTTTTATTTTTCTGTTCTTATAATCTTCTATGTCGAATTCCTTCAACAAAGAATCTAGTTTACTTAAAACTTCTTCTTCAGTCATTCCTTTTAATATTCCATAAAATACAATTTGTTCTTTGACAGTAAGTTTAGTAAGTAAGCTTCTCTCTTCTGTCAAATACCCTATTTTATTAGTTACACCATAATCAATTTTTTTACCATTAAGAAGAACTGTTCCCTCATCACTATTAAGAAGTCCCATTATAATCCTAAATGTAGTAGTCTTCCCTGCTCCATTTTCTCCAAGTAATCCAAAAATTTCACCATCTTTCACTTCAAAAGATAAATGATTTACAGCGCAGTTTTTACCATAATACTTAACAATGTTATCAACTTTTAACATATTTTATCTACCTTTCTATAACAACACCTAATAAACCAGCCAAAATATATGCTTGATATGAACTTATAATAAGACCTTTTACATCAGTTAAAGAAGCATTAAGACCATCAATAATATCTGTCGTTAAATCAACTTTATTAAGACTTGTTTTATAAAATTCAATATTCTTCATATTAGACTGTTCAAAATAAGCATTTGAAAAAGTATTTTCTAAAAATCTTGACTCTGCAATAGAACACTCAACGAACAATACATTTTTAAATTTGTTGCTAGCAAAATTTATATAATCTAAAATTCCATTAAATTTAACATCTTTTAAAGTAGAATCATAAATATTGGCACCAACAAGTTTGCAATTTTTAAACTGACATCTTATAAATGAACATAATTCAAATGATGAATTTGAAAAATCGCATCCTTCAAAAATAATATCCACAAAAGAAACATTAGAAAGCTCTACACTAAGAAAAGCCATTTTAACAAATTTACATTCATTAAAATTAACAAATTTTATTTTTTCTTTCGTAAGTTCAGTTAACTCAAAATTATAGTTTGATACATTATCTTCATCAAGAACTTCAAGAATAACACCTTTAGTAAATTCATCACTAACTTTAGGGTCTGTTAAATACTTTTTCATATCTTATCACTTCACTTAGATTATATATTTTTTAAAACTATAAATCAATCAAAAACTACATACAGAAGTATGTAGTAAGTAAAATTATTTTTTTAATTTAAGTAACCGTCTGATGAATTCCATTATAATTTTGATAAAACTCTTTTTCATGCTTTCACTTTCGCTATCATTATCATCTTTATTATTACTATTGTTATTATTGTTATCTATTTCGTTGTCTTTTTTACCATCTTGATTATCATCCGCAATATCCTTTTTTGGATGCAAAATCATCCAGTCACTTGAAAAAGCAACGTAACCATATTCTATTTTATACCACTCATATCCATCTTGTGAAATTTTCCCAAAATAATCATATATGCCAGGCTTTAAGTAACCGCTTACATTTGCTTTTAAAGATGAATCAGCTCTGCATCTTAAGTTTGTTGCAAGTACTTCTATTTGATCTACATTTTCATTTCTTATAACAGGATTTCCCACAATAGGAATTTCACTAGGTACTATCTTAAACTCACTACCTTTCGTATCCATTACTTTAGTAAATTTTTTATCTACATAAAAAGCTTCACTTGGTGTGAGTGCTTTTTCGTAAGTGTAACACCACGATCCATTTGAATTTTTTAACAAGCCATAGTATTTACCAGTGTTTGCAGTAATGTGAAAGTGATTACCTGTCGCATATCCATCGGTACCCTCTAGTAAAATTCTTGAGTTTTTCTTTAAAAGTTGGCCTTTAAAAACCTGTTTTAGATTGTCTTCATTCATGTGAGTAAGTGTAAGGCATAAATAATCTGGTTCATTTTTATATGGCATGTAAAGTTTATTTACAGATTTAAGTCTTATTGAGTTTGTAATGTTATTGTTAATTCCTAGTACTTCTTCAACGATAAAATCATTTTGTGGAACAAAATAATCTCTACCAGAATCTTTAAGTGCTTCATCCCAAGGTTTATCACTATAATTTTTACTATTTTTCCAATGTGATACATGATTTCCTTGATTATAATTTTGTGAAATGTTCAAATATTCAAACGGATAAATTGCATATTCTTTCATATCTATCACCACTATAATTTATGATGATAAAAAATAAGTAGTAATTACAAAAGTACTTGTAAAATTTATTTTTAATTAAGTTTTAATTTAAACAAAATAAAAACGTTGATTTCTCAACGTCTAATTCATTATGGTGGAGCATAGCGGGATCGAACCGCTGACCTCCACGGTGCAAACGTGGCGCTCTCCCAGCTGAGCTAATGCCCCATAACCAAGCAACAATAAGATAATATCATATTGTGCTTAAACATGTCAATCTTTTTTTTAACAAAAATTTAAAAAATGAATTCTAATCTATCATAATAAAATCTTTGTCTTTATGTGGTTCATCAAAAAGAAGGCCTTCATAATTTCTTTGTCTTAATACTTCATACACCACTATTGCACAGGCATTACTCACATTGAGTGCTCTTACATTATCTGTCATAGGAATTCTCATACAACGTTCTATATTAGGTCTAAGAATTTCTTTTGGTATACCAGTAGATTCCTTTCCAAAGATTAAATATATATCTTTGCTCTTATCACTATAATCAAAACTTGAATGAGGTTTATGTCCATATCTTGTAAAAAAATAGAATTCTCCAGAATTTTTACTCAAAAAATCCTGATAATTTTCATATACAAAATATTCAAGCTTATCAATATAATTAACACCAGATCTTTTTAAGTGTGCATCATCAATAGAAAAGCCAAGTGGTTTAATTAAATGTAAACGACTTCCTGTAGCAACACAAGTTCTCATAATATTTCCAGTATTTTGTGGTATTTCTGGTTCGTATAAAACAATATTTATCATATTATTTTTCCCTCACTTCATATTCATCTAAAATTCTTTCTATATCAAAGATAGTAATTTTATTATTAGAACTTTGAACAATATCTAAAATTTTCTTATTTGAAATAATAATAAATGCTGGATAACTCTGTAATTTAACACCATTTGAATATTTATCATTAAAAGTAGTATAAAATTTATTTTTATCAGTAATGCTAGTAATATTCAAATATATTGTTTTATCAAGTATATTACGTTTTTTTAATACACTTTCTAAATTTTCTTCTACTTTACGAGAATTATCATCATTTGCTACTCCAACATAAATAAAGAAATCACTATTTTCAAGAAAATAATCATCAATACTTTTTTCATTGAGTTCAGAAATAACTCCCCTCATAACAGGAATATCATTCATTTCTTTATTTCCATTATTATAAAGTACATACAAAGTAAATGCTAAAGCAATTGTAAAAGTAAAAATAACTGCAACTACAATATAATTTTTTCTTGGTATTTTTTTTAGTTCTTCATTTTTTTCCATAATATCATCCTCAAAAAAATTATAGCAGAAAAAAAGAAAAAAAGAAATTAGTTTCTACTATCAAATTTCTTTCTTTCTGTTGTATTTAAAATTCTTTTTCTAAGTCTTATAAAATGTGGAGTTACTTCAACTAATTCATCTGAATTTATATAATCAAGTGCATATTCAAGTGATATTGGTCTTGGTCTTTTAAGAACTACTGTATGATCACTTCCAGCAGCACGAATATTTGTTAAGTTTTTACCCTTAGTAACATTTACTGCTAAATCATTTTCTCTTGTATGTTCTCCAACAATCATACCTTCGTAAACATCAGTAGATGGTTCAATGAACATTACTCCACGATCTTCAAGTCCACCAAGTGAGTAAGCAGTTGCTTTTCCTGTATCTATTGAAACTAAAACTCCAAGAGCTCTTTCACCAACATCAACATTAGCCATTTCACGATATTCTTTAAATGTATGGTTAATAATTCCATATCCTTTAGTAAGTGTTAAAAAGTTAGTTGTAAATCCAATTAACCCACGTGATGGAATAGTATAAAGGACTCTAGTTTGTCCATTAACACTACTCATAGATTCCATAGTAGCACCACGAAGTCCAAGTTGTTCAATTACACTACCAATACTTTCCTCTGGACATTCTATTTGTAATTCCTCATATGGTTCCATCTTTTTACCATTTTCTTCTTTAATAATTACTTTAGGTTTACTTACTTCAAGTTCGAACCCTTCACGACGCATATTTTCAATAAGTATACCAAGATGAAGTTCTCCTCTACCAGACACAATCCAACTTTCTGTATCATTTGGTTCTACTCTCAAACTTACATCCTTTTGAGTTTCTTTAATTAGTCTTTCTTCTATTTTTCTAGCTGTTAAGATTTTTCCATCTTTTCCACAGAAAGGTGAAGAATTTGTTCCTATTGTCATTTGTAGAGTTGGTTCATCAATATGTAAAATAGGAAGCGCATTTAAATTATTGTTATCACAAAGTGTTTCTCCTACTGAAATATCTGCAAGACCTGCTACTGCAACAATGTCTCCAGCCTCAGCTGTTTCAACTTCTATTTTTTTAAGTCCTAAATATCCAAAAATCTTTTGAATTCTAAATTGCTTAGTTGTACCATCAAGTCTCATACATGTAACCATTTGACCTGTTTTCATAACACCATTATGAACACGTCCAATACCAATTCTACCAACGAAATCATTATAATCTAACAAAGCTGGTTGGAATTGAAGTGGTGCATTAACATCACCTTGTGGAGCTGGTATTTCTGAAATGATGTAATCAAGTAAGCCATCAAAACCTTTTGTTTGAGTTGAAATATCATCACTTAAACTACTTGTTCCATTTATAGCTGATGCATAAACAACTTTAAAATCCAATTGATCATCAGTAGCGCCAAGTTCCATAAAAAGTTCTAAAACTTCATCTACTACTTGTTTACATCTTGCAGAAGGTTTATCAACTTTGTTTATAACAACAATAGGTTTTACCTTTGCCTCTAATGCTTTCTTTAATACAAATCTAGTTTGTGGCATAGTACCTTCATAAGCATCTACTACAAGAAGAACACCATCCACCATATTCATAATACGTTCAACTTCTCCACCAAAATCAGCATGTCCTGGCGTATCAAGAATATTTATACGGTATCCTTTATAATTTACAGCAGTTGTTTTAGCAAGAATAGTGATACCACGTTCCTTTTCAATTTGATTAGTATCCATTGATATGTTACTAGTATCTTCATTTTCTCTAAAAGTTCCTGTTGACTTTAAAATTTCATCAACAAGAGTTGTCTTACCATGGTCAACATGGGCTATTATAGCTATATTTCTTTTTTTCATAAAATCACTCACTTCTTTTAAACTTTTACAATTATATCACAAAGTGTCAAAAAATCAATTATTTTTGTATATAAAGAAAGAAAAAATATCTAACACACTAGATATTTTTTCAGTTCTATTTATCATTTTGTAATGGTTCAGAAGAATAAAAATAATACTTACCATCACTTGCCTTTTTAAATTTGAATATATATGTACTAAATTTATCACTAGTAATATCTTGATTAAGAACATCACTAACTTCAATTTTTTCATAAACAGGTTTATCACTATCAAAATCTTTATAAAAAGAATAATATGTTTTTACACTGTTATTTTCATCAGTAAAAATTACTTCTGATACATAAGCAATCTTTTGATAGAAAGTAATTTCTTCTTCTGTCATATCTTTTTTAATTATATTTGTTAATATAAAATCATTACTTTCAATATAGTTTTCGTTATCACAATTATTATTGTGGATTTTAAATTTTTCGTTTTCGTAAGTAAACTCAACACCAAAAGATGGCACTTGATATATTAAATCTGGTCCATATAACTCTTTAATCATTTGTTTTATTTCTTCTACAGGTTTCTCTTCTGTAGACGTATTACAAACTTTTTCTTTGTTTTTCATCCTATTATATTCAATAGCAAAATCTATAAATTCATAATTAGAAATCTCATTAACTGATATTTCCTTATTAGCATAATAAACATTACGTACATAACTACCAGCATACTTATACAAATCATTATTAGATATTATATCTTGCATAAGCTCTAACTCTTCCTCACTTACATTAACTTTATTGTCATTTGGAACATCACTATTAACATTATTATTCTTATTAATATAAATAATTATGACTGCTGCAAACAAAACAAAAGCCAGTATCACAAAAAATAACCCTTTTTTATTTTTCATAAAATCACTCTCATTTCACTAATAATGCCAACATGACTTATATCCGCCTTGACATGTATTATGACCAGTTAAACATGAATCATAGTTTCCATTAACATATCCACCTTGACATGAACAACTTTGATTTACAGAACAACTAACATGGCCAAGTTGACTACCAGCACAAAATCCATAAGATTCACAAGCACCATATGCTGCACCACTAGAACTAAAACCACTTCCAGAAGCACTCTGAGTAGTACCTTTATTTGTTTTGTTGTTTATACAAACTGCTGAACCTGACCATCCATAGGAACAACTTTTACTTGCACAACTACTCCAAACTTTTGGATATCCACCTTGGCAAGTATTTTCACCAGTTAAACAATCATCCCAACCACACACAGGATCTTGACTATATATTCTTACATAATATTTTTTCTTTATCGGTCCTGAATCATTTCCAGCATTATCTACGCATGATGTTTCTACTTCTTTACCTTCAGATGGTGATGGTATATGTATTGTCTTTCTGTTTTCACTAGATGCTCCACTCATGTCATCTTTACAGTATACTACTACATCTATTCCATCATTATTATCATGTGATCCTTCACTTTCTGGACTCCATACAGCATATGGAACAGTTGCATCTCTTTTAAAATCTATACTACATATATCAGAATTTCTTGCATTATCTTCAATAAATCCATACCACTTAACACTAGCTGTATCTTGATTTTGCACTGCACTTTCCACATTTGTTATATTTCCAAGTGTTATTCCTTTTGTCCTAACACCACTTACATTATTTGCATTACTTCCAACCATATCACTAGCAGTTTTAAATGTTATTGTAACATCACTTGTATACCAGTTATTGTTTCCAAGTGTTCCATTTAAATTTAAAGTACATGATGGAGGTGTATTATCTATTCTAAATTTATATGGCCCTGCTACTTGACTTAGATTTCCAAGATTATCTACTGCTCTAAAATATACATCTTCATTCATCTCTTCTGTTAATGATATAGAACATTTATTACTTGCATTAACTGTACAAAAATCTAGCCATCTTTCTCCTCTTTTAATTTGATACTTTGTAATGCTTGTTTTAGATAATCCTAGAACACTTTCACTTTCTGTTGTAACTGAAAAATCAATATTTAATTTTTGTGCCCATTCTCCTGTTGCATTATAACTTCCCTTTTCTGTTGTTACTGCCGATGTTACTGTTCCTTCTCTTATCTGATTTTCTTTTTCTAGTTTTACAACTGGGGCTTTATGTTCATATACAATTACTTTTCCTTCTTCTATTTTATCTTTATATTTGTATATGGTTCTATATTCTCCCTCTTTATCTGTATCAATTATATCTACGTTAACTGGCAAAACTGTCTCTATCCCATCCATTCCATCGCCATTTACTCTTCCTACTTCATTCATGTTATCATCATATTTAACAATATCTAATGATACTTTCAAAATTTCTTCCAATTTATCTCTTGTCGTTCCTTTATAAATATATATAACTGGAGGTTTTCCAAGCTCTGTTACTATATTGTTTGTTTTATCCCAAATACTACTACACTCTGCTTTGTTAGTGTTATCATATTCATCTTTTTCACACTTCAGGCAAGTTTCATATGTATAATCATTAGCACCTTTTTTAATTACGATTACATAACTATCTTTATTGCAATCATTTCCGTCATAATCCCTAACCTTATCAATATAATTTTGTCCTTCAAGAGTATTAAGTGTTACTTTACTTGATTCAAAATATTCACTTGGTAAATACTTTGAATTATCTGAGAAAAACTCTTTTCCGCTTGCTAAAAATGTTGATTCTTGACTTTTATAATAGTCATCTCTAAATTCATTTAAATTTCTTGTAAAAGTTGGAATCGCAATTATTGCTATTATTCCTAATATTACTATTACCCCTATGATTTCAATTAAAGTAAAACCCTTTCTATTCATAACAGCACTCCTCTACAATAAAAATTATATCATCTTGCTTAAGAGTTTCCTATATTTTTTTTATAAAAAATTAAAAAACTTGTATGTTGGTACAAGTTCTTTTACTTATTGTTATTTTTTATCTTTAAACATTTCTTTTAGTACTGTTCCAAATGATGCAATGCCTTCCATATTAGATGGAATGATTATTTTAGTTGATGCACCTTCTGAAACTTTTGCTAAAGCTTCGTAACTCTTTAAAGTTAAAACTGAGCTATCTGCTCCAGCTTCTTTTAAAAGCCTTATTCCATCTGCTTCTGCTTGTTTCATTTTGATAAGCGCTTCTGCTTCACCTTCTGCGATTTTTATTTGTGATTCTTTCTTTGCTTCTGCACGTAATATAGCTGATGCTTTTTCACCTTCAGCAATTAGAATGCTTGATTTCTTTTCACCTTCTGCTTGAAGAATCTTTTCTCTTCTTTCACGCTCAGCACGCATTTGTTTTTCCATTGCTTCTTGAATATCTCTTGGTGGTAGAATGTTTTTAACTTCTACACGTGCAACTTTGATTCCCCATGGATCTGTTGCTTCATCTAAGATAGCTCTCATTTTACTATTGATAATATCACGTGAAGTTAATGTTTGGTCAAGTTCAAGTTCACCAATTATATTTCTTAGTGTTGTAGCTGTTAAAGTTTCTATAGCGTTAATAGGATTCTCTACTCCATAAGTATATAATTTTGGATTTGTTATTTGGAAATATACAACTGTATCAATTTGCATTGTAACATTATCTTTTGTAATAACCGGTTGTGGTGCAAAATCTTTTACAATTTCTTTTTTTGTTACAACGTTTGCAACTCGATCAATAAACGGTATTTTGAAGTGTACACCATTTTCCCATGTTTGGTAGTAAGATCCTAATCTTTCAATTACATAATTTGTTGCCTGTGGCACTATCTTAATACTAGGTATTATTACTAATATAAGAATTATTATTATAGCTATTAAGACTTCCATTTTTATTCCTCCTCTTTTTCTACTCTTAATTTTGTGCTATTTATTTCTAATATTTTAACAATGCTGCCTTTTTCAATCAGCTCATCAGCAGTTGCTGTCCATAAAACTCCTTCTACTTTTACTTCACCAGGGCTGTTTTTGTTTATTGTTTGAGTAACAACGGCATTTGTACCAATTATTCTGTCTAAGTTTGTCTTTTCTTTCTTTGGTTGCATCTTTTTTATAACACTTTTTGTAGATATCAAAAGCATGATTCCCAACACAACAAACACAGTCAATTGAATAGTAAAGCTGTCGATTACTAGTGCAAGTAACATAGAAAATATACCACTTATAACGAACCAAATACTGACAAGATTAACGGTGGATATTTCGACTATAGTAAGGAATATTACTATTGTAAGCCAAAAGTAAAACACATATCCCCCTCCTTTGTTTAATTATACTATAAAAAATTTATGCTAACAATAAATAGTATTATAAAATATGTTATTATTTCACTTGTTTTGGACATAATATAAATGTAATTTTTCAAAAATGAAAATTTAGTATTGCAAGATGTATTTTTTTATGTTATATTTGGTATGTTGATTTGTTCATGGCGAGATAGCTCAGCTGGCTAGAGCGTTCG
>ERZ780157.803-NODE-803-length-37702-cov-33.197678_pt1 | contig 37702 bp, 27 predicted proteins | sample MGYA00511169_ERZ780157 | MGnify/ENA primary metagenome ERZ780157 (study PRJEB29588, sample SAMEA1965149) | human gut metagenome | biome: human gut; feature: human-associated habitat; material: faeces | place: Denmark | collected 2008/2010 ...
CATCAGTATTACTCGTCGGCAATGGATTTGGCGCATTTTTAATTGGAAATAGTATTAGAAAGAGCACAACTGGATAATTGCATAGAAAAGCGCCCTGCTCCGGAGATGTTCCAGAGCAGGGCGCGGTTTTTTGATTCATCACGAAAATCCGGGGAGCGTAATACTATTTCCAAATAAGAACGCGCCAAGATGTGAAGCGAAATTTTTATTCTGGCGAACGGGCATGAAACGCGGCGCAGCAGCACTACGCTAAGTAGAACGACCGAAAGTCAGAAGGGAAAAGGCGCAAGCAGCTGGCGCGGGTGCATTTGGAAAGCGTATTATTCCACAACCTTCGCGCCGGCAGCGATCGCGTCTTCCTTGGTTCTGAAGAACTGCCAAGTGCTTTCCACGGTGGGGGTGATTTCCTTCTGGTCGCGGATGTACTGCGCCAGAATGTTACGCACCTGACCGTTATCGTTGCCCAGCGTATCGCCGGTGTACATATCCGTGAGGCTGTAATCCTCAGGAGTCAGACCAGCCGCCTGCATGAAGCCGGCGCCGCCGGTGAAGCGGTAGTTGTTCATCACCACGGAGAACACCTGATCAGGCGCCACGGGCTGACCCTGATACTGCATGTTCTGGATGCGCTTTCCTTCGGGCGCATAGTAGTGGATTTCGTAGTACAAACCGTAGATTTCATCGGTGTAGTAGCCACCGCCAAGGTAATCGGGGTTCGACGCACTGGTGTAGTTGGTGGTAGCATGCTCCAGCCACAGCCGCAGCTGTTCGCCGGTCATGTTCACGCGATAGAGCCAGTTTTCAAACACGTACAGCTGATACAGCAAACGCATCGGAACGTCGCCCGCAGGAATCAGGTCGCGAACCTCGGCGCCGCTGGTCAGAGGCGCGCAGATGGACAGCTGCGCAGGAACCGCAGACAGCTGCGCCTTGTTCAGCAGATCCATCAGCGCGGTGGGCTGCAGGGAGATGTTCTTATTGGAGAAAGCGCCGGTAGCAGTGCCCAGAGGCTGATCCAGATAAGCCTGCAGTTCCTCGTTGTAGGGAGCCAGCGCCGTGGCAACCTTCTGATTTTCCACCAGGCCTTCCTGATCCGCCAGGAAACGGTAGCCGTTTTCAGCCGTCACAGGGGTCACGGTCTTGGTCGCCGGGTCGTAGGCGAGCTTCATGAAGCCCAGGCCTTCACCGCCGCCGCCCGCCAGCACGGGCACAACCTTGCCCTCGGCATTGAGGATGTCCTCACGGTAGTCGGTGTTATGGAAGTGACCATACACAACCGCGTCAATCCCGGTGGTCAGGTTAATCATTGCGCGAACCTGGTTTTCGTAGTCCGCGGGGTTGTTGCCATCGGTAGAAACAGCGTCTTCCACGCCGGAGTGTGCCACGACAATCACCACGTCGCAGCCCTCCTGCTCGCGCAGGATCGGCACGAAGTGCTCAACCGTGGGAACCAGATTGCGGAAGTCGATGCCCTCATAGTGGGACTCAACCTCCCAAGCGGGGATGTTGGGCGTATCCATGCCGATGACGCCAACCTTCACGCCCTCAAATTCCTTGACGATGTAAGGGACGCCCATCCAGGAATCCCACTCGGTGCCCTTCGCCACAAAGTTGGCGGCGGACATGGGCACGGAATGCTCCTCGCCGTTGTCGGGGCTCATCACATACTCAATCTGACGCTTGAGAATCGGCAGATCGTTGTTGAACTCGTGATTGCCCAAGCACCACATGTCGTAGTCCATCAGGCGCAGCGCCTTCATCATGGGATCGTCCTTTTCAGGAGCGAAGTAGGAGTAGTAATAGGTCATGGCAGAGCCCTGCACGGTATCGCCGCCATCCACCAGAACGACGTTCTCTTCCGTAGCACGAACCTGCTCGATCATGGAAGCGATCATGGACAGACCCACGTTCGGAGAAGGTTCGCCAGTGGCGTAGTTGATGGGCAGCACTTTGCCGTGCACGTCGCTGGTCGCGATGACGGTAATCATGATGGGATCCGCATTCTCTGCGAACGCCGCGCAGCCCACCAGGGGGAGAATCATGGTCAGCGCCAACAGAAGGGATAGGAGCTTCTTCATGATGGGCACCTCTTTTTCTTATTTCCCGCTCGAAGCAGGATTAAAATAATTATATTCCATATTCTTTCGTTTGTAAACAGTGCCGCCAGATGCAAACTTCGCCACGCCAAGGGGTTGGTTTGTCGGAAAATGAATTTTGCGTCGAATTCAGTTGCAAATACGGCAGATGAGCCAATTGAAAGTCAAGTTTTTTGCAAGCCGCAAACAGTACGAACGCCATTGCCGACAGCGAGACAAATTGCGCCGGTGTGGTGACAATAATATATTTTGTATTCTGCAATTTATAGGTGGCAGGCAGAAATCAAGGGTTGTCTCGGAATTTCCTTCTGGGAAATAGGGGGCGGCAGAGGAACGAGATGGAAGCATCATTCACATATAAAAAACACCGGTGCATTTGACTTTGTTACGCCGTTGTTTTCTGTTTTTACAGGAATCAATAAGCAAAAACGCCCACCCAAAACAAAAAACCAATAATCAATGAAATAACCGTCAGTGTGGTGAAAAACACACAACATTTCTTTATCGTTCGCAACTGTTGCAACATACCATAGAAAGTATATTCCAGCCTCTCGTTTTCAGTAAGTCCGGCATCATAAATTCTGAAAAATTCGCCCGTTACAACTCCGTTCACATCTTGATATTCTCGAATGCCGTCGGGAAGCGCTTCACCATTTTTCTTCAATTGCCGAAACTGTTTGTTTTCTTCTTTTGAGCAAGCAATATCCTGCAGGAAGTGCATGTCGAGCCAAATATTTTGCAAGTTTTTCTTCATATCTATGGTTCTTTTGCCATAATCCTTTTTCCGCCTTTCGATTGTTATAAAAAACAGTCCTGCCCTTCTTAAACCAGAAAGGCAGGACTGCGGGATTTGAATTACTTCAGTTCTGCGAAGTACTTGATGGTGCGGACCATCTGAGAGGTGTAGGAGTTCTCGTTGTCGTACCAAGACACGACCTGCACCTGATAGGTGTCGTCGTCGATCTTCGCGACCATGGTCTGGGTAGCGTCGAACAGGGAGCCATAGCGCATGCCGATGACGTCGGAAGACACGATCGGCTCGGTGTTGTAGCCGAAGGACTCGGAGGACTGCGCCTTCATGGCGGCGTTCACGGAGTCAACGGTCACGTCGCTGCCCTTGACGACAGCAACCAGAATGGTGGTGGAGCCGGTGCAGACCGGGACGCGCTGAGCAGAGCCGATCAGCTTCTTGTTCAGTTCCGGGATAACCAGGCCGATCGCCTTCGCAGCGCCGGTGGAGTTCGGAACGATGTTCTGCGCGCCAGCGCGGGCACGACGCAGGTCGCCCTTGCGATGCGGGCCGTCCAGAATCATCTGGTCGCCGGTGTACGCATGAACGGTGGTCATGATGCCGGACACGATCGGATACTTGTCGTTCAGAGCCTTCGCCATGGGCGCGAGGCAGTTGGTGGTGCAGGAAGCAGCAGAGATGATCTGGTCTTCCGCGGTCAGGGTGTCGTTGTTGACGTTGTAGACGATGGTCTTCAGGTCATTGCCAGCGGGGGCAGAGATGACGACCTTCTTCGCGCCAGCCGCGATGTGCGCCATGGACTTTTCCTTGGAGCAGTAGAAGCCGGTGCACTCCAGCACGACGTCCACGCCCAGCTTGCCCCACGGAGCATCCGCCGCGTTCTTTTCGGCATAGATCTTGATTTCCTTGCCGTCCACGATGATGGAGTCTTCGGTCGCTTCCACGGTGTGCAGGTTTTCACCGATCTTGCCGCAGTAGGAACCCTGAGCGGTGTCATACTTGAGCAGGTGAGCCAGCATCGCGGGAGAGGTCAGGTCGTTGATTGCGACCACCTCGTAGCCCTCAGCGCCGAACATCTGACGGAACGCCAGACGGCCAATACGGCCAAAGCCATTGATAGCAACTTTCACTGCCATTGGAATATACCTCCTTTAGTCGTTCAAACGGGGTTATACTATTTCCAGATAAGAATGTGCCAAGATGCGCCGCGAATTTTTCACTCTGGCTAACGGGAGTGCAACGCAGCGTAGCAGCGCTACGCTAAGTGGAACGACCGGACGCCAGAGGGGAAAAGACGCAAGCAGCTGGCACAGGCGAATCTGGAAAGAGTATCATTTCCCACCTCATATTCTACCCAATTTGCCGCCATTTTGCAAGAGGTTGCGCAGGATTTCCATCACTTTTGATACTTTTTTGACGCTTTTTTTGAGAATTTCTCATCCGTTCCCCTCTTCTTCCCAGTATTCGCCCCAATTCAGCTCGTTCGTCACATCCAGTTCCTTCAAAATCAGCTTGCCGTTCTCGTCCGTGATGACACTGCCGCCTTCATCATACACCCCATAGGAGACATACCCCGTGCCGCCCTCGCAGGTGATGAAGCTCATGCTGCGGCAATAGTCACCCTCCGCCACTTCATAATCGTTGAACACTTCAACGCCGTAGCGGTACACTGTGCCGTTGACACAGCGGAAGACGATTGTCGGAATGTCGCCCCTCCAGTAGAGGTTGCTGTCCGCGGGTGTCTGCACAACGCTCCATGTGCCGTGATACGGCTGCGTGCCGTCGCAGTCCGAGCCGTAGAATTTCCCGTCCGCGTCCAGCCGGAGATAATTGTCCCAGAACTCGCCGCCCGCCTCCATCTGCCAGCTGCCGACTAACTTCGCCTCTTCGTCCGGCAGTTCCACATCATCAAACACCACGTCGCGCTGCGGCACGAAGCCGCGGGTGACTTTGCCGTCCACCGTCGCTTCAACGTACACATACGCCCACTGGTTATCCGGATGGGACAGTGCCGTCAGCTTCGTCCCGGCAGGCAGGTCCGCCTGATGGTATTCGCTGACGTTCGGGTCGTCGGTCAGATAGGTGTCAAACGCTGTCAGCATCGGCACATGCACAATCTCGTCCGTCGTCGCGTCGCCATGATTGCCTAACTGCGCCCAGCCGAATCGGCTCGTCCGCAGGCTGACGCGGTACTCAATCAGCGACCAGTCGCCCACGGTGAGGTACAGCTTATAATCGTCGCCCGTGCTGACGGATGCTTTCCCCTTCGCCGCGCGGTAAGAGGACGTGTCCGGCGCGGAATACACGGCATAGGACTTCTTGCCGCTCTTCTGCCCCGAAACCACCTCCGGATACAAACAGGCAAAGTATTGCAGCCCTTCGTTCGCCTCGTTGATTCGGCGCACGTCGTCCGGCCCGCGTTTCGGCATGTTGTGGATGTTGAAGTCTTCCAGCGTGATTTTGGTCATCCACATGGCGCTGTCCTCGCCCAGCGTCACCCGATAGCCGTAAGATGCTATCCGCTCCACCTTCACATCGCCCATCTGCGCTTCCATCAGCGTGTAAAAGGTTCTCCCCTCATTGTTGTGCGACAGCTCAAAATAGTACCGTTCATCAATATCCGGGTACGCCAATTCAAAGCCGTTCTTCGTGCGTGTGATTTCGGGATAGCCCGTTTCTTCCAATTCCGACGGCTGATAGACGGCAGTCGTCGAGAAGATGGCGTCCTTCCAGCCGTCTTTCACCTCATCCACCGCGATCAGCTGATTGTGATAGCGACTGGTCAGAATCGTGTGGGTCGTGGCGGCTTTTCTGTTGTAATCGCTCACCAAGCCGGTATACTCGTCGTAGTCATGTGTCTGCTCCACCATCGCCAGCAATTGCCCGTTCAGATTCCAGCTGTTTGCAGATGCGGCGGGCAGTGTCACAGCCAGCGTCAAGCACAAAATCAGCAGTATCCGCAGTTTCTTCATATTCTCCACATCTCCTTTTGCTCAATATCCCAAAATACTAAAGAACAGCCGAGCAAACCAGCCGATAATATCATCGGTATACACCCAATCGCCGTCTGCTCCATCCGGCACATAACTCCTGCCTGTTTCGTTGGTCGAAAGGCTCAAATAAATGCTCCAAGCGCCCGGCATGATTTTCTCTTTCTCCACCTGAATCCCATAGCGGGACACCGTGCCGTCCGTTCCGCGCAGGACGATGGTGGGAATGTCGCCCCGCCAGTAGAGATTGCTCCCCACCGGGGTTTGCACGATAGACCAAGTGCCGCTGCACGTCCTCTCGCCATCATCATCCGCGGCGGAAAAATTCCCATCTGCATCCAGCTGGAAATCATCGTACCAGCCGCCGCCGCCTTTGGCGCGCCAATGCCCGACAAACTCCGCCATCAATTCCGGCTGCTCCACATCGTCGAATATCACATCCCGCTGCGGCACAAACCCGTACAGCGTTTCGCCGTCCACTTCCGCTTCGACGTACACATACGCCCAGCCGCAGTAACCCAGCGCCGCCAGTTTCGTTCCGGCGGGCAGTTCCTCCTGATGCGCTTCGCTGACATGCGGGTCATCCGTGAGATAGGTGCCGCACACCGTCTGAATCGGCACATGCCGCCATTCTTGGCGGATTTCCTTGACGCCGTCCTTCCGCACATTTGCAAAGCGCTGCAAGCCGCAAGCCATTTCGTTCATCCGCCGAACATCTGCTGTGCCGCGGGGCATTTGGTGGATATTGAAGTCCGCCAGCGTGACCATTTTCGACCAGACCGCGCCGTCTTCGCCCTGCGTCACCAGATAGCCGAAATTCTCCCGCTTTGTGACCACTATGTCACCCATTTTCGCGTAGACAAGCGTGTACATAGGCTGATTCGTGCTGTCATGGCGCAATGCAAAGCGGTAGACTTCCCACGCTTCCGGATACGCCAGCTCAAAGCCGTCTTCCGTCCGCGTGAGCGTCGGCACGCCATACCCCTCCGACGGCTGATAGACGGCGTTTGTCGAGACGACGGCACTTTCCCAGCCGTTTTCCTGTTTTGCCGCTGCAATCAGCTGATAATGTGCTCCGCTGGCTATGATGATACGGGCATCTTCGGCATCCGCGCGGCAGTCATCAGCCAGAACGGCGTCATCCGGCGAATTCAGCACGAGGGACAGCACGTTGCCGAGCAATTCGCTCGCGGACGCGACATTCATCATCAGCGCCATCATCAGCGGCAAAATCAGCAGAATCCACCGTTTCTTCATCGTTCGCAGCTCCTTTGCATTATTGAATCGGCAGCGTCATTTGGCGCACGCTTCCGTCCGCCGTTGCCACCCAATTGCCGTATCTGTCCACCGCGCCATAGGGGACGTAGGTGCATCCGCCCTCCCCGTAGGCGAGATTCACCAGCGGCAGGGTCAACCCTTCGCCGTCCTCCTCTGTCGTGGACACGATATAGTCCACGCCGAAGCGCATCGTCATGCTGTCGCTGTAATTCAGCACAAGGATGCTTTCCGCCGAAATCCAGAAGTTGTCCTCCCCAGCCATCGGATTCTGCACCACGCACCATGTGCCGCCGTAGGGCTGCGCGCCGTCGGTGTCTGAGCAGTAGAAGCGCCCGTCCGCGTCCAGCCGAAGGTACAGATAGCCGATTTCACTGCCGGAATACAGATACCAGCTGCCGACATATTTCGCTGCTTCGTCCGGCAGTTCCACTTCGTCAATCACCACGTCGCGCCGCGGCACAAACCCGCACATCGGCTTGCCGCCCACCGTCGCTTCTACGTAGGCATATGCCCAGTCGTCGTTCACGCCCAGCAGATACCACATCGTCAGCTTCGTCCCGGCGGGCAGTTCCGCCTGATGGTACTCGCTGACGTGCGGATCGTCGGTCAGGTAGGTGTCATACGCCGTCAGCATCGGGATATGCAGGCGCTGGCTCTGGGTCGGCTGACCAATCTTTACCCAGCCAAAGCGGCTTGTCCGCAGGCTGACGCGGTATTCAATCAGCGACCAGTCTCCTTCGGTGCAATACAGGCGATACTCATCCCCCGTGCTGAACGACGCTTTCCCCTTCGCCGCGCGGGACGCCTCCGTACTCGGCGCGGCATAGACCGGGTACGACTGCTTGCCGCTTTTCTTCCCCGGAACATTCTGCGCGCCAATCCAGCCCACAGCGTCGTAATTCTCGTACAGCGCCATGCTGCTGTATACATCGCGCATCCGCCGCACGTCGCCCACGCCGCGGCGGGGCATATTGTGGATGTTGAAGTTTTCCAGCGTGACTTCCGTCACCCACATTGCGCTGTCTTCGCCCTGCGTTACCAGATAGCGGTAGGATTCCTGCCGCTCCACCTCCACGCCGCCCATCTTCGCATACGTCAGCGTATACGCCGTTTCGCCCCGGTCATTGCTGATGCGCTCAAAGCGATACAGTTCTTTCACCTTCGGATACGCCAACTCAAAGCCGTTATTGATGCGCGCGAGCTTCGGCTTCCCGGATGTGCTCTGCTCCGACGGCTGATAGACGGCAGTCGTCGAGACAATAACACTCTTCCAGCCGTCCGCGCCCTTTTCCGCCGCAATCAGCTGATTGTGATAGCGGCTCTGCATGATGATGCGCGCGCTATTCTCCTTCCGCGCATAATCATCCGCCAAATGATAATAGTCGTCATAATCATTCGTGTTCGACACAAGCGGCACCAAGGCCTCGGGCAAGCCCCAGCCGTTCGCGGAGGCAACAGGCATTACCATCATCATCAAGGGCAAAATCAGCAGAATCCACCGTTTCTTCATCGCTCTCAGCTCCTTTAGAGGTATTTCCCTACCTAAATAAACGCATCAAGGCGCAATTTCCCTGCGAAGTGCCAAAAATCTTGAAAAATGTTCTGCCAGTTCATTCTGAATCCATCTTTCTATGGTATGATGGCGGACGCAAACGGAAAAGGAGGGATTGAAACCCATGCTACGGATTTTGAAACACCTCAGGTGGAAAGAGTGGCTGCTCGTCGCCGCCTGTGTAGTGCTGATTGTGGGGCAGGTGCAGCTTGACTTAGCCCTGCCTGATTATATGTCGGAAATCACCCGTCTGGTGCAGACGGAAGGCAGCCAGATGAGCGATATCCTGCTCGCAGGAGGCAAGATGCTGCTGTGCGCGCTGGGGTCAATGCTGCTGACGGTCTGCACGACATTCTTTACCGCACAGATTGCATCACGCTTCTCCGCACGGCTGCGCGGCGAAATGTACCGCAAGGTGGTCGGCTTCTCAAACGAGGAAATCAACCGTTTCTCCACAGCCAGCCTGATTACCCGCACGACCAACGACATTTCGCAATTGCAGATGTTCTTTTCCTTCGGGATGCAGTCGCTGATTAAAGCGCCGATTATGGCGTTCATTGCCGTGGGCAAAATCAGCACGAAGAGCTGGGAATGGTCGCTGCTGACAGGCGGCGTGATTGCGTTCGTGTGCGTACTGCTGGTGTTCATCATGCTCTACGCCGTGCCGCGCATGAAGAAAATGCAGACGCTGACGGACAACCTGAACCGCATCACGCGTGAGAACCTGACGGGCTTGCAGGTCGTCCGCGCCTACAACGCGGAAAACTATCAGGAGGGCAAATTCGCCAAGGCAAACGAGGAAATGACCCGCAACAGCCAGCAGGCGAACATCGCCATGTCCGTCATGAACCCGGGCATGAATCTGGCAATGAACGGCTTGACGCTGGGCATCTACTGGATCGGTGCGGCGCTCATCAGCGCGATTGCGGTCACGTCGCCCGCCGCGATGATGGAACGCATTGGGTTGTTCTCGGACATGGTGGTCTTTATGCAGTACGCGATGCAGGTCATCATGGCATTCCTGATGCTGGTGATGATTTTCGTCATGCTGCCGCGCGTGACCGTTTCCGCGGGCCGCGTCAATGAGGTGCTGGACACGAAGGCGCGCATTGTGGACGGCAAGGAAACGCAGGGCAAGCCCGGAATGAAGGGCGAAATTGAGTTCCGCGACGTCTCCTTCCGCTATCCCGATGCCGACGGCGACACCATCCACCACATCTCCTTCACCGCACATCACGGACAGACGGTTGCCCTCATCGGCGCGACGGGCTGCGGCAAGAGCAGCATCATCAACCTGATTCCGCGCCTGTACGATGCGACGAGCGGGCAGGTGCTGGTAGACGGCGTGGACGTGCGTGACTACACGCAGGACGCCCTGCGCAGCAAGATCGGCTTTGTGCCGCAGAAGGCGTTCCTGTTCTCCGGCACGGTCAGCAGCAACGTCGGCTACGGCGAGGACAACGCGTCGGGCGCTGCCATCCGCAAGGCGGTTGCTATCGCGCAGGCGGCGGAATTTGTCGAATCCCCGGAGGTCGGGTATTCCGGCACAGTCGCGCAGGGCGGCTCGAACTTCTCCGGCGGGCAGAAGCAGCGGTTGTCCATTGCCCGCGCAGTGGCGCGCGACCCGGAAATCCTCGTCTTTGACGACTCCTTCTCCGCGCTGGACTACAAGACCGACCATGCATTGCGTCAGGCGCTCCGCGAGCAGACCAGCGGCACGACGAACATCATCGTCGCCCAGCGCATCGGTACGATTCGCGACGCGGACTGCATCCTCGTCATTGAGGACGGCGCGATTGTCGGCAAGGGCACGCACCGCGAGCTGATGGAAAGCTGCAAGGTCTATCAGGAAATCGCATATTCTCAGCTGTCGAAGGAGGAACTTGCGTCATGAGTGAAACGAAACGCCGTCCGGGCGGTCATCCCGGAATGCGCGGGCCGGGCGTACCGGGCGAAAAGGCGAAGGACTTCCGCGGTTCGCTGGGGAAGCTCATCCGCCACTGCAAGCCCTTCTATCCGGTCATTTGCATCGCGATTCTGGGCGACTTGGCGGGCGTCATTATCCGCCTGATCGGCCCGAACAAAATCAGCGAAATCACCAACCTGATTACCGCCGGGCTGCGCGGCGAGATTGACATGCCCGCCATCCAGAAAATCTGCATCACGCTGATAATTCTCTACGTCGTCGGCGCGCTGCTGAGTTTCATGACGGGGCTGGTGATGACCGTCGTCACGCAGAAGGTCAACCGGGGCTTGCGTGACGGCATATCCCACAAAATCAACCGCCTGCCGGTCAGCTACTTCCAGTCCACCTCCACCGGCGACGTGCTCTCCCGCGTCACCAACGATGTGGACACCATCGGCCAGACGCTGCAGAACAGCCTGACCAGCCTTGTCTCCGCCGTGACGATGTTCATCGGCAGTGTCGTCATGATGCTCTCAACGAACTGGGTCATGGCGCTGACGGCGATTGTGTCGTCGATGCTGGGCTTCGGGCTGATGCAGGGCATCATGAGCCGCTCGCAGAAGTACTTCGTCGCGCGCCAGCGGTGGCTGGGCGACCTGAACGGCCATATTGAAGAAATCTACACAGGGCACAATGTCGTGCGTCTCTTCGGCGCAGAGCAGCGCGAACAGCAGGCGTTCGACCGCATCAACGGCAAAATGCAGGAGACAGACTGGAAGAGCCAGTTCATGTCCGGCCTGATGATGCCGCTGATGGGCTTCATCGGCAATTTCGCGTATGTGGCGGTGTGCGTCGTCGGCGCGGTGCTGGCGATGAACGGCACGATTTCCTTCGGCGTGATTGTCGCTTTCATGATGTATGTGCGCCTGTTCACCTCGCCCCTGAGCCAGTTAGCACAGGCGGCGACGAACCTGCAATCCGCGGCGGCGGCGGCAGAGCGTGTCTTTGAGTTCCTCGAAGCGAAGGAAATGCCCGACGAATCCCACCTGCCCGCGCAGACGAAAACCGTCCGCGGCGAAGTGGCGTTCGACCACGTCCGCTTCGGCTACACGCCGGACAAAATCATCATTCACGACTTCTCCGAGCATGTGCAGCCGGGTCAGAAGGTCGCCATCGTCGGTCCGACTGGCGCGGGCAAAACCACGATGGTCAATCTGCTGATGAAGTTCTATCCGCTGGGCGGCGGCGAAATTCGCATTGACGGCGTGCCGCTGTCGCAGATGACGCGCGAGCATGTGCACGACCTCTTCGGCATGGTCTTGCAGGACACTTGGCTCTTCGAGGGCAGCATCCGCGACAACCTCTGCTACGGCAAGGAGGGCATTACGGACGAGCAGCTTGACCAAGTGACCCGCGCGACGGGGCTGTACCACCTCATCCACACCCTGCCGGAGGGTTACGATACCCTGCTTTCCGACAAACTGAACCTCTCCGCCGGACAGAAGCAGCTGATGACGATTGCCCGCGCGATGATTGAAAACGCGCCGATGCTGATTCTCGACGAAGCGACCTCCTCCGTCGATACACGCACAGAAATGCTGATTCAGCAGGCAATGGACACGCTAACGAAGGGACGTACCTCGTTCGTCATTGCGCACCGTCTCTCCACCATCAAGAACGCGGACAAGATTCTGGTCATGCGCCACGGCGACATCATCGAATCCGGCACGCACGAGGAGCTGCTGCAAAAGGGCGGCTTCTACGCGGAACTGTATAATTCGCAGTTCGAGCAGGCGTAAGTGCAAACAGCATAACACAACCCCGGCAGCACACAAGGACGATTGTCCAGCGGCTGCCGGGGCTTTTCTATTGCGGTAGGATACGCTCTCCGTTTTTCTCCTGCAATGAAAAAGACCAGCATCGAGAGAAAACCTTCTCCCATGCTGGTCGGTCGCGCCCATTTGTCGCGACAATGTTGAGTTGATGGAAAGAGCAGCTTGGGGGGCGCGTCTGAGGACGCGCAAAGTTACTGGCAGGGACGCTTCGCTGTCTGCGCCTTTGTTGAGCGCGTTTGGCATACCAGTCGTCCGCGGAACAGTTGGGGCGTTGCCCCAAGCCCCAGCAGGGGCGCCGCCCCTGCACCCTGCAAGGGGGAAATGAAACGGGACGAAGTCCCCCCTTGACCCCTTTCGCGCGATTGAGTTGGTCGCTTTTCCCATACTCCTTCCGCGTGTTTATCCGATTATTTTGCTTCCTGCCCTAAATTTTTCCGTGCGGCGGAAAGCATCAGCTTCACGCGATTGAGCTGATTCACCTCACTCGCGCCGGGGTCAAAGTCCACCGCGCAGATATTTGCCTGCGGATACTTCTTTCTCAGCTGCTTGATAACCCCCTTGCCCACCACATGGTTCGGCAGGCACGCAAACGGCTGAATGCACACGATATTCGGCACGCCTGTCAGCAGCAGTTCCGCCATTTCGCCCGTCAGGAACCACCCCTCGCCGTACTGGTTGCCCTGCGAAAGGAACGGGTCGGACAGCTCCGCAATCTGTTCAATGTGCATCGGCGGTTCAAAGCGCTTGGACTTTTCCAGCGCCTTGAGTGCGGGGCGCCGCAGTGCGCGAATGCCCTTCACGCCCAGTACCGCGCTCGCCTCGCTTGTCCAGCCCTTGCCCAGATACTCGTGCTTGAACTTGCCGTTGTAGACGGAGTAGTTCATGAAGTCCATCAGGTCGGGCACAACGGCTTCCGCGCCCTCTTCTTCCAGCAAATCGACCAGATGGTTATTCGCCACGGGCATGTACTTCACCAGAATTTCGCCGACGATGCCCACGCGCGGCTTCCTCATGTCCTCGTGAATCGGCAGATGGTCAAAGTCGTCCACAAGCTGCTGGCAGAGGTCGCCGTAGCGGCCCGTGCCGTTCACCAGATGGTCGATGATCTTCTGCGACCATGTTTCCGCCAGCCGGTTGGCGCTGCCCGCCTCGATTTCGTAGGGGCGCACCCGATACAGGCAGCGCATCAGCAAATCGCCGAAAACAATCGCCTGTGCCGCGCCGATGAGCATCGGCAGCGTGAAGCGGAAGCCCTCGTTCGTTTCCATGCCGTTGGCGTTAATGGAGATAACCGGGATATGCCCCAGTCCGGCTTTCGCCAGCGCGCGGCGGATGAAACCGACGTAGTTGCTTGCGCGGCAGCAGCCGCCCGTCTGCGTCATGGCGAGGGCAAGGCGATCGGTGTCGTACTTGCCGGACAGCACGGCTTCCATCATCTGCCCGACGGTGATGATGGACGGATAGCAAGCGTCATTGTTGACGAATTTGAGGCCCGTGTCAATCGCGGAGCGGGTATCGTTTTCCAGCATGACGATGTGATACCCGTGCTTCTCCAGCACCGGCTGAAGCAGACGGAAATGAATCGGCGACATGTTCGGCGCAAGAATGGTGTAGCCCTTCTTCTGCATGTCGCGGGTATACTCCACGCGATGATACGTTGCCGGAACGGGATGCGCCACGATGCCGCGCTTTTCGCGCTGCGCCATCGCCGCCAGCAGGGAACGCACGCGGATGCGCGCCGCGCCCAGCGAGTTCACCTCGTCAATTTTGATGAGCGTATACAGCTTGCCGCAGCGTTCCAGAATTTCCGCCACCTGATCGGTCGTCACGGCGTCCAGCCCGCAGCCGAAGGAGTTGAGCTGAATCAGCTCCAAATCATCCCGCTGGCTGACAAACTGCGCCGCCACATACAGGCGGGAATGGTACACCCACTGGTCGCTCACGCGCAGGGGATGCTCGCCATGGAAGGACGCGGGGATGCTGTCCTCGGTCAGCACCGCTAAGCCGTAGGAGGCAATCAGCTCCGGCATACCGTGGTTGATTTCCGGGTCAACGTGATACGGCCGTCCCGCCAGCACGATGCCCTTCCGATGGTTTTCCTCCATCCATTGCAGCACCTTCAGACCCTCGGCGCGCACGTCGGTTTTGGCGCACTGCTGCTCGTCCCAGCCCGCGTGAACCGCGTCGCGAACCTCCTGCTCCGGGATATTGAAGGTCTTGCGGAAGAAGCGCACAAGCGTGTCCGCCGCCGTTTTTTCGCTGGTCAGCGCGAGGAACGGTTTAAGCATCCGCACGCGCCCTTCGGTCACATCCTCGACGTTGTTGGCGATATTCTCCGGATTCGCCACGACCATCGGGCAGTTGAAGTGATTCTGGGTCTTCATGTCCTCCTGCCGCTCGTAGAACACGCTCGGATAGAAGATTGTCCCGACGCCCTGATCAATCAGCCACTGCACATGCCCGTGCGCCATTTTCGCCGGATAGCACTCGCTTTCCGACGGGATGGACTCCATGCCCTTTTCGTAGATTGCGCGGCTGGACGCAGGGGACAGCACCACCCGGAAGCCCAGCTTCGTCAGCAGCGTCATCCAGAACGGGAAATTCTCGTACATGTTCAGCACGCGGGGAATGCCCAGTTCGCCGCGCGTGGCTTGTTCGGCGGTCAGCGGCTGATAGTCGAACATGCGCTTGAGCTTGTACGCCATCACGTTCGGGCCTTTTTCGCCCGTTGCGGTTTTGCCCAGCCCCTTTTCGCAGCGGTTGCCCGTGATGTGCCGCCGTCCGCCGGGGAAGAGGCTGACCGTCAGCATACAGTGGTTCGTGCAGCCCTGACAGCGCGCCGTCCGCGTCTGCCACTGCAAGCCCAGAATGTCCTGAATCGGCAGGGTAGAGGAGGGTGTATCGTTGCCCGACGCCCGGTCGCGCGCAATCAGCGCCGCACCGAACGCGCCCATCATGCCGGAAATATCCGGGCAGACGGCTTCCACGCCCGCAAGCTGCTCGAACGCGCGCAGCACCGCTTTGTTGTGGAACGTGCCGCCCTGCACGACGATATGCTGCCCCAGTTCCTTCGGATCAGCGAGCTTGATGCCCTTGAACAGCGCATTCTTGATGACCGAACACGCCAGACCCGCACTGATGTCCTGAATCGTCGCGCCCTGCTTCTGCGCCTGCTTGACGTTGGAGTTCATGAACACGGTGCAGCGCGTTCCCAAATCAACCGGGGCGGGCGCAAAGAGGGCTTCCGCTGCGAATCCTTCCGCCGTGTAGCCCATCGAGTTTGCGAAATTTTCCAAGAAGCTGCCGCAGCCGGACGAACACGCTTCATTCAGCAGAATCGTGTCCACCGAGCCGTTTTTCAGCTTGATGCACTTCATGTCCTGCCCGCCGATATCCAGCACACAGTCCACTTTCGGGTCAAAGAACGCCGCCGCGGTGCAGTGCGCAATCGTCTCCACCTCGCCGTCGTCCAGCCGGAACGCCGATTTCAGCAGGCTTTCGCCGTAGCCGGTAGAGCAGGAGCGCGCAATCACCGCCGTGTCGGGCATCTTCTCCATCAGTTCGCGCATCGCCGTGCGCGCCGTCTCAATCGGGCTGCCGGAATTGCCCGCGTAGTAGCTGTACAGCAATTCACCCTTTTCGCCAATCAGCGCGACTTTCGTCGTCGTCGAGCCCGCGTCAATGCCCAGATAGCACTTGCCGGAATACGTTGCCAAATCACCGCGCTGCACCTTCGCCTGTGCGTGGCGGCGGTTGAACGCCGCATATTCCTCCTGATTGCGGAACAGCGACGGCAGGTGCTTCAAGCCGAAGGTCAGCATCACGCCGTGTTCGAGGCGTTCGAGCAGGCTGTCCATCGGCACAGCTTCGTCCTCGCCGTCCGAAAGCGCCGCCATCGCCGCGCCCGTCGCCGCAAAAAGGTGCGAATTTTCCGGCACAATCGCCGTTTCCTCCGTCAGGTGCAGGGTACGGACAAACGCCTGCCGCAGTTCGGACAGGAAGTGCAGCGGCCCGCCCAAGAACGCCACATGCCCGCGAATCGGCTTGCCGCACGCCAGCCCGGAAATCGTCTGGTTCACAACCGCCTGAAAAATCGACGCCGCCAGGTCCTCACGCGCCGCGCCCTCGTTAATCAGCGGCTGAATGTCGCTCTTGGCAAACACGCCGCAGCGCGCCGCAATGGGATACAGCTCATGATAGTGCTTTGCCAGTTCGTTCAAGCCGGGCGCATCAGTTTTCAGCAGCGCCGCCATCTGGTCGATAAAAGACCCCGTGCCGCCCGCGCACACGCCGTTCATGCGCTCTTCCAATCCGCCGGTGAAATAGATAATCTTCGCGTCCTCGCCGCCCAATTCGATGGCGACGTCGGTCTGCGGTGCGGCCTTCTGCAGCGCTTCCGCCACCGCAACGACCTCCTGTACGAACCCGACGCGCAGCGCTTCCGCCAGCGAAATTGCGCCCGATCCGGTCATGCGCACCTTCACGCGGCACGCGCCGAGTTTCTTCCGCGCTTCCCGCATCATCTCCGCCAGCGTCTCCTGCGTATGCGCGCAGTGGCGGCGATATTCGCCCCAGACCATTTCTCCCGCTTCGTTCAGCAGCACCAGCTTGACGGTGGTAGAACCGATGTCAATGCCCGCATAATAATAGGTGTTTGTTTCCATTCCAGTACCTCGTCCGTCGGGCTTTCCGCTGCCACCACCAGCGAAAACGCCCGGATAATGATTGGTTTTTCGTTCTGCGCGCTCTGCCGTTTTTTCCACAGCGAGGTGCAGTCCGAATCGTTTTAATTCGCCATCAACCGCGAAAAATCCTCTTGCTTTTGCAGGAAAAGTCGTGGGTTTTTGTTCAAATCGGATGCGATTGCTTAAAAACATGATTTTCATACTATTCCCAGTGCGGAAAAGGCATCGCCCGACGCACCGCCGAGTTGTGCGGTGTTGCTTATACTATTTCCAAATGAGAATGCGCCAAGATGCGCCGCGAATTTTTCGTTCTGGCTAACGGGAGTGAAATGCAGCGTAGCAGTGCTACGCTAAATGGAACGACCGGACGCCAGAGCGGAAAAGGCGCAAGCAGATGGCGCAGGTGAATTTGGAAATAGTATTATAAGTAAAAGAATCCCCGTCAGCCCACGAATCGGGTAGACGGGGAAGCATGGAAGAGAGAAATCTACGGCGTTGTGCAGGAGCCGCATAAGGCGTATTGCTGTATGCTTTTGTATTTCAGGCATCTGCCTTCGGGCGTTGCGTGCAAGGCATTGCGCCCTGCACGTCCTTCATCATACCGCGCCTTTCCCATAAAATCAACCCGGTTTGCACACACCAAAATGTGTACTTCCATATTTCTCCCTTGAAATCCGCAAAAAATACACTTTGTGCTGATTATTCGCCATTCTCCAGCTCTGCCAGAATTGTCGGAACTTTCGCGGCTTCCGCCGGATCAAGCGGCGGATAATCCGGGTTCACATCCATCAGCACATCCAGCAGAATTTCGCTCATCAGGTAGCGCGTGAACCACTTGTCATCCGCCGGAAGGACGTACCATGGGGATTCCTTCGTCGCGGTCGCATTGATGGCATCCTCGAACGCTTCGTCATACTGCTTCCACAGGCGGCGTTCGCGCATGTCATCCACCGAGAGCTTCCAGTGCTTATCTTCGCGTTCCAGCCTGTCCAGGAAGCGGCGCTTCTGCTCGTCACAGCTGACGTTCAGGTACACCTTGACGACGCGGTATCCGTTCTCGTAAAGGTACTGTTCCCAATTGCGAATCTGCTGATAGCGCTTGGGGTAGAAATCCGGGTCGTCCGTCACGCGCGGCGGCATGGCATAGCCCTTCTCCATGTGGTGCACGCGCGTCACGAGAACGTCCTCGTAGTGGCTGCGATTCATCACGCCGATTTTCCCGCGCGGCGGAACGGTGCGGATGATACGCCAGAGATAATCATGGCTGAGTTCTTCCTTGCTGGGCGCTTTGAATGCCGCGACTTCCAGCGCCGCCGGGTTCAGCTGCCCAAACACCTTCTTGATGAGGCTGTCCTTGCCCGCCGCGTCACGCGCCTGAATGGCAATCAGGATGCCCTCGCGCCCCTGCGCATAGAGTTTATCCTGCAGTGCCGCCGCTTCCGCAAGGTTCTCCATCGTTTGCGCCTTGAGCGTCTTTTTATCCACGAACTCCGGCGCGCCCGTCTCCGCGTCCTTCAATTCGAGCTTCTTGCTGCCATCCCAGCGGTAGTCTTTCAGCGACACAATGCCCATGATGCTTTCTCCTTACAAGGGAGGTTCTCCCTTGACCTTTTCGCGCGATTGAGTTGGTAACTTTTTTATACTGCATTCGTGTGTTTACGCAGGAATTTCGTCTCTGCGGAGGCGACAAGGGGGCAATGAAAACAGACGAAGTCTGCGGTCGCCCCCTTGACCCCTTCGCCTCCGGATGTTACTATATGGTAGTTTTTATTGGGAAAACGAAAAGCGCACTAACTAAAAACTTTCGGTTAAAACCAATAAACAGGAGTGTGCGCACCGAAGGTTTCCAAAGGGCGATCGGAAAGCCCTTTGGTCGCCTCCGCAGAGGCGATTCCCCCTGCGACATGACCATAATGTCACAAAAGCGTACACCGCGAAGCCATCCAAGAGGGCAATCGCCATGCCCCTCTTAAATCTGCATCGAGGGGAACACACTCGTGTGTTCCACCAATTCCGCACGGAACCGCTGCACCAAGCGCACCTGCGGCTCGCTGTCGCTCATCACCCGCATCGTCAAATCCGTCACGCCCGTGCTCGCCAGCGCCTGTTTCGTCTGCTGGAGCAAACGCGTGCCCAAGCCCTTGCGCTGGAACTCCGGCACGATATACAGCCCCATAACCTCCGCCGACGTGTACTGCCCCGCGGCGACGCACGCACCAACCAGATTCGACCCATACAGGATGCCCAGCGCGGCGAAATTCTGCCGATTCATCTGCTGAAGCAGGAAGCCGTGGTCAAAGTAGCTGAACCCGGCGCCGCGCATCCGCGACACCAAATCCATCTGCTCCTGCACGGTGTTGAGCGGAAGCGTGATGCACGAGCAGTTGAACAGCTGCGGCACTTCGTCAGGGTCGTTCAGGCGCACCAAATCCTCGGTGTAATCCATCTTGAAGCCGTTGTGCTCATAAAACGCCAATTGGCGCTCGTCCTGCACATCCACGGCTGTGTACAGCCGCGCCGCCGCACCGGGCGCTTGATTGCGCAGCTGCCGCGCGCGCGCCGCAAGCGACCCCAGCAGCCAGTATTCGCCTTCCGGCTTGCTGGTCATGCTGAAATAGATGTTGACCGGGCGCGAAGGGAAAATCGTCGGCTGATACTGATAAATCAGGAATCCCTCGCCGACGGGGTTGTTCTGGTCGTCCTTGACGAAGAATACGTCCTCTTTCGGCAGACCCTTGTAATATTCGTTCGGTTGCGTCACCTGCATGGCTTATTTCCTTTCTTCGGCGGTCTGAATGCGGCCGTCATCCAGCAGCACGGCGATGAACATCGGCACAAGCGCGAGCATCATCACCCCATAAAGTATTCCATTGTTGATGGCAGACTTGTCCAGCGCAAATTCCACGGCGATGCACACGCCCGCGCCGGCCAGCAGCATCACGATGCGCGCAATGCTGATTCTTTTCAGTCCATCCCGGCGGATGCAGCGGGTCAGGCGTGATGCCAGCAGCACCGCCAGCGTCAGCGCCGCCATGAGCATATTCAGGCGGACGAAACCGAAGCGAATAAGCTCATCCGCGCGCCACGAATCAAGCAGCACCTGCATCACGCTGATGATGGTCAACCCGGTTTCCAGCGTCCGCCCGGCAATTTTCTGCCTGCGCCCTTGCACCAGCACAATCACGAGTGCGACTGCCGCAACGATGGCTTCATATGCCCAAACCAGCATCTGCCCGTCCTCATTCTGGAAAGGCAGGAAGTACCAGCAGATATCATCCATCTGTTTGCTGAAGCCCTGCCCCGTGAAACCCTCGGCAAGGCGCAGACCGCACAGCGCCAGCAGCGCGCCGGGCGTCACCGCGTCCAGCAGAGGCAGCGCTTTCTGCTTCGTCAGTTTCGCATACAACGCAATCGCGCCCATGCCGCCGAGGATGCCGCCATAGAGCGTATAACCGCCCTGCCAGAACTGCCAGAAGAACGAGCTGCCGCCCAAATCAACCATGATGTACGAATACCGGGCAAGCATATACAGCACGCGTGCGCCCACCAATGCCCCAAAGCCGCCGACCGTGCAAATCGCCGCGTGGGTGTCCAGCGGGAGGCGCTTGCGCGAGCACAGCAGCGTCAGCACCAAACCGCACAGAACGCTGATAGCAGCGGTCAAGCCGTATTTCGTCAGAAAGAAGATGTCGGGATTCCAATAATCAATCTCTTCTGACTCCATCAGCGGCTGCACCACGTCCACAATCCGCGCGGAAGGCGACGGCACAAGCAGCAGCACTGCAATGGGCAAGGCAACCAGCAGCAGGGCGCACCAAATCGCTGCATTTTGTTTTTTCATTTTTTCTGGGTACTCCTTCAATTCCGCCGAAGCCGACGGGTTTCTTTTTTTGCTGATGCGGAGAATTTCGCAGAACTCCGCAGAATATATTATACTTGCTTTTTCCCCAGTTGACAAGCTGTAATCCGGATTCTTTCAGCTATCCATCACAAATTTTCTGTTACAAATTTCCGCCCGCGCTCAGCACCAGCAGCGCGATTCCCAGCGCCAATGCCCCCGAAATCACGCCGTGCAGCGCCTGCCACGCCAGCTGTTCACCCAGTCGCATCAATCCTTGCGGGTACAGCGCGCGGTTCTGTATGATGACTGCGCAGCCGCCGAAACCCGTCGCTGCGGACAGGAGAGCAATCCGCAAAGGCAGAGGTGCCGGCAGGTTTGCGATCGTCACCGCGCCCGTCGTGACTTCCAGCAGCGTCGTCAGCGGGAGACGCATCGCATCAGGCAGAAAGTCCGTCAGCGTCGCAAAGACGCGAAGCATCGTCATCGTGCCGCAGACAAGGAGCATGGTTCGGGCGCTGTCCTCCACCGCGCGTGCGAAGGAGACAGGGGACAGTGCTGCCTCTGGCACTTTTTCAGCGGATGTGACCCTCGTCCACCGTTTCGCCAATCGCCCCGCGCAGCAGCCGCCCGCCAGCACGCTCAGCAGCACAATTGCCCCCGCGATTCGGCTGTTCAGCCAGCTTCCGATTGTCCCCAGCAGGAACATCGGGCTCATCGTCGCGCAGGAGACCGCCAGCGCCTTCTGTGCCCGGTGCGGACGGCTGCCCTGCATCGCCAGCAGCCGCGCACCCGTCGGCGACCCGCCGCACCAGCCCAGCAGCATCAGCATACCGGGCTGCATGTCGCGTCCGCATCGGCTCACCAGCATCTGCGACAGCGTCAAGTACGGGAACAGCCCCGGCATCACGCTGCGCACGAACAGCGCACACGCCGCTTCCGCCGCCACCATCGTCTCCGGCGCGCGCAGGAGCAGCAGCGCCATCATCCCTGCCAGCAAAATCCGCATTTTCGTCCCTGCCTTTCTGGGGAAAGGATATGCGGCGGTTGACAAGTTTCATTCAGGAAGGTACAATTGAAGGAGATAGGAGGAGAATCCCCATGAAAGACACCTTCCTCATGATTGACGGCAACAGCCTGCTGCACCGGGCTTTCCACGCCCTCCCGCTGATGGACGCGGGCGGCGTTTACACCAATGCGATTTACGGCTTCCTGACCATGATGCTCAAAGCGATTTCAGATGAAAACGCCCGCTATCTCGCGGTCTGCTTCGATGAGCACGCGCCGACGTTCCGTCACACGGCATATCCCGACTACAAAGCGGGACGCGCCGCAACGCCGGATGAACTGCGCCAGCAGTTCGCCACCATTCGGACGCTGCTGCCGGAAATGGGCATCCAGGTTTTCTCCCTGCAAGGCTGGGAGGCGGACGATCTTCTCGGCACGCTGTCCAAACTGGGTGAGGACGCCGGGGTCAGCCCCGTCATCCTGACCGGCGACCGCGACGCGCTCCAACTGGTGTCCGATACGACGCAGGTGCTGTTCACCCGCAAGGGCATCAGCGAAACGACGCACTTTACACCCGCCATGGTGTACGAAGTGTATGGCTTCTCGCCGGAGCAGGTGGTGGACTGGAAGGGGCTGGCAGGAGACAGCAGCGACAACATCCCCGGCATCCCCGGCGTCGGCGACAAAACCGCCGTGCGCCTGCTGCACCAGTATGGGACGCTGGACAATATCCTCGCACATGCGGGCGAAGTGAAGGGCAAACTTGGCGAAAAGCTCGTCACATGGGCGGATCAGGCGAAAATGTGCCGCGAACTGGCGACGATTCGCCGCGATGCACCCATTTCGTTCTCCCTCAAGGCGTGCGCCATGCCAGACTTCCGGCATGGCATTCCCGCGCTGGAAAAGCTGAAGCTGAACAGCATCATCCGCCGCCTGCAAGCGCCTGACGATGCGCCCGCGCCGGATACCGCGGCAGAGGAAACGCCCCTGACGCTCCTGCCGTTTGCGGACGCTGCCCCGATTTCCTCCGGCGCTGATCTGACCGCATGGCTCACCGCCCTGCCGGACAGCGCCCGCCCGATTGCCGTCGCGCTGGATGACACGGTGCTGACGTGCGCGGCGCAGGATTTGTCCTGCTGTCAGGCGGCACTCGGCGGCGATCTGCTCACTCCCGGCGCTGACCCGGAGGATTTGCTCCGCGCTCTCGCACCCGACCTCGCCGCGCACCCCGCCGTCATCCACGATGGCAAAACGCTGTGGCACCGGCTGAACCGCGCGAAGCTCCCCATGCCGGAGCGATACGCATGGGACGTGCAGCTTGGCGCGTACCTGCTTGACCCGCAGCGCAAGAGTTACAGTCTGGACGCGCTGTGCGGTGATTTGCCCACTGACGCGCGCGGAATGCTCTCGCTGTGCCGGTGGCAGCAGGCGAACATTGACCGCATGGGCATGAGCCACCTCATGCGCGACGTGGAAATGCCGCTTTCCGGCGTGCTGTACCGCATGGAGGACATCGGCTTCACCGTCGATACGGCATTCCTGCGGCAATTGGGCGAGCGCTACACGCAGGAAATTGAGCAGAGCAAGCAGCAGGTATTCGCCGCCTGCGGAACAACCTTCAACCTCAACAGCACCCAGCAGCTCGGCGACGTGCTATTCGATAAATTGCAGCTGCCGCACGGCAAGAAAACCGCGCGCGGCTACTCCACCTCCGCCGAAGTGCTGGAAGGTTTGCAGGACATCGCGCCGGAGGTCATCACGCCGCTATTGCGCTATCGGCAGCTGACGAAGCTCAATTCGACCTACGTCGAGGGTCTGCTGCGCCTGACGGACGCGACCGGGCGCGTGCACTCCACCTTCGACCAAGTCGCCACCGCCACCGGGCGCATTTCGTCCAGCGAGCCGAATTTGCAGAACATCCCCGTCCGCACGGAGGAGGGCAAGGAAATCCGTCAGGCGTTCCTGCCGCGCGCGGGCTGGGTACTGCTGGACGCGGATTACAGCCAGATTGAGCTTCGCCTGATGGCGCACTTCTCCGGCGACCACGCACTGGTGGAAGCCTTCCGCACGGGGCAGGACGTTCACGCGCGTACTGCCAGTGAAATCTTCGACGTGCCGCTGGATGAGGTGGATTCTACGCTCCGTTCCCGCGCAAAAGCGGTCAATTTCGGCTTGATTTACGGCATCAGCGGATTTGGTCTTGCGAAAAACACGGGCGTAAGCCGTCAGGAGGCGCAGGAGTTCATCAACCGCTATTTCGCGAAATATCCGGGCGTGAAGCGCTTCATGGACAGCGCCGCCGAGGACGGACAGCACAACGGCTACGCGCTGACGCTGATGGGGCGCAGGCGGTATCTGCCGGAGCTGAAGAGCGACAAGGCGGTTGTGCGCGAGTTCGGCAAGCGCGCCGCCATGAATACGCCCGTGCAGGGGACGGCGGCGGATATTATCAAGCTGGCGATGGTACGGGTGGACGAAGCCTTGCGCCGGGAGGGGCTGAAGAGTCGGCTGATTTTGCAGGTGCATGACGAACTGCTGCTGGAATGCCCGCCGGAGGAAGTGGAAAAAGCGGGGAAGCTGCTGAAAGATGCGATGGAGCATGTGATTGAACTGCGTGTGCCGCTGCTGGCGGAGGTGCATCAGGGGATGAACTGGGCGGAAGCAAAATAAGGATAGGGGAAAAAGAGGATAAACACGCGGGTAGAGCATGGTAGTGAGACCAACTCAATCGCGCGGAGGGGTCAAGGGGGAGACTTCGTCTCTTTTCCTTTTCCCCTTGCGGAGTCCAGAGGCAGCGTCTCTGGTGGGGCTTGGGGCAACGCCCCAACTGTTCCTCGTCAAATCAATTCAAGGAGAAAAGTCAACAAAAGGCGCAGGCAGCGAAGCGTCCCTGCCAGTAACTTTGCGCATCCGCAGATGCGCCCACAAGCGGCTTTATCCATCAACTCAACATTGTCGCGCCAGATGGGCGCGACCGACCTTCCGCCCAAAACGCCAAACGCGGAACACAGCATACACAGCTGCATTCCGGCGCTTTTTGTCAAGCAGACTTATTCCATCACAATCCAAACATACGTCGTGCCGTCCGCCATCGTGTATTCGCGAATGTTGCTGGCGGGGTAGTTTTCAGGTTCGCGCAGATACGTCAGGCTGAGCCGCACATCCGCCGAAGTCACATTCATTTCGAGGAAGACGGGCGTTCCTTCGTCACTGGTGTCGCGGGAGCAGAATGCCGCCCAGTTTTCCTCCGCCATTTCATGGTAGGTGTCCTTAAATGATGCGTCTCTGGCCGAAATCATCAGCCTTATCGCAGCGAATACAGAGAAGATGCGTTTAACGTCTCTGTACAGCGTTTCGCCATCGTCGGGTTCTTGATACGTCAGCAGCGAATATGTGCCGTCGTGGTTGTCCAGCAGCTGCAAGCGCACCCAGCTTTCGCAGCCTGCCATCATGTGATGCGGGTCATATTTTTCTGTCGGGACTTCATTGGGGCTGAAAACACCATGCAGAGCGGCAATCTCCATCGTGATGATATCATCGTCGGATGTGACGCTAATGGGGATTACCATGCACGTTTCCATCACTGCGCCTTCTCGTTTGGAACCCGCATTGAAAAGCAGAATCATCGACTGCGCCGCCGCAAGCGCGGACGATGCTTTGATGACGGCTAATGGTGCATCTGCTGTAGTGGACAGGTTCATGGCTGTATCAACGGATGTATCTGCAAAAGCAGACGCAGTGCTGAAACAGAGGATAAATGCGGTTAGCAATGCTATGATACGATGTTTCAATCGGACGCACCTCGTTTTATTTCTTGATGGTCTCGAAGCAAAATCCCCCGTCAGCCGGACATCATCATCCGCTGGCGGGGGATTCGTATCCCTATCAATACTCGTAAATCGTAATCAGCCCGCCCATGTTGTCCAGCGACATGGTGTAGTTGCTGGTCTTGCGGCTGATGCTGACGGAGAAGGTGCTGCTGTCGTCGCCCACCTGCTGGCGGACGATTTCGTACTTCAGCTGACCGTCCTCAAACACGGCGATGTGCGGGTGCGCCATCAGGTACTCGATGTACTCTTCCAAGCACATGTCCAGATGGTGCATCACCGTCGCGTTCGGAATGCCCACGAAGCGGAACAGATTCATCTCCACGTTCACGCCCGTCTTGTAGGCGCGGCTGATGGTGCCCTTCGTCGGGAAGTCCTGCAGCGGGAAGCGGAACACAAGCCCGTACTTCCAGCTGTTTTCGTACATCCACTTGCCCTGCTCACTCTCGGAGAACACCATCTTGTTCAATTCGTCATTGCCGTTCTCATAGAGGTACAGCGTGAAGGCCAAGCCGGAGTTATATTCGCTCGTGCCGGGCAGGTTGATGCTCTTCTTTGTGGCGGCAATCAGCTCATCGTCCGTCCACGCGCTGTGGCGGCCTTTCAAGCGGTTGTATTCCGCGTCCCAGAGCGTCTGCTGGTCGGAAATGCTGCGGTACGCCTCGCGGACGACATAGCCCTCCAGCCCCGCTTCTTTTGCGGCATTGAGCGCATCCAGCAGGGCATTCGCCGCCACCGGGAACAGCCGCTGGTCGGAATTGCGCCAAATGCTCTTCGTCACGCCCATGCTCCGCGCATAGGTCATGATGGACACCAGCGATGATTCGTCAAAATCCGACGGGCGGGAATGCCACTCGTTGACCAGCAGCAGACCGCCCAGCATCACGTCCTGACGCGACACTGTGACCGTGCCGGGGTTATCCAGCGGATAATTCGTCAGGTCGACAATGGAGATGCCTTCCTGCGTGTCCGGCGTAGGCCAGTCGGCACTGATGTTGTTGTTCGCCGTCAGACGGTCTTGCAGCTCCTGCACTTCCTGCCGATACGCTTCGTAGCGCTCCGTGTTGCGCTTCTCCACCTCGGCGCGCTGCTCATTGACGTTGCGCACACGCATGGCGTAGAGCAGATTGCTGCCGAACAGGCACAGCACCGCCACCGCCGCCAGCACCGCCGTCGTCGCAATCAGGAACGTCAGCGAACTGACGCGCTTCTTCCCGGATGACTTCTTCATATACGAAAAACACCTGCCTTTTCGGGTGAAACCCTTTCATCAGGATGCCCGCGCGGCAGAAAATCAGTCAGCACAGGCATATTCTCTATCTCTATTCGCCGCGCAAGGGCGATTTTCCTGCTTGCGGAAAAAATCTGCATCAAAAAGCGTGTTGATTGAATGACTTTTCTTGCGCGGGACACAATAACAACGTCGCAGGGAGCGATTTCCCTGCAATCTGGAAGATTGAAAGGGGATTTTTTAATGCAAACCAGTTGGATAACGCGGAAGCGCCTGTTGATGGCGCTGTCACTGTGTTCCTGCGCCGTTCTGCTTGCGTCCTGCCGCGCCAGCGCCGACACGCGCGCGGGTCAGGCGGATGGCTACGGCGGCATCCTGCGCGTGCAGGTGATGATGGAGGACGGCGCCATCAGCGCCGTGAACATTCTGGAGCAGCATGAGACGGACGGCATCGGCAGCCGCGCGCTGGATATTCTGCCGGACGAGATGATTCGCATGAACACATGGGATGTGGATGTCGTGACGGGCGCGACGATGACGAGCAATGCCCTGCGTGAAGCCGTCCGCGTCGCCCTGAACGCATCGGACACAATGGACGAGGCAACGGGCAATCCGGCAAACCGCGCGGGTCAGGCGATTCGCGAGGGCATCGGCATGGCGGCGACCGGGCGCGTCGGGCCGGGCAAGGATGACGAAGACGGGCAGGTTTACTCCTTCAACGTCGTGTTTGCGCACGGGACGTTCGACGAGGACGGGCGCATCGTGTCGATGGCGGTTGACCAGCTCGAAGTGGCAACGCCGAATTACAGCGGCACGTCCATGCCGCAGTTCAGCGGCTTTCCGGGACAGGGCGGCTATTCGCTCTGGGATGACAATACCGGGAAGGTCGTCGGCTACACCGAGGACAGCGAGGACAACTACATGCAGGAAATCGCCGCATGGACGAGCAAGCGCGCCCGTGGAGAGGATTACCAGCTGACGAGCGGTTCATGGCGCGAGCAGATGGACGCCTATCAGAACATGATGGTCGGCATGACGGTGGACGAGGTAGAAACGTGGTTCGGGCGGTACTTCTCCGCCGAGAACGGCCGCCCATTGACGGAAAATTCCTCTTCCGACGCTGATCGCGCCCGCTGGGAAGCCTTCTCCGACGACGACCGCGCCCGCGCCGCCGACATTGTCTCCGGCGCCACCATGTCCCTGCGCGACGCCCACGGCGACATCCTCACCGCCATCCGCCGCGCGTGGGAAGATGCGCAGAAAAGTGAGTGAGGGGGGAGACCCAAGGGGCGTTGCCCCTTGACCCCAGCAGGGAGAATGAAACGGGACGAAGTCCCCTCCCTTGACCCTTTCGCGCGATTCAGTTGGTGACACTTTCATGCAGTGCCCGCGTGTTTATCCGATGAACCTTCGGTTCAAATCAATAAGCATGGGTGTGCACTGCGAAGGGGTCAAGGGGGCGACCGCAGACATTCGTCTGTTTTCATTGCCCCCTTGTCGCCGCCGCAGCGGCGAAACCCCTGCCGCACGAATCAGCTTTCGATTCGTGCGGCTTTTTCTTCGATGGCTTTCATCAAAGCATCAAGCTCCGGCATTTTCTCTCGCACTGGCGCAAGCGTGTTCCGCACAACCTCTGCTTCCCGCGCTTCATGTGTCACCAGCGTCGCCACCGCATAGGCAGGAAGCGCATAGTCCACCATGCGAAACATCACCTGCCGTATTGCTGCGCCGGCTTTTCCACGATAGAGCGCCGTAAATTCACCCGGTTCACCTGCCAGAAGTTCCGCAACCACCCCATCGCTCAGCAGAAGTTTCCATGCAGTATATGACAGCCGCGCCTCGCTTTCCAGCACCTGTTTCATCAGCCCATACGCCTTCTGTGCATCACACTGAACCATCAGCGCAATCTGCGCTCGCTGAAAGACGCAGATTGCATCCTGACATGTCTTCACTGTTGCAGGCTGCGGAATGTTTTCAATCGAAACATCTGTCACCTCCACCCCGCCATTCGCCTTCATACGCGCGAAATACAGCCACTCCGCCAATTGTTCCGGATCTCGAAGCATCCGTGCGATTGCCATCGGCGATGCGATAAACCGCTCATCCATCGGCAGAATGCACGTCATCACCAGCACCACGCCGCCCATCGCCAGTTCGCACAGCACCAGCGACACCGGCTGCCCCAGCGTCAGCAGGGTCAGCACGCCGAACACCACCGCCAGCGCCCCGCCATACAGCAGGGGGCAGAGCGTGTACAGCATCACGTCGTGCCGAGGGGCATCCTCCGGCGGAAGCAGATACGGCTGATAGCGCAGACGCCTTTGCGCCGGTACTGGAACACGCACGAACGCCCCTGTGCCGTCCGCCTGATAGACCCGCCCGAACGCCTCGTAACGCACGAGCTTCCAGCCAAAGTGCCTGCCGACCAGCATTTTCGGCACATCTTGCAGCAGATACGTCACGACCGCCGTCAGTGCCAGCCCCAGATACGTCGCCAGATTCCGCTCTTCATTCGTCCCGACAGTCAGCTGTGCGTTCACGCCGACCAGTGCCGCGCAGAACAGTACCGCCGCCAGCAGGATGCTGCCCATCCGCAGGAGCGGAAACAGGCGCTGAAATGTTCGATTCTTCATTCTTGCGCTTCCTTTGCCTTTTTTGATTCGTAGATTGCCTTTTCCTGCGCCATTCTGTCTATCGTCCACTGATAGCAGCGCGGCATGGTCGTATGGCGGATGCGGCGCAGGAACTGCTTGCGGCACTGCTCCGCCTTCTGCTCGTCGCCGTCGCGCAGCAGATGCACCGCATACGCCGTGCTCCAGACAAGCGGCTGCTTTTCATGCTTGCGCAATTCCTTCTGCATGTACAGCGTGTCATATTCTTTCAGGAAGTATCCCGGCTTGTCCAGCGCCAGTTCGCACAGAACGCCGCGCGGAATCAGCTGCCACCAAAGGCGCTTCGTCTGCTCCCGATGCTCCTGCGCCAGCATGGTCAGGATGTCCAGCGCCTCACCATAGCGGTTCTGCATCACCAGCCACGCGGAACGGTTAATCATGAGCGCCGCATCATTCTGATCCTGAATTTTGTCCGGCGGCGTGAAGTACTCCTCCGGCATTTCCGTGAGCAGGCGATCCGTCAGGTTCTCCGCCAGCAGGCACCGCATCTGCCACATTTTGCGCCGTTTTTCGGGCTGGAATACTTTCCGAATTTCGCTTGGCGGCATGATGATGCTGAGAAACGCATAACCCCACGCCAGCACAAGGCAGGCAATGGCGGATGCTGTCCCATACAAATTGACTGCCAGCGCATAGAACAGTATTGCCAGTACGCTCTGCACATAGTACAGGACAATCTGCGCCCGCTGCTGCAAGTCGCCGGTTTCCTGCTCCCACGGAACAGCCGCCAGCAGTATGCCCACCTTGCGCTCCGCCGCCGGAAGGTACTGCACGCGCCAGCCGACGGTTTTCCTGCGGATATGAAGAAAGTACAAAGCCACCAGCTGTATTCTGCAGCCGTACAGCACCAGAAGCAGCGTATACAGCAGCATATGCAGTGCCAATGCTATGAACAATCCGCAGATAAGCGGCGGCACAGCAAACACCATCAGCATCAGCGCATCATCCGTTATCTCGATGAGCGGCAGAAGCAGGCATAAAAGCGATACAATACCCATGATGAATATTCCCAGTGCCAAGTATCCCCGTAGTTTCTGCATCATTCTTCTCCTTTTCGCGGTCATCCGCGGAAATTTCCGCTTCCAGTATACGCCTTTCCCCCGATTGCGTCAAGGGAAGGGATTTTTTCCGGCAGCAGTCATGGTTTCGTCATCTGTTCGTCACTTAACGGGGATATGATAGAGGCGGAAAGGAGTGAAGCTCCATGAAGCGGCATTTCGCAAACATGGTGTTTGCTTTGATTTTGATAGCGTACACGGTTTATGCGGCGCTGGACACGTTCGTGATTGTCCGTGTGCTGACGCCGGACACGCTGCCGACGGCAATCGCTGAAGCCTCCACCGCGCCGACGGAAGCTCCGACCACCGTGCCGACTGCGACGGAATCCCCCGCGGAACAGGCGACCACCGCGCCCATTTCCGCCGATACGGAATACCACGATGACCAAATCGACATTGTGCTGACAACGATGCGCGTAGAGAACACGACGGTGTACGTCGCGGACGTGCAGATTGCGGACATTTCCCTGCTCAAAACGGCGCTGGCGGGGAACACCTACGCCCGCAACCTGACCGAGACGACCTCCGTGCAGGCGGCGAACACGGGCGCAATTCTCGCCATCAACGGCGACTATTACGGCGCACAGGAGCGCGGGTATGTGCTGCGCAACGGCGTGCTGTACCGCGCATCGGCGCAAAGCGGCACGGACGCACTGGTCATCGGTGCGGACGGCAATTTCCGCATCATCAACGAGGGCGAAACGAGCGCCGACACGCTGGTGCGTGAAGGCGCGTGGCAAGTGCTGACGTTCGGCCCGGCGCTGATCAACGGCGGGCAAGTGACCGTCAGCAGCAGCGACGAAGTCGGGCGCGCCATGACCTCCAATCCGCGCACCGCCATCGGGCAAATCAGCGAAGGGCATTACCTGCTGGTCGTGTCCGACGGGCGGACGAAGGAGAGCGCCGGGCTTTCCTTGCGGCAATTGGCAGAGCTGATGCAGTCGCTGGGCGCACAAATCGCCTACAACCTCGATGGCGGCGGTTCTTCGACGATGGTATTTCAGGGGCGCGTCGTCAACAACCCGACCACAAATGGGCGCAGCATCCGCGAAAGGAGCGTGAGCGACATTGTCTACATCGGCTATTGACCGCAAATGCGTGAAACTTGCGTTCTATCATCTGCTTTTTGCCGCCGTGACCGCGCTGGGCGGATTCGTGTATGAGCAGTTCAGCCACGGGGTCTATTCGGACTTCATGGTGTATGCGTTCCTGCCGCCGCTGGTGCTGGGATCGTGTCCGCTGCTGATTCGCGCCCTGCGCGGGAAAGCGCTGCCGGGGCGCTGGTGCGTGCAGCTGTACCACTGGGGCATCATTGCGCTGACAGTCGGCTGCCTGTTTCAAGGAGCGCTGGAGATTTACGGCACGACGAGTCGCCTCGTAATGGGATACTGGATTGCAGGCGGCGCGTGCTTTGCAGGAAGCCTTGTGGCGGGCGGGAAAAAATGATGATACACCCCTTTGACAAATCCGCTCTGATGCGGTAAAATAGCGGTACAGAGTGCTGCCTTTGCTGCGTAAGTCCATCTGTCGGACGCGCGGTAGGGGCAGTCTTTTTTGCCTTGACACTGCGCTCCAATCAACGAAAAGGAGTGCTTTTTTTCATGCAGACAGAATCCGAAACCTCCATAGCGCAGAACGCGCGCCCGCTGGCAACACAGCCGCTGGGGCGCCTCATGCGGCGCTACGCCGTGCCGTGCATGACCTCTCTGGTCGTGGCGGCGCTGTACAACATGGTCGATCAGGTGTTCATTGCAAACGCGCCCGACTTGGGCAGCGTCGGCAACGCAGCAACGACGGTCGTCTTTCCGCTGACGGTCGCGGCGCTGGCGATTGCGGTCATGCTCGGCGACGGCTGCTGCGCGTTTGTCAGCCTGATGCTTGGCGCAGGGAAGCAGGAGGAGGCCCACCGCGCCGTCGGCGAAACGGTAACGGTCAGTGTCCTCGCGGGGCTTGTCCTGATGGCGGCATACCTGCTGTTCCCGGACACGCTGCTGACGTGGTTCGGCGGGCGCGTCAATGCCGGGACATTCGAGAAGGCGCAGGAATATTTCTTCTGGATTGCCTTGGGCGTGCCGCTGTACGTCTTTGGGCAGGCAATGAACCCGGTCATCCGCTCTGACGGCAGCCCGACATTCGCGATGGTTGCCACACTGGCAGGTGCGGCGGCAAACCTCGTGCTTGACCCGCTGCTGATTTTCGTCTGCCACTTTGGTATGGCGGGCGCGGCGATTGCAACGGTTGCCGGGCAGGCGCTGACCGCTGGACTGTCCATCTGGTATCTAACGCGGATGAAGCAGATTCACCTGCAAAAGGACAGCTTCCGCCCGCGCGCGCATTTACTGGGGAAATGCGCCAAGCTCGGCATGACATCCTTCCTGGCGCAAATCAGCCTGGTTGCAGCGATGGCGGCAACGAACACGATGCTGCGCATTTGCAGCGCGCAGGACGCTGTTTTCTCGCAGGAGGAATTTTCCGCGATTCCGATGGCGGTTTTCGGCATTGTCATGAAAGTGTTCCAAATCGTCATCAGCTGTGCGATTGGACTGGCAGCGGGATGCATTCCCGTGGCGGGATACAACATGGGCGCAGGACGGTACGACCGTGTGAAAGGGCTTTTGACGCGGCTGCTGGCGGCGGAGGCAGTTGTCGGGCTGATTGCGCTGCTTGTGGTGGAGCTGCTGCCCGATCAGGTGATGCTGCTCTTCGGCGCGCAGAACGAGTCCATCCACTACACGCTCTTTGCCCGGCGCTGCTTCCGGGTATACCTGAGCATGATTGTGCTGGCGTGCATCAACAAAGGGACGTTCATCTTCCTGCAATCGCTGGGGAAAGCGGCTGCCTCGACGCTTTTGTCGATGGCGCGGGAGGTTGTGTTCGGCGTGGGCCTGGTGCTGCTCCTGCCGCAGTTCTTCCAGCTGGACGGGGTGATCTATTCCATGCCTGCCGCCGATGTGCTGACGGCAATTCTCTCGGCGGTCGTGCTGGTACGGACATACCGCTCACTGGAAACGGAGAAATAAGAAATATAGAAAAGCCGGGGCGAATCCTCCGAAACAGGGGAGGTTCGACCCGGCTTTGTTTTTGATATGCCATTACTCCTGCGGATTTTCGGGGTGCTGCTCCCGCTCCTGCATCAGCTTCCGAATCGCGGTAAACGATTCCTCGGAAATATCATGCTCAATTTTGCAGGCGTCCTCGCGGGCGACATCGGAATCAACGCCCAAACTCTCCAGAAAGCTCGACAGCGTCTTGTGGCGGTCATAAATGCTTCTCGCAATCTCCATCCCGGCGGGTGTGAGCGTAATCAAGTTGTCAGCATCCATCGTCAGATAACCGTTTTCGCGCAGGCGCTTCATCGCCACGCTGACAGACGGCTTCGTGACCCCCAGCAGCAGAGAAATATCCACAGAGCGTGCATAGCCTTTTGCTTCTTTCAGGCGGAGGATTGCTTCCAAATAGTCCTCAGCGGATTCGTGAATGTTCATTCGATACTCCTTTCCGGATATAATGCGTTTCCTTTTCTTCTTATTTTACCATGCGCGGCGAAAAAATGCAACCTTCATTTTTCTGCCTGTGCCAAGCGGAAATACTCCGCCGCGCCATCCGCAATCGCTTCGCCCAGCTTCTCCTGATAAGCAGGCGAGAGCAGCAGCGCTTCCTCCGTCGGATTGGAAATGAAGCCGCATTCCACCAGCACCGACGGCGTATCCAGCTGGAGAATGAAGTAGTCGCCCGGCATGGCGGCACGCTCCTTTTGGGGCGAAAGGGCGGTAATGAGCGCTTCCTGCATCGTTCCGGCAAGCAGGCGCCCCGCGCCGCTGCCCGCGCGGTAGAACACTTGCGGCCCGGATTCCGACCGCACGCGGTATTCGTTCATGTGGATGGACAGCACCATGTCCGCCTGCCCTTGAACCGCCATATCCACGCGGCATTGCATGTCCTGCCGCTTCTTCGTCACGTTCGCCGGGCGGGTTGTATCGTCGCAGAGATCGGTGTCTGTCCGGCGGGTCATCAGCACCGTCGCGCCGCGCTGCGTCAGGCTCTTTTCCACTGCCAGCGCCACGGCGAGGTTGACCTCTTTCTCCCACATGCCGGAATCTCGGCAGCGCGCGCCGCCGTCATAACCGCCGTGGCCGGGGTCAACGAGGATCGTCCGCCCAGTCAGGCTGCCCGCGGCGATATATGATGTTTCCGGCGCGGGAGACGGGGATGCTGCGTCCGTCGTTCTTTGGGGAATTCGAGTCAGCGCAACACCCACCAGCGCCGTACCGACAAGCAGCGTTGCAAAAGTCAGCACCGGCAGGATGTGCGATGCGAAATTGCGGAAAAAGGGCGATTTTTCTGCCAAGAAACCCACCTCCTCTCTCCAGTCTATGTCGGATACGGTATGGGCATGTCCGAAGCACACCAAATTGACGCATGATTATGCTTTTGTTGATGTATCCAAGTCTGCTATCCATCCGCTGTATATGTATCCCGTCCTTCAAATCGTTTCAAATTGGGCGAAAGCATCCACAGTTTCCACAGGATTATCCACAGTGTTTTTTGCCGATTTTGCCTTGACAAACCGCGTATGACCGCAAATTATCCACATTGTCCACAGGGTTATCCACAGAAGTTGTCCACCCCCTGCGCGGCTTGTGGATTCTTTTGCAGATAACCAGAAAATGGTGTCGGATGTTCGCATTTTGTGGATAATTATTCATTTCTGTGCATAAACGTTCTTTGGTGCTTGTCCCAAATGGCATGAGTGTTCCCCGCGGAGGACAATGTGGCGAAACGTGCCTTTTCACCGCGTTTTTCGTCGGACGGGGCTGGGGATAAAGCGGTGTATCTGTGAATGATTTGGGGATGAAAAGTGGATAAATTGGGGATAACTCCAATAGCAGTGGGGTTGTCCCCCATGAAGCCCCTTCACGCTGCACCTATGCGGCTTGACTTTTTCGTTGCAGGGGGAAACCCCTACGCCGCACGCGAACACTGCACAAAAGTGTCGTACCATCGCGCAGAAAGGTCAATCAAAAAGCTGCTTGAAACTTTTTTTGCCGTTTGCTGAGAAATCGGAAAAAATAGCACCATGAACGCCATGAAGGCGCGGAAAATGGCTTGACAAGGCACGTTCTTGGCGGTAAAATATCTTTTCGGACATTCTTGTCTTTTTCGTGCATTTTGCACGTTTTGAGTTGGAAGAAATATCCACTTTCAAGGAGCGACAGACACTTTACGAGGAGGACGATTCATGCTGCCAGCCCACGACACGCCGGCTTTCCGGGAGCTGCTCCACCAGCAGGTGGAAAAACGGCGAACCTTTGCCATCATCTCGCACCCGGACGCGGGCAAAACCACGCTGACCGAAAAGCTGCTGCTGTACGGCGGCGCAATCCGCTCGGCGGGCAGCGTCAAGGCGCGCAAAAGCGATAAGCACGCCACGTCCGACTGGATGGACATCGAGAAGCAGCGCGGCATCTCGGTCACATCCTCCGCAATGCAGTTTGAGTTTGACGGCTTCCGCATCAACATTCTGGACACACCGGGCCATCAGGACTTCTCTGAGGACACCTACCGCGTGCTGGTTGCGGCGGACGCAGCCGTCATGCTGATTGACGCGGCGAAGGGCGTTGAGGCGCAGACCATCAAGCTGTTCAAGGTCTGCCGGATGCGCAACATCCCGATTTTCACGTTCGTGAACAAAATGGACCGCGCGGCGAAAGACCCCTTCGCGCTGATGGAGGAGCTGGAACAGGTGCTTGGCATCCGCTCCTGCCCCATCAACTGGCCCATCGGCACGGACGGCGATTTCCAAGGCGTTTACCACCGCGACACGAAAATGGTCGAGCTGTACACCGGCGGCGACCACGGCAAATCGATGGTGCAGAAAACTGACATCGCCATTGACGACCCCGCGCTGGAGCATGTGCTGGCGAAGCACTACCGCGAGCGGCTGGCGGAGGAAATCGACCTGCTGGACGAAGCGGGCGACGCTTTCGACCTCGACAAGGTGCGCCGCGGTGAGCTGACGCCGATGTTCTTCGGTTCCGCCGTCACCAACTTCGGCGTTGAGCCGTTCCTTGAGCGCTTCCTGCAATACACGCCGCCGCCCCTGCCCCGCAAGAGCGACATCGGTGACATTCAGCCCGAAGAGCCGTACTTCTCCGGTTTCATCTTCAAGATTCAGGCGAACATGAACCCCGCGCACCGTGACCGGCTGGCATTCATGCGCATCGTGTCCGGCGCGTTCGAGAAAGGCATGGAGGTCTGGCACTCCGGGACGAACAAGACCGTCGCGCTCAAACAGCCCCAGCAGTTCATGGCGGACGAACGCGAAGCCGTGGAGGAAGCATGGGCGGGCGACATCATCGGTCTGTTCGACCCCGGCATCTATCAGCTTGGCGATACGCTCTCCGGCGGCCCGAAGCTGCACTACGAGAACATCCCGGTCTTTGCGCCGGAATTCTTCTCCCGCGTGCGTCCGGCGGATTCCATGAAGCGCAAGCAGTTCCAGAAGGGCATCACCCAGCTGGCGGAAGAGGGCGCCATTCAGACCTTCATCCGCACGGAGACAGGGCGCGAGGAATTCATGGTCGGCGTCGTTGGCGTGCTGCAGTTTGAAGTGCTGGAGCACCGGCTGAAAACCGAGTATCAGGTGGACATTGTGATGGAGTCCATGCCCTTCCGCTTCGTGCGGTGGGTGGTGAGCACGCCCAAGCCCATCGACCAGCTGAAGCTGACATCCACGTCCGGGCGCGCAAAGGACAGCCGCGACCGCGATGTGCTGCTGTTTGAGAACGAGTGGAGCATCCGCCTTGCCTGCGAGAACAACGCAGGGCTGGAACTGGCGGAAACCGCCAACCGCAAGTAAACCGCGCAGAACTTAACACGCGCATACAGTATGCAGTTGCGCTCAACTCAATCGCGAAAAGGGGAGTCCAGAGGGTCGAAGACCCTTTGGCGGGGTCAAGGGGCAGCGCCCCTTGG
>ERZ780157.808-NODE-808-length-37486-cov-3.938660_pt1 | contig 37486 bp, 39 predicted proteins | sample MGYA00511169_ERZ780157 | MGnify/ENA primary metagenome ERZ780157 (study PRJEB29588, sample SAMEA1965149) | human gut metagenome | biome: human gut; feature: human-associated habitat; material: faeces | place: Denmark | collected 2008/2010 ...
GGTGCCTTCCGCAAAACGAGCGTCGTCGTCTGTGCAGCTGTGAACGACGTCGTCCAGCGCCATGATGATATCGGCGCCGATCAGATTCTGGTAGTGAATGCTGTCTTCAGGACGCAGAACAAGGGTGGAGCCATCTGCAGGATGCTGGAAAACAACACCGTTTTCTAGTGATCAGTCAGAGAGTCGTCAAAGACCCGTGATTTCCGCCAGACTGAGCAACGAAACCATCTGGAAGCCGCCACTGTCCGTGAGGATGTTCCGGTCCCACTGCATGAACTTGTGCAGCCCCCCGAAGTCTAGCCACATGACTGTCCGTTTCCACAGCCTACCAGCTACAGTCTGAGCGCCGGGCTTGCTGCTGAGATGATAGGTGTTCCCGAGAAGGATCTACACGAATGATGATTGCATTTAGACGATTCTACCTGACAGTCCATCGATTCGTCTCCCATTTGGTCGGGAGTGAGACCCTTAATGGTGCCTACGCGTGAAAAGAGAGGAAAACGCATCACCCTTTGTTCCTACTGGCATAAACACGGGAGTTAGTACGGGGCCATGACGAAGGGTCATGACCGAAGCTCGCGCACGGTTCCATTTCTTTACGATGTTGAACACGAGAGCGGGTGTGTCATACTTCATTGGCTATGGATGACCCGTTGTGTCCGTCAACTCCAACCTTCTCTTCCATCTGCTCTGTGATTGTGTGTAACAAGGAACAGAAATGCAACCTATACTACCAACCGCTTACTTGTGTATGCCAAGTCTTCCTGACGAACTGCGCATTGACAAGTTCGACTTAATGGACATCTTCGCTTCACTCATGTTCGTTTCCTGCGCGTTGTGCAAATCGCCATCAATCTCATCGTCCGACAAGACAAACATATCCTTTTCGTCCGCGAGCGTATCCGCCTCCACATCCACCACCTTGTTCACAATCGCCTTTCCGGAGTGACCCTTTACAATGCGAGTCATCGACGAGACAGTGGAGTTGCGCGGCGTTGGGCTGTGTCCGTAGATGGGCGTCATTTGGCTCTCCTTTGATACGAGTTCGTTGTCGAGGGAGTCCGGACTAGGGTGGGTGAGTATATGAGTGTGTGATGATGATGATGATGTGATGTGAAGTGACGTGATGATGATGTGATGTGATGAAGTGATGATGATGACAGAATACAGCACACAACCTACTCAATCAACGGAGCTTCCAACTCATTCTCATCCTTCGTAAAGAAAGGAATCACTTTACGCTCGATCCATCCTGTGAGCCAGGCATTGAACGATCCGTTATCCACCATAATCGACCGCTTCTTGCTCGACGAGGACTTCGCCTCCGCGTCGTAGTTGCAGTGAAGAGGGATCTTAAGCAGATGTAACATATCATACGTGCTGCATCCCTGCACGAAAATGGTCAGAATAATGATCCACATCGTAACTCTGAAATAGTGAGTATTTCTGTCAATGCATACCTCGTGATCTCCTCCTGGTTGTGCGACGGGAACGTGAGTGCGAGCGAGTACGACATGGCGCCGCGCAGACCCGAGTGTACCATCATCATCTGACTGCCGAAGGAGATCTTGCTGCGCGTTCGCTTCTTGTTGATAAAGTAAGTGAAGCCGAAGATCATAATTACACGCACCGCCACAATGACACCGTAAACGCACAGGACCAGCTTCCACGGAACGTCCACTAGCGAGTCTTGCAAGAACACGTTCTCGCCCACTTGGAAGAAAATGAGAGATTCAGCGAAGGACGATGCCACCTTCACCGCGCTCTGTACGAAGTCGCGACTCGATTTCTTGAGGTTGCGCAAACCGAAGTAGTTCATGGTCACACCACACGCCAGCGTGGCGGTGATGCCGGAGAGCTCGCAGGCTTCGATGATCTCGAAGGTGAAGTAGGCGGTTAGGAGAATGGTGACGGACTCGATGACGGCTGACTCGAACTTGACGTATTTGAGCACGAGGCAGGAGAAGAGCGCTATGACTGCGCCAGCGATCTGAGAGGGGTGAGTATGGGATGTGAGTGAGTTGAGTGAAGTGATTTGATGATATGAGAATTGAGTGAAGTGATTTGATGATATGAGAGTTGAGTGAAGTGATTTGATGATATGAGAGTTGAGTGAAGTGAATGAGTTATGTGAAGTGATGAGTTGTGAGCTGAGTGATGATATGGGGTGATGTGATATGACAGGACAAGAATTACACAACTCAATACAACCACATACAGTCGAACCAAACAACATCACAAAGAAGGAACCACACGCCTTCATAACGGCACCAAACGAGAGCGGCGTCAGCAAGAACTTCGACAGCGTGCGGTACATCACAATCGACACAGCGTCGTTAATCACCGACTCGCCGTAACTACCCCTCACACGCATACCACATTCCTCACATAAGCATAGATAGCATGGGCTCCACCGCCAGCGCGCCAAACACGCCCAGCGTGCACACCGGGTCGGTGGAGGCGATCAAGGAGCCGAAGATGAGGCATTCGGTGATGGAAAGACTCATGGGGTCGAAGAGATGGAAGGAGAACAGACCCGACATCATCACGCCTGCGAGTGAGAAAAAAGAAAAAAAGGAACCAATCAGAACGATGCTCAATAAAGTGCCAAATACCGCATAAATCAAAATCGTACCGATATTCTTGAAAAAGATACCCTTCGTCTTCATGTTGAATCCCGACTCGAAGATAATAATCGGCAGCAAAATCAGCGTGAAAATTGATGAATCGAACGTTGCCTTCTACACCTCACTCCACACGCCCACGCCCCACAGACGAAATACTACTACTCATGTACCGAATCAGCACGCCCGCCAAAATGCCCAGCAGCACCATCACGCCGCTCTCCGGCAGACGCTGGATCTCCCACCTCTCCAGCAGCGCGCTGCAAATGAACGCGATCGCCATCCATAGCAGCGTCATCGCCATGTACAGTGACAGGTGGTCCGCGCTCTCGTCGTCACGGTCCGTCGGGATGGCAGTGGAGCCGCCGGGCCAACGCGGGATCTGGTCGATCACGAAACGCGCCGTTTTGTCGGTGAACTCCGCGTCGCCGATATCCGTGATCTTGCCGTCCTACACAAAAATGAGGGATGCCCCAACACGCCCACCACCTACATAGATGTTCACAATCTCCATCTTCACCGGGAAGCGGTCGCCGATCTTGGGCTTGAAGTGCACGCGACCGCTCTGACCGTCGAACGACACATCGAGAATGCGGTCATACAAGAACTGGCGCTCGCTTTCCGTGCTACGGGTGAGACACCACCGAATCGCGCACGCGAAGGTGGCGTTGGGCAGGAGCTTCAGTGTCGCGGAAATGCCCATAGCGACGGTGATCACAGCGTCGTAGGCGAACACCATGTACTCGGGGAACAGCTCCTTGCGCACTTCCAACGGCTTGCCGCACACGCGCTTGGATTCCTCCTGGATCTCGGGGTGCGCCTTGATGTACTCCTACACGTCAGCCACCACACCCACAGTCACGTTGAACGACGTCACCAGCCAGTCCAGGTCGCCCACGAAGGGGCTGATTCCTATCATGCCCTCCATTGCGTTCTTCACCGTGTCACGGTACTCGTCGCTCAGACCCGCGTACGTCTGGATCGAGTTCCAGTCCGTGCCCAGGTAGATCCAGCCCTCGCCCGTCATCTGCTCCTGGCTGGCGGCGTACAAGAAGGCGGCGGCTTGCACGGGGTTGGCAAAGCTACGATGAAGGGAGAGAGTGATGGATACAGAATGTTGATTCGGTTGCCCGTTTTCTTGATGTTGTTCAGCGTGTTCTTCACGGAGTCCAGCTCGTCCTCCCCGAACGGAAGCGCCATGCGAGCAGGGTAACGCGTGGAGGTGCCAATCTGTGAATTACGCCCGACATGCGATACAACCTTCACGTACTCCTGGAACTCCTTCGGCATGACCTCGATCGCGTTCTTCACTTCCTCGATCGCGTTCGAGCCATCACTGTCATCGGAGGCAATGATGTTGAAGCGCTGCCAGCTACCGTTCAAATGGTCGTGAATGGACTACTGGTACTTTTCGATAATCTTCAGCAGCGAAATCGCGACGAGGTCCTGCGATGCGGACATTCGCGAGAAGAGCGGGTACATCTTTGCGTTCGACAGCACGGTGGAGTGCGACTCGAACGACACCTGAGGGACGGTGAATCGCTCTGCAGTGAGCTGCACAAGCTCATTCAAGTCACTAGCGGTAACAGGGAAGGCAGAGCCGTACTCGTCAGCCGTGCCGATAATGGCCGCCATGGGTTCGGACATCGACGAGTTGTACTCGGTCAGCATTTCTCTAGTCACCTTCAGGGTTTCATAGCTATGAATCACGGAAAGGCAGCAGCGCCGACCGATCTCTTTTAAGATCTCGCACGTCCAAGACAAGAGTTCGATTTGGCATCAATTCCGGGTTATCATTCACGTCCTTGGCAGCGATCTATGCCAACTCACTGAATACGGAAAGAAGAAACCTGTGCTGCCAATTCCTTGAATAAACCCTCAAAGCAATACGGATTCGTTCCCAGTCTCGCACCCTTCGAGATCAGTGTACCTAGTCGTCAGTCCAATCGGTGAGAACGCATACCAACGTAAACGTTCTGATTTGCAGAGCACGTTAGGAAAAGAAGCGCAACAGCAAGAACAACTCGAGAACTCATATCAAAAGTAGATACTCTATAAGATGAGTGATTCTGTGGCACGAGAGCCAACGTGGATATCGAGTATTGATGCAATTCGCATAGGAATTGGGCGTTTCGTTGGAGAAACAAATGCCCCTTATGGAATTGTGTATTAGGACGCCATGCAATTCCCTTTCAAACACTTCTGTGTTTCCGGATGAAGGAACGCATGGGAAGGAATCTCGCAACAAAGAGAGAAAAGAAACAACAACACCGACCACTGCATTTCCCTTCTCTTATTCCTTCACGTACTTCTTCTTTCCATGGGACCACGGAAGGTAACGGTAGCGAATCATGTGCATAATACGGTCACGCATGGTCACAGTAAACAACATCTGTGAAGTCACGTCCTCCCACCATCCATACCATAAAGTAAATCACGAGAATAGGCCAAAACACGGGAATGTTGAAAATGGGAATGAACGTCATAAAGAAACAAAGAATCACGGCCTGAAGACTGTCCTTCCTATTCCATGAATCGACAGCACAAAGGAGTACCAGAACTTGAATTCAGGAACACGACGAATAAAGGGACGATACTCTGTTGCGTCGCGCGTGGGAAGCTCGGCCGTATCGTCGTCGTAGGTGTCCTATTCGTAATCTGGAAGCCACGCCACTTTACCAGAGGAGACAGGAAACCAAGAAGCAGATTTAAAAGATACAATCCCAGGGAATACGCAATCAGGAAATAGCCATTCGCGTGCACGATACGGCGAATGAACAGGGCAATACACAACACCAGCACAATCCATCTGTACCAGGGATAGTTTATCGTCTTTTCGATGTAATATGTGTACAGTCTACTTCTCACGCCACTGGAAACGACCACACTTTCTCATCAAACTGACCTTCTCGCGCACGCTTTCCAGCGGCGTATCCTGCTCGTTCAAAGAGACATTCATTCTGGGTTCGGAATGGTCGTTATTCTGGTTCTCGTTGAGTGGACGAATTCCCCTCTGGTTCTGCCAATGCACAGTTTTGCTGTCTTTCTGTTACGGAAATAGGGTCGAAAAGTGGCATTCTTCACGTGTTGGGATGAAGTGGAATTGCGGGATGCCGTGAAAGGGGAAGCATACCGTCTTATGGGATATGGCTGTTGATCCCTTTCAAGTAATGATGTGATTCAATCCAGAGAACACTCATTTGCCATCTCAAACACACACAACAAACTAGAATAGCTCACTCGCATTCGCCTCCTCTCCCCTCGCCCTTCCATCCTCAATGGCACACTCCTTGCGCAAACCCGGAAGGAACTTGTCCCTGAACATCTGAACATACGCGTTGTACTTCTTCACTACACATCAGCAGCCCCCAAATCATCCTACGTGACTCTTCGTTCTCAAAAACCTCGTCCAAATAGGGCACCGAAAAGGGATCGAACTCGCCCACCTTGTCAGGATCGATGGGACAGCAGAACCGACCTACGCCTGAGAATCGTCCTTCTTCGCTACAGGACTTGGGGTGCACGATGAACGGGCTCTTCAACAGGTGGTGGCGCAGCAGAGACACATTCTTATCCAATCGGGGGAAGGTGAAGGTGAGAATGATGCGATCGATGGCGTCTTCGTTCTACATATTACCCGCCATCTTCGTTCCCCGCCTTTTCCAGCAAGCTTTGGATCCGCTGCCACTTTTCCATCGGAGTATCCTGACTCTTCAGGATCTGCCTCATCTGCTCCTTCTCCTCTATTCCTCACTCCCATCCCCCATGCACACTGTTGCGCAGATCGGGAAGACACTCCAGCAGCGGCAAGAAGCGCTGCTTCTGGAACTGCTCGATCAGCTCCACTTGCTGAATGCCCTTGTGAACAGGCTCGTCCAGCGAGGGGTCGTAGCGAAGCACGTCCTGTCCGTCTTCGCCAATCATATCCCGCTCGAAGAATCCGCGAAGCATCTCCGCGCACTCGCTAGGGATCAAAACGCCACGCTTCGCCGCACTGCAAGTTGTAGTCGATCTTCTGCGAGGTCTTGGAGAACGAAATGTAGTCCACGATGGCTTTGCGCTGGCTGTCCGTGAGCTGGCGAGCGCGCTTGTCGCACACCCAGATGTGGATACCACGACGGCCGGAGAACACGAAGAGGAGCTGTTTGAACCCGAAGCGCTCTTCGAGGATGTACTTCATAATCACCATCGCATTGGTCATGAAGGGCCAGCACTTTCTGCAGATATTTGCGCCCGTACAGCAGTGACGGATCTAGGGATAAGAGCAGAAGACTGTTGTGACAGGAGAGTAATCATCCATATCAATATCGAAGATGAGCTCCCTCGCCACAGGCTTAAATGCGTCACTCGATTTCTGTGACATCTAGGTATAACAAATCGCACACGTTCGTACAGGCAGCGTGTACATTCCACCGATATCGATCTTGATGGGAACGCGACGCACCAAATCCTTTCGCAACTCTTCCTATTCGTGAGTTATATGCACCACGCATACCGCGCTCGCGTAACCCTGGTAACGAATGTACAAATCGCCTTCGAGCGTCATGGAAAGCTCTCTCTTCCGCATATCTTCATGTACGCTGAGATCCGCTCCGTGAGCATACGTCAGCCATTGATAAAACTCCTCTGCGGGAAACAGTGTGCCTGTGCATTATTCTGAGTGGACATTCGTACTATAGAAGTGTTTCAGTGTGTCCATGTCAAAGTGATGTACCTCTTCCTGCTTCACTCTCTTTTCACCCTCCACCTCCATTTCTACCGCTTCTCGCTTCTCTATAGCAATATCGACTAAAATTCGAATCTCCTACCCGAAGACATGATAAACGGCTGAGAATTGTCTGATTCTGATTCGGAGAAAGCGCGGCAAAGAAACCGTGTAGTGCAGAGTCAATGGCGTGGAAAGGAGAGTCAATGAGTGCATGCTATTTCCGCGTTGTCTCTTCTTCCAGTTCATCTTCAGAGTGTGTGTATCCTTTAAGCAGTGGTGTGTACATACTGAGTGAAGTCAATAGCCGTAGTATGGAGGATCAATCCGAAGAATGAGAGAATGGACGTGAACGGGAGCTGATACACCCGCTCCACTCACAGTGACCATTCAGTGCTCCACGCCACTCCCTCCTCCTCGAAGGCGCCAATCCAGAATGAAACCCCCGTGGTCCCCAACTATTTCACTACTTCGTGTGGAGCCAGAACCAAAATCGACCGATTATTTGCCACTCCAAAAGGAAAAACAGGGCGTTGGAACGAAAGGAAGGTGCATTGGAACGTGGAAAATGTCGGAAAAGCAAGCTGCCATAAATGCTCAAAAGAAGGGAGAGACACTAGACGATACTTCCAAGGGAGAGGATGTTCGCATGTCCAATATCGTTGCTGCGAAGGGTAGTGTGCGTATTTGACTCTGTGATTTCCCTAGCTGTCGCCGATGCCATCCGAACGAGTCTCGGTCCCCGTGGTATGGATAAAATGATCCAGGCCGAAAAGGGAGAAGTTCTCATCACAAACGACGGAGCCACCATTTTGGGACAAATTCAGGTGGCACGTGTGGGAGTTGGGTGAAGCGTAGGTGATTCACCCCGCTGCTCGCATGCTGGTCGAGTTGTCAAAAGCACAGGACATTGAGGCGGGAGACGGCACCACAAGCGTGGTCGTTCTCGCGGGTGCGTTGCTGGACGCGTGCACCAAGCTCCTTGACAAGGGCATCCACCCCACCATCATCGCCGATACATTCCTTCGCTGTGCGGCAAAGGCGCAGGAGATCCTGAGCAGCGTCGCCATTCCCGTCACTCTCGAGGATCGCGAGAGTCTGATTCGTGCCGCGACGACCTCCCTGTCCTCCAAAGTGGTTTCCAACAACTCCCAGGTGCTGGCGCCCATCGCGGTGGATGCAGTGCTGCGCATCTCGGACTCGGAGAAGCACCAAGTGGACCTGCGCGACATCCACATCGTGAAGCAGCTGGGCGGCACGATCGACGACAGCGAGTTGGTGGACGGTCTGGTATTCACGAAGCCGAGCGACACGAGCATGCTGGGCGTGAACTGCGTGAAGAACGCGAAGATCGGTCTGGTCCAGTTCCACCTGAGCGCGCCGAAGACGGACATCGATAACAAGGTGATCATCAACGATTACCAGCAGATGGACCGCCTACTGCGCGAGGAGCGCAAGTACATTCTGGAGGTGGTGTGAGGAGTGTGGCGTGAGGGGTAGATGTGCAAGAAGATCAAGAAGACGGGCTGCAACGTGGTTCTGGTGCAGAAGTCCATTCTGCGCGACGCCGTGAACGAACTCTCCCTCCACTTCCTCAGCAAGCTCAAAATCATGGTGATTTCGGACATCGAACGCGACGACATCGAGTTCATCTCGCGTGTATGTCGTCACACGCCCTCTCACCCGTAGACCCTCGGGTGTCGTCCCGTGGCGCACATCGACAGTTTCACGGAGGACAAGCTGGGTCACGCCGACCTGGTGGAGGAGGTGGAGTTGGAGGGAAAGCGCATCACAAAGATCACCGGCGTCGCCAACCCCGGGAAGACCGTCACCGTCCTGCTGCGCGGCTCCAACAATCTGGTGCGCACCGGTTCGTGCGGTGATGTATAGGTGTTGGACGAGTCGGACCGCTCGCTCCACGACGCGCTGTGCGTGGTGCGCTGTCTGGTGAAGAAGCCCTCTCTGCTGGTGGGCGGCGGTGCGCCGGAATCGGAGGTGTTTTCGCAATTCCAGGAATGGGTGCAGAGTCTGTCGGGCGCGGATCGCTACATCGCGCGCGCATACGCGGAGGCGTTGGAGATCATTCCGTACACGCTGGCGGAGAACGCGGGATTGCATCCGATCCGGATTGTGACGGAGTTGCGTCAGCGACACCAGCGGGGAGAGAAGTATGCTGGAATCGACGTGAAGAAGGGCTGCATTTCGGACATGAAGGAGATGGGCGTGATCCAGCCGCTGTTGGTGAGCAGCAGCGCGATCAACCAGGCGACGGAGTATGTACACATGATGTTGAAGATCGACGATATGGTGGCAACCATGAAGTGAGACTGGGGTTTCTCGCCTGTTTGTTGGATGACTGAGTCATGAATTGAGGGAGGAGATGGAAGGGGTTGACTTGCCTTAACTATCACCGGACAGAAGAGGCAAGTCCTAAGCAGAAGAGAAATCCCAAAACAGAATGATGAACCGAAATATCCCCGATTTCTGGAACGAATCAGAGGAAGCACGCCAAATACCGCTCGTTCTGCCCATCGAACGGAACCATCACTCCTGATCATTGCAGACATGGAAGTGGAAGAGTTTGCGTTGCCGTAGGATTTGAATTGTAGTCAAAGCAAAAAGGAGGAGAATACGGAGGAGAAGAAGGTTGAAACGGAAGACAAGATGGAAGTAGAGGAGGATAAGAAGAAGAGTGACGAAGTTCATTACCAGCCCAACAAGTATCCGAGTAGCGAGTGTTATCGTAATAGTGATGGTTGTAGTCCAGGAGGAGCCCTATTTCCCGCTGCACAATGTCGATATCTATATAAAGTGCTCGCTGTGCTCCAAAGTAGCTGATGGGGCTTCCTTTCACCCATAGAATATAACGCAGACTGTTCACTTCCAGTGCGCCGTTTGCGAGAACTTTTACATTTGCAAAGAGTGCCTGATGAACCGAGTTGAAACGGAGACGCATAAGTGGACGCACGGCTATCACGTGAACGAGAACCTGAAGTATGTGCTTATGTTGAGCGTTGACACGAAGGAAAGTCACTCTCTACGCGGACACTTGGAATGCCGAAGAAGAGCTTCGTCTGATGGAGGGAATGGATCTCTTCCGGTTCGGCAACTGGGAGTCGCACCATTCTGCAGAGCTCATGAATAGAGAGATTGCTGCGTACGTTGGCACCAAATCGGAGCGCCATTGCGTGGATCACTACATGAAGTGTTACTTGAGTCACGATTCGCTTCTCCCCGATCCGTCAACGATTCTCCACGATACGTTCCAAGGTATGGTTGTGTGAGTCGCGTCAGGAGTAGAGACATTCAATGATGATCCCGTCCCGCCGTATGCACGCTGAGTCCGTGTACCCTGTAGATATACGGGTCTTGGCAGCGACATCAGCGGCTACAACCCGCTTCGCGACGACTACGACGTGGAATACGACAATGATGCCGAGATGATGTTGAAGGACGTGGACATATTGGGCGACGAGGACGAGAAGGAGAAGGAGTTGAAGACGTGCATGCTGCGAGCATTCAACCGTAAGTGGTGATGATCACGCATCATTCCCTCACCCTCTCCAGGTCGCCTCCTCGAGCGCGAGAAGCGCAAGAAGTTCATCCTGGAGCGCGGACTGCTCGATCTGAAGAACATCCTCAACGAGGAGAAGAAGAAGCCGAAAGTCCATCCTTCTCGTTGTCCTCACGCTCAGGCAGAACAAGAGATCTTCAACCTGATGAAGCCGTTCGCGCGCTTCCTCTCCAAGAAGGACTACGACCTGCTGATGAACGGTCTGATCAAGGAGGCAAAACTGCGCGAGCGCGTGATTCGCTTACAGAACTACCGCAAGAACGGGATCCGAACGCTGGAGGAGGCGGAGCGCTTCGAGAAGGAAGGTCCGAAGAAGGAGGAGGAGAGCGAGGAGGCGGAGAGCGAGGAGTTGGCGGGAACGGAGGCGAGTGAGGTGTAGAGTGGTGGCGTTGAACGTGGACAAAATGGATGGTGTGGAGCTGCTGAAGCCGGAGGAGAAGCGACTGTGTAGTGTGCGTGTGGGTGTTGTGGGTAAGTTGTAGTTACTTCACCTGGTGCCCAGACACTATCTGTCGATTAAGGCCACGGTGATTCAGGAGTGTTGCAAGTGGGGTGTGTGGAGAGGGGTTGAGTGTAGAAACGGGTTCGCGTCGCGCGACGAGGTGGCGAAGAAGATCACGATCGATGTTGAGCGGAAGGAGAAGATCTTCGATTTCTTTATTAGTTGCGGGTGGATCACGACGGGCATGCACATTAACAGTGACTCGAAGTAGCTTTCTTTGTTGGATGAAGCGTGGGTGTTGAGTCGTTCTTGTTTCGATGTGATTCTTGTTTCGATGTGATTGATTCTTGATTCACTCTGAACAGCCCTTGATTGAATACGAACAACTCTCTCACAACAAACACACCACTGCTGGACAGCATGACCAAACTCATTGATGGCGTTCACCGTCTCAAGCGACGTCTCCTTCAACAAGGACTTCGCGTACGCCAGCGTCTCCTGCGCCAGCTTCCACCCCTGCATGCACAAGAGCACCAGAAGCACCACCAACGCGACCACCACCAACACCACCATCAGCGTGTACAGGAAGTGCACCTTGAAATAGGCGAGGTACTCCGACACCACGAAGCGCTTCAACACGCCCACTTGCTTCTCGCCCTCCTGCTGAATGCAACTCACGAAGGACGGCAGCGTTGCCACGGCTTTCGCGAGAATCGACTTGTACATCACGTACTTCTTCTGGATGAAGGAGAACGAGGGCACGAACTCGGACGGGATCTCTGCAAACTGACCCAAATCCTCGTTGTTCAAGAACCCGCTCACAATCGCCGTTCCCCGCGTGTACGCCTCACTCCCCTTCGCCTGCAGGTCCGTGCCCACCTCCGTGGCGTTTCGCTTGGCCTCGATCGCAATCGTCTTCACCGTCTCCACAAAGGCAGGATCGAGAATGGAGAGGGGATCGAGTGCTATGTCAATCACCTCGTTCACCTTCAAGTCCATCACATCACGTGTGAGGATGTGGTGAGACACGACGAACTGGCGCAGCGACGCGTACGTGTAGTTGCCTTCCTTGAAGAACGCCACGACGTCGCTCACCAGCGGGATCTGCAGAGGAAGGTAGTCCACGTAGGGGTAGAATGTCGCGTTGAGGCCTGATAACACGGTGTCAACTGGGGGCAGGGACGCGAGAAGGGTGTCTTTGTTCTGGGTCAGGTTCTTCACGTCTTGGATGAGGAGGAGAACGTCCTTGCCGTCTTCCAAATACGAGTTGCAGTTCTTGTACATGGACTCGCCATGTTCGATGGTGACATTGAGCAGCATGCGGTAATTGTCGGGAAGAGCAAGACTGTTGGTAGAGAAGTTCTTATTGACGAAGATGTCCTGCAGCTGCTCGAACGAGGTGCGGCTGAGCGTGTTCGTGACGGTGTGGAGGTTCTTCTGCGTCGGAAGATAGGGAGCGAGATAGAGCGAGTACACAGGGAAGAGAGCGCCGCAGACGATGACACCGCCAATGAGCAAACACATGAGGGCCACTAGGATGATGTAGATGTAAAAGACAGCTCGTGTACAGAGAATCTTCGGTCTATCCGTGAGGCGATGGCACAACAACTACCTAGGAAGAGCGTGCTTTCGCACGAGCTGACCGCACTCCGAACACTTCTGTGGCTCTGTTCATCATCACAAAGCGAAACGCAAACTTGCATCCTTATTCTGTAGGAGGGGAATAATGTCGTCGTCATCCTGCATGTCCATAACCCTACACATGGAAGGATCGACCACCCACTACCCTGAACTACTCCAAATGATCTACGAATCAGTCAGGGCGGAGAAGGAGTACATATTCCTTACGCAAAAACTTGAACACAACACCAATCACAGCGATCCACGAAACGAGGACAAAGAAGTTCATGTTGAGAATGGCTTTCACAAGCGAGAATACGGAACCGACAGCCACCATTTTGAATAGACTACTGGGGTTTTCAGGGAAGGGGATCCCGCGTTTCGTTCGGGTAACGATGGATTCAGTGAAGTGGGACATCCCTCAGCGGGCTAGCAGGACAGGGTATTGAACAACAAACAGATTCCACGGCTAGGCACTCGGATGGGAATCATTCTGCACCCCTTCCTCCTTCGTGTCGGCACTTGGCACCGATGTCTTGTTCACTTCGTTCATTTCGATGTTGGACTGTTCCTTCTTGTCTTCCACATCCGTATTCGGCGTCTCGACCTTCTTCTCTTCCACGTCCGTATTCGGCGTGTCCATCTTCTTCTCCTCCACATCTGTGTTAGACACATCCATCTTATCCACCACTGGCAGCTCCGTCTTCCTGGGTCTGCCGAGCTCGTATGCGTTCTTCATCGACATCAACAACGAAATGGCGATCAGCGCCACACCCACAAAGAGAATCGAGGCGTAGAAGGACCCTTCGTGGGAATACGTGTAAATCGTGGACAGCGTCACAGGACACAGAATGAACGCGCATTGCGAGCACAGATTATTCCAGCTCAGCACTTTGCCCTGAATCTCGGGCTTGTTGGTCGTCTACGCTTCACTCCCTTCAACAAACACTCACACTGATAATCGACGATGACGTGGGCGTTACAAAACCATATCCCAACATCAACAGAATGCCACCCACAATACTCCAGCCCAGCGACGTCGGCGCCGCCATCAGCACGTACGCCACGCCCTCCATGATCATACCGCCCATCGCGACGATGATGATGGGAACACCCCAGGTGCGTACCACCACGCCGTACAACCAACCCTGCTGGATGCACAGCAGAGCGCTCTGGGCGCACATGATGTACGAGAAGACGGTGGAGGTGACGCCGAACTTGTCGAGGAGGAAGGAGCCGTAGCGACTGTTGAATGCATTCAATGCCCAGCGATTGCAGAACTCGAGAAGGAAGCAGTAGATCATCGTCTTGGTCGGAGTGACGTGAATCGACTGCCTCGATTTGTGAATCGCAGCGTACATTTCGCTGATCTTCGCCTTGATCTCCTTCTTCTCTTCCTCCGTCTTTCCCTTCATGGACTTGCGCATCTTGTAAATCTCGTTCACGTCCGGATTCGTCTCCTCCATGAAGAAGGCGGCAAACAGCAACGCAACGCCGGCAGTGCCACCAGCAACGAACAGGGGCAAGGAAAGACTGATACCGCCCAAAATACCGCCCAAGGCGGGACCTAAAACACACGCGGCGGAGATCACGGACTCATTGATCGCCAAGTACTTGTTGCGGTCTTCAACGGAAGTGCAATCAGCAATAAGCGCCTGGGTCACAATGGGAGAGCCAGCTAAAAGACCCGTAATGAACCTCCAGATGTTGAGTTGAACCATGTTGGGGGACAATCCCTGAAAGATAGCACCTACGCATGAGCGACGGTGAACGGTACAACCAAAAGTTGATCCTAAAAGCGACAACATGAAGAACAGCTTTCTTCCGTAGTAATCACTACCCGTTCCCATAAACCACAGACCTATCCATGAAGGAGAATAGCGAAAAGGACTAAGCGCTTGCGATAACGCATAACCGCTGAACAGAAGTCCTTGCTCGAAGTCCGTAGCGTTCATTTCCTTCGACAGAAAGGGAAGAATGGGCGTAATGAGCGAGTACCCTAACACATCGAAGAAAACGGTGGTGTAACCGAGGAGGAGATTCTTCTTTGCAGAACCCGTTAGCATGGGATGAAATGAAGAAACAGATGGTAGTTGGGGTTTCGGGGAAACTCGAAGTTTCCACTTTTGGAGAGGGTGTGTTTTCTCTAATGATTTGGAGATGGCGTGCATGCTATTTCGTAGCACAGAGCGAGAAGCAGCTATTCTCGATTCCATGAAAGGATGAGATGCCATATTGACTTGAACGAGGACGCGTAACAATCCTCCCTTTCAAGAGAATGCAAACATGGAGGAGGTCTCCAGCACGAATCCAAAACGGAAAACAACTGACACAACAAACACCTCAACTCACTGTCTCCTCCACCTGCTGTCGACTCGTCAGTCGCTGGAACATGTAGTCCTTGATAACGTCGCTGCTCTCCATCAAGTCGTAATCAGGACTGCCGTTCACGCCCACGACGCCGTAGTACGAGTTGTACATGATAGAATACAGGTACCGATTCTGGATGCTGTTGTTGGTCCAGAGCACAATCGAGGAGGAGAGCAGAGCGGCAACGATATGATCACTCACCCAATTGTAGTTCCTTCTCTACCGATGACTCCCACAACGAGCAGGAAACGATATCCACGGAGGACATGAGCAGTGCGAGCAGGAGAAGAACGGAAAGCGTGCCGTAGAAGAGCAACGACGTGAGCTTCTTGTTCACACGACGCGACTTGAACATGAGCTGGTAGCAGTACACCAGCACCAGCGACATCGCTGTGTAATACCACACCGCCGAAATGGAGGGAAAGGATTGTATCGCTTTCACAACCACCTCTGTCTACACATGAAGAATCGAAGCGAGCTGAACGTCGGAGACACACTTCGACAATGAACCCTCACGCCCTCTCACACCGTAGCGATGTCCATCCTGGGTCAACGGATCGTATCTATGCATTCAGAAGAGACGGAACACCGACTTGCACATATCGAAGAAGCACGGACGCGGAAAAGAAACCAGCTTCTTGAGAATAACCGAAACGATGAGCACGTTGCAATACGAGCGGAGACAGACGAGCACCTCCCTTGTGATCACCTTGGAACGCTCCTCGGGTTGCACGAACAAATAGGATACAGCAAAGATAGAAAAGGCACAGAGAAGGACGTAGAGGACGATCCAAAACGGTCTACGGGTGAGTCTGAGGGCCGAAACGGACGAGAGAGGGTCGTTGTATGACTTCGATATGGAGGAATCGCCCTCGATAATCTCAGGAATGTGGTAGGGGAGGAGATTGCAGAGAACCGCAACCACCACCGCAATGTACGTATGGATACGCTCGTTGCGAAAGAAGGATCGCACACTCACCGTTTTCTCCTTCATGGCCTCCTGGACAAGACTGATTCTGTTTGAACTGTATTTCTCAGTCCGCATGGCGGAGACCAATCCACCCTCCCAGGAATGGGAAGAGAGCTACCCAAAGGGGAAGAGAGCCACTCAAAGGGGAAGACTCGTCTTTTCAAACAAACAACACATCAGGCTTCCATTTCACTTATCGGAGACGACGCGCTTCACGCTCCCACTCCATAAGAGTCAAGATGTCACCCTCACGCACAGGTCCCTACAAGCGTCACCCCGCCCCGCACAGCGACCTACCTTGACGTTTCTCACAATGCTACGCTTAGAAGCATCCATGAAAGTCACACGGACCTACAAATCAGCGCCAGCGAGACGGCACGCACCTGAGTGACGTTACCGGTGTTACCAGTTCTTCCCAGAACCTTGTCGACGACAGCAAGCTTGACTTCGTTTTCCTACACGAAGATTAGCAACAGTCCATGCTATCGCTCCTCAAATTGGCCGGTGAGCGTCGAAACACGCAGGGGTCACAACCATACCATGATAACTATCAATGAAACCTGAACTATGGATCGCTGTTTGTGGAAGTGGTTTTGGTGCCCCTTGACCCCTTTCATACAATCCGGTCATTCTGGCTCTAATCCTCTTTCATCGCATTTCCAAGCCCTTTCAACAAACAAAGCAACGAGAACTATTCCACATTACGCTTTTCAACCTTGTCGTACACCTGGAAGAGCATGGCCGACTTCTCGTCCCGCTCTTCCTCCGACGCGGTTTCTGAATCGATTTCTGCAGGAGATGCATCCTCCTGCTTCGTTCCTCTGCGACAATCCTCGCGTCTTCTTCTTCTCTTTTCTCTCTTCAGCGTTTTGAACGAAGCCTTCAGTGACTTCCTTGCAAACTCACTTTCGCGAATCGTGTTCATTGCCGCCTACACATTCATCCCTTCACCCAACGCCCACCTCACTATACTCTGGAATCGAATACGAAATGATCGGCAACGACGCAGAAATGATATTGAGGTTCTTGTCTAATTGTCTTCCCACGCCCTCCAGAATGATCACGGACATGAACAGACTGACGAAACGAGAGTCGATCGTCACGTGGTGCTTCAACGACGAGCTCAGCATCCGCGTCAGAGCCTAATCGTGATTCCTCTCCTCTGCTCCCACATCCGCCACCTCCATGTTCGCCAAGTTGAACACGCCATTGTCCATGTTCTCATCGACCAGCTCCTTGATCTCGTTCATGAACCCCTCCGGATCCACGGCTGGCGGCGACGGCTGCGGCGCTCGCGTGATCAGCAACTTGCCCGCCTCGTAGCCATCGCCGTGCGCCAGCGCCACGAAGATGTCGATGAAGTTCTGCTTCTGCGAGTCCTCGAGCATCGCCACGATGCCCGTGTCGAGGAAGATGAGTTGAGGGTGTGTGTTGTTGCGGTTGAAGGCGCGGTGACACACGCTCTTCGTCAGCGGGATACGGCAAGGCACGCTCTCGCGTACCAGGATGTTGCCGGGATGGAGGTCGGCGTGAACGAAGTTGTCCACGAGAAGCATGTGGAGGAACCCGAGAATGCCGAGATTCGCGATCATCGAGTTGTTGGGCGAAGGATGCGCCAGATAGTGCGAGAGCGGCATGCCCTCCTCGAAGGACTCGATGAGGAGCGAAGACGTCGTGAGGTTGAGGTATGGATGAGGGAACACGAACTCGTCGTCGTCCTACGCGTCATCACCGTGACAGAAATCGACCCGGAAATTGTCATTGAAGTGAATGAGGTTGATCGCCTCGATGCGGAAGTCCAGCTGCTGCTGCACGGCCTTGGTGAACAGCTCTGCGGTGAGCACGGGCGCGATGTACTGCGTGAAGGGAATAACGCTGATGCATCGAGCGAAGAAGTTCACCAGTTGCAGATCGCGGGTGAAGGACTCGTCCACGTTGGGGCGTTTCACTTTGATGGCAACCCACTCCGACGAGCCGTGGAGACGCGCCTTGTAGACCTGCGCGATGCACCCGCTGCCGACGGGCGTTTCGATGATGGTGTCGAAGACCTCATTCACGGGCTTTCCCAGCTCTTGCTCGATGGTGCGGAACATAATCGGGTAGTCGACGCACTTGGTCGTGGAATGAAGGGTGCTGAGCCGCTTGCACAACTCAATCGGGAGAATGTCGGGACGCGTTGACGCCCACTGTCCCAGCTTCATGAACAACGACCCAGTCACCTGAAGCGTAGCAACCAGCAAGCGGTACCAATACACGCGCAGACTGGGGAAGAAGAGAATCCACGACGTCAGCACGGTGGGAGAAAAGACGATCATGAGATGGACAGCTCGGAAAACTAAATGAAAGCAAGAACCCAGCTTGTGAAAGACGACGACAATGCGCTGTATGAGCGACTTGGGGAGAACCTCCTTCTTCATTTCTTCGATTTGCTCGTGCAACGGCTCGTGATAGCAGTGCATGGGGCAGTGGATCTTCGTTTCCTCCAGCAACTCCTTGCTCTTGCTCGAGCGGAAACGAGGGGGCTGAAGAACCATCGATCCCGCTGCAAAACCATACAGAACGACGACCGAGGGCCTTGAACTTCTGCACCAATTTCTCATCTGGGGGATGATGCGACAACCGTAAAGACGATTGATAGGAATCCTCATCGACGCCGAACAGATGCACTTTCCCCTTTGTACTGTTTCAGTTCTACACAATCACGAAAGCAACAGCATCTCGCACGATGAACGCCCCCAATACCTCTTGTATACGGGAAATTGAGGAAAGAGAGAAGAGCGAAAAATCGGGACTATTCCCGGAGTCGTGTTTTACTCTCGGATCATGGCGGAATGGAATCATGGGAATGGAGAAGGGATGGGGAGGAGACGGTGTGATGGGGGATCGTGTTTGCGAAGATGAATGGATGAATGAGCGCCATTTGAACGGCATTGATTGATTCAAATGAAGACGATTAAATGGTGCATGCGACTGGGTCTTGCCATCCAAATCGCCTCCTTCGTCGTTTTCATTGTGCTGTCCATACGCTCTGACATTGATTATCACCACTGCTTGGTCGAGGAAGAGAAGTGGAGACTGTTTGGATGATTCGGGGATTTGGCTGATTCGTTTCTCTTCTGGATTCTATGAATGGAGTTATCTCTGGCAAAAGGGGATTTAGCAGAATCACAATTCCATCCTCCCCTTCTCCCAAATGCGGGTTCTCTATCACTGTCAGTCATGCGATCGATGGGAAGCGCTGGGGAAGATGCACTACTGTCCTGGGTGTCAATCGCTGTTGTGTGACCTCCCTTCCTGTTCTGTGAAGGAGCTGGAATACTACTATTGTCCTGCATGCTTTGATTCCATGACATCCTCCGAGTTAGCGAAGAACCACTACAAGTCCGGATTCCTATTCATTTATAACGAATAGGTGCTCAAAGTGCTTTCAATGTCCTCAATGTGAGTCTCAATTGCATGCGGAGGATCTTCTCGGTCATGACGTGAACGGGACTTTCTATATTGGCTGGGTTTGTTCTGGATGCGGATGGACGTCAAAGGGGTGTGATTTGATTAGTGGGAGTGTGTCTGAGCTGAAGGGTCGGCTCCTGTCATTGACAATCACGTGTAGTGGATACGGTGAGTGCAATTCAACATCGATATAGCCGATTCGAGGAAGGGCGGCGAGAAGCCATGCGCTGTTTGAATAGGGATTTGTCGATTCCAGAAGAGACGAGGACGGTATCCTATGTGAACTTGCCCTTTTCTTCGGCTCAAGAGGAATCGAACCCTTTTCCGGAAATGGAGGAAGTGCTCCGTCGTTTGAAGAATATGGAGAAGGAGGACATAGCTGCTCTTCCGCTGCAACAAGAGCTGCGATCCAAGTATGGCGTGAAGTGTGCTCACTGCAATGCTCTCCTCGAAAAGCCACAGATCCAGCCACTCCTTGGCGATTCCTCCTTGTCGTGTCTGCTTGCTCGTGTGATGACTAGAGTGAAGGGGAAGGAAGCCTGGCTCCGAGTTAGCAATCTCGCGCTCTTCATGATTCCACAGGTTTCCATTCAAAGGGTGGAGGGCAACGTGATATTCCTCCACTTCTACAACGTTGCCTCGGTTTTCCGGAATGAAGTGTAGCCTGCTCCGGAACCCACTTCATCGATTGTGGGTGACATGCACATTTCAATCGCAGTTTCAGTTGCCACATATCATTCGTAGACGGCGCCCATCCCCCTTTCCTTCGACATTCCGTCCTTTGACGAGATTACAGGCAACAACCAATCTGGAAGTGTTACAAGTAGTGGATTCGCAACGCCTTCAAGAGATGAACAGGGATAATGCGCGCGTTGTCGAAACGGGAGCCAACTACGTTGTTGTTCGAATGGAGCATGAGCAGGCGTTGCCAATCCGCCTGGACATGGACTGCTCTTTTGAGCTCGTGGGAAAGCAGCGCTTCGATCGGAGCGTTTCGTGTATGATTGATTGTTCGTGTTTGTTGGGATCCTTAAGAGGAGGAAAACAGAGGGCGTTTCTCCCCTTTCCACGTTTCCCCTTTCTGCTGCCCACCAAACAATGATGAACACTCTCGTTTTTCTCCTTCTCGCTTTTGCAGTTCTTGCCGATGGTGGGGTAGACGAGAATTACGTGATGATTAGACTGCGGTCACTTCGAGTGTGGGTGCACTCCCGACACGAGTAGTTCGTGGTTGGATCGCTTTACGGAGTAGAGAAGATGGTGAATTTCGATTTTGTTACGGACCAGACCCGAAAGGCGGTGAAATACACCAAGTACGCTTTCTTCAAGGAAAGCGACTGCTCTTCCAAGTCCATTTACGAGGTCGAGACGGTGTACGATCTGAAGTTCCTGGAACTCTTCGGTGATACCACTCTGTACAACCGTACCTTGGCTACAAACAAGCTTATTCTTACCACGAAGGAGGGTATTCAGGTGCTCGGCTGCAACGGTATGGAAGCTGGCGCTTCCCTTGATCTCATGTCCCAGGAGGAGTCTTCCGTGCTTTTCTTCACTGACGTGTAGTATTACCAAGTGCGAAAGAGAGAAGATCGATCACATCATCGAGAACCACAGCAGCGAGGAGTTCAATATCACCATCATTAACGTGCAAATGGCGAACCCGGATTACCCGGAGCAGACCTGCACGCTGATCAACGTCAACGACTGCTTCGTTGTCTATCCGAGTAAGCGCTGTCTGCTTGGTGTGAAGTAGATCGTGGCATTCTGATCACCATGTATATTTGCTGCGCTGTCATCACTCTCGGTGTGAGTGTCATCTACCTTGTGAACGGACAGAAGAGAAAGAAGACTCTTCCTGTGAAACAACCCACGCCTGTGGCCTCTGAGAAGGTTCCTGAGAAGGCTGCTGAGAAGGCTCCTGAGAAGGCTGCTGAGACATCTCCTGAGAAGGCTGCTGAGCCTACGCCTGCTCCCGTTGAGCCTACTCCGGCGCCCACTGAGACTCCCGCTGTTCCTGATAAGGTTGCATCGCTGGAAGAGGTTGCTGCTGCCGCTGCTGCTTCCATTTAGATTGCTCTTTGTTGGAACGAAACAGACTATTCGGGTAGTAGCACTTGTGGATTGATGTCCTTCTCGGACAGCCATTCGGGGAGATTCGATGGGATATCGATGCGCAAATCATCAAAGATGCTCTTCAAGTCGTCGTCCAGCTTGTCGCCAAACCTAGAGGGTTACAACGATGAAAGAGTGCCACTTTTTGAACTCTCGGAATATGAAGCCCGAATTGTAGCGTTGCACGTACCGGAGAAGCATGATGTACACACTCGCGATCTTGCTATTCTTACTCCCATAGAAGTATAGCGGATAGCGAGATTTGTCAATTAGATACTATGGGAAAGACGGAGAAGAGGAGATACACTAATCACACGCCGTTTCTCTTCTTTGCTCGGAATACAATCAATATCGTACTCGTCTGTGTCAATGTGGATGTGAATGATGTCTTGTTGCTGACAGAAACGGACAACCTCTTCTGGAGCCTTTTCGGGTATCATCGATACGATGCATTTGAGATGGAGACTATAATGGTGAGGGGAGATGAGAAGAGGAAACGATTCAAGAAAGGGGTAGTTGATGGTCTCGGGATAGGCCCCACTGTACAGTCCTTCGTTGATGAGTGAGAATTGGGAAGGAGGAATGAAAGGGGGCATGGTGAGGGGGAAATGTGGGTGGTGGAACAAAGAGGGTGTGGAGTCCTTAGTATATTTCCAACCAATAGCTTGTTGTCGAGCCATCTGATGAAGAGGAGATGAAAGCACTGTAGTCTTTGGAGTTGTTATCTACAGTGAGCACATCCCAAGCATCAGATGAAAACCCTTCACTGATTTCAATGGCGTAAGTACCAGGAGCGAAACAACCAAAGACAGCGACTCTCTTGTTCACATCATCACTCAATCCGGTGTGACTCAGTACTGTTTCTTCATCTTTCTTTATCGTAACTGTCTCTTGAAGAGGATTCTCTTTATGGATAACCACCACAGTAACGAGTTTTGCTTCATCACTGCATTCAGGTGCAGGATCAAGTCGATTCACAATAACCGCATTATCAAAGAACCATGAAGAATCAGCTATTGGTAAGAACAAGAATGAATCCATACAAGTGTCCTCCACGATGACATACATTGGAGACAAGAACACGTCACACCACTCCGAATAGGTTACGTCTAAGCATGAAACAAGCAGATCAATACGACTCTCAACTGAGAAATAGGAGAAATAGTCAAGGAAAAAGGAGCCAGTGCCAACGACAACATCTATGGTTGACCTCTCTTCTTGATGCTACTTGATATTCTGACTTCATTCTTCCAGAAATCACTCCTACTTGCAAACAACCATCGATCCTCCTCAGTGCTTCCTGAAGCGTACAACTGGATTACCTCGATATCCAAATCTATGTCGTAACATCTTTCATGATAACACACTCGAAAGAGTCAGGTTGTGAAGTGAGTGGAATGAATCGTATCCTGATTTGAGAGTCTTGAGACTGGGCAAATCTACGCTCAGAGAGAAAAAGGGGATAAACCATGAATGGATAGACTCTGAGTACTACTGAAAGAGTTGGATCCAAAGTGGATAGTTTCCAAAGATGGAAGGCCCGCCAGTTCATATTTCAGCACACTCCAGCATGCGCCTTCTTTGACGTACAACTCACGTGTGCTTTGCGGGATGGCTGCAGTGCACTCAGCCTCATCTGCGATTAGTGTAACGCCATCTCTCGCCTCCACAGTTCCCGTGTATGAAGGAACACTCAAGAAGAAAGCCAGCTGGGCATTGTAATCCAAGTCCATCACAGTCCAATTCTCAACCCCACCGAAGGAATATGCGATAGAGACTGCTGTTGTGTTCGTCACTACGCGTGATAACGAACTTACAGGGCTTACTCGTTAAAGACACATCAGTTACATAGTCCATGCAATAAGCTACACTGATCGAGCCTGACGCTCTGAAGGTTACTGAAGCACTTGCAACTCCTTCGCCATTCAGTGCATTCCGAAGACGAATTGTGCTTCTCGGATGACTCACTACGGATTACACGACAACAGAGAATCAACGAATCACACGACCGCTCTCCATTCTGTTCAAAGAGGAATCAATAACGACATTACCTAAGACGGGAACACCTATTATGAATAAGAGGAATGGAGCGTACCGTCGATCTCAACAGAAGTGCAATACTGGACTTCAAACATCGCCAAGTGAGTCAGAGATAGACAATTCTTTATCGTGAGAGAGTTTAATGCAATCTCCGAATCGTAACTGCCATAGACTGAAACTGATTTCAGATGATTGAGACCCGATACCACAATAGAAGTCGTACTCGAACAGATATCGCGCACAGTTAGGAGCTGGAGTTTAGAGAAGGAGGAGAAGTCAAGGGTGGGCAATGGCTCCCCATCACAATTACTGAACAACCCAACAATCACTTCAACGTCACTCGGAATGGAGCCAAACTGCGAAGGGGAATCAAAAACAAATCGACCATGATAGTCTGAAGGAGGATCTGCCTTTCCTTCTGACGTACTGAACCACAGCTCTTCATACTCATCCACATAACCCTCCATTTCATTCAATCCAGTCACATGGACAAACACACCAGAACTATACGAAAACTGTCGAATGAAGAAGAGAGAGTTCTTCTTCAAACAGAGGTGAATCTCTGGCATATGATCATCAAATGCGATGAACACCTCATTTCTAGGTGAGTACTCTGCCAGAATCAACGGAGGATATGAACCAGCGGCAATGGAGACAAGCACATTATCCTCGTCACACACAACAGGCTGGCAATCAGTAGATACTGTGAATGAGGATGAGGTGTCTTGACTTGTGAAGGAGCCAAGAGAAGAACCACACTGCTGTACCGTCACAGAAGACGACGAAGAGAAGTCATTCAGTGAAAGCGAGTACTCTCCCGGAAGGAGGCAATACGAGTAAACGGTCTTTTCAAACACCGAGGATTCAAAGCTCTTCTTGGTCTCTCCATTCTGCTGGAGAGTGAATGATTCAGGACCAAGCGCGCTTCTGGTGTGGGTAAAGGTGACTTTAGCATAACCGTTTGAACACTCAAAATGGAAAGAACCATCACTCTTAAGAGCAAAACCGAACCATCCTTCGTCCAAATAGAAGTCCACGTTCTTCACAACAACTTCAACCGTACTTCTTCCAGCAGAGTAGAAACCGGGTTCAATCACCATCACCTTTAGACCGTCATTATCAGACAAGGATAAGAACGGTTCGGTGTTGTTGTCTTTGTAGATCGCACAGGTGTCAGAACTGCATCTAAAGAGACCAACGGTACTGCCGGTGTATTCTTGAATCCCCGAAGCAGAGACGGAGAGAGAGTTAACACAGGGTAGTATGCGACAAGTGTACTCCATTTCGTTGACTTCAAGAGAAAGAGGAGAATGAAGGATACCCAGCCATTCATATCTCACCACAAAGACATAGTCACCAGGTTGGAGAAGGAATGAGTCGGAGATGACATAAGAGCGGTAGTCCGAACCCACCTCGGCGATTGGGGTGAACAGATCGGGAAGACGGTAGACCAACAGTGCAATTGCGTCCTGCTCATGTGCTGCAAAGACATCAATCGTGAGAAGAGATGGGTCTGGAGTTGGTGGGGTCACAGTTGGGTCGATCACGTCAGGGAAGAACGAAGCGAGTGCGCCAGCAACTATTGGTTAGAGAGAGAGGAAAGGAAAACAGTTGATTGTGACGTCATCCTTACAATCGAACGCACTATTACTGAGGGTTACGTTGGTGAGATTGGGCATGTCTAAAACTCAATTCGTAGTGGATGAGAATCACTCTCAAGAATGATGTGATGAGGACGATAGAACGAGCTACCGTACTCAATCGCACTAAGCGTGGTGAGTTTGGGCAAGTCTAGTCAGTCAATTCTCTTTCATTTCATCACTTCGCATGATCAGTGTGGTTGAATCATCCTCCTTAAAGCAGAACGCACTACCACCCATTTGAATGGATGCCAGTTGAGGCAAGTCTATTCAATCAGTGGAAGAAGGAGAGCGCACTCTCAAACACAGCACGAGAACACTCATTGAATGCATCTCCGCCAAACATGAGTGTTTTGAGAGAGGACATGTCTAACTGTCACATATTCATAATGAGAATACTCTTCAACTCCAACGAAGCAAACACGAAGTTGTAGCTGTTCTCGTTCAAGTCACCCATCTCAATCACCTCCAACGATGGTACTCCACTAACGATACACGCTGTGTAATCAGAGAACGAATAGCGACCAATCTTCAATGACTTTATCTTGGGGCAGTTCCTCAAATAGAAGTAATTTCTTGATTCATAATTATAACTATTCTTATCCTTTGTACAGCTGTTCTCTCCAACCACAACACTCTCCAACTCGCTCATTCCAACCATCTTCACTCTTTCCACATAGCTCAAACAGTGATCTCCAATCACCAATCGCTTAAGCATGGGGAATCGAGACAAATCCAGCTCAGTCAACCCAGGTTCACTCACGCCATTATCAATGATGATTTCGGTCACGTTGGAGTCAAGGGAGAGCAACTCAATGACGGAGAAAACAGTTGCATTTGGATTATGCTTAGGAAGATTGGGATGATTCGCTAAGGCGCCAATATCTAGTCATTATTGCACGTTCATAGAACCTTCTCGAATAGTGGATGTCCCAATAGCGCTCAAATGCACCTGGAAGATCCACACTGGTGAGACTGGGCATGTCTACACATAAGTTCAAGTGGGTGAGAATCACTCTCGAGAGTGATGTGATGAGGATACTCGAATGTGCTACTGTAACTAAGAATAGTTGTGAGATTGGTGAGTTTGGGTAAGTCTAGTTAATCAATTCATACTCATGAAATCACCTCGCATGATCAGTGTTGTTGAATCATCATAAGTGAACTCGAATGTACTATAACCCAATTGAATGGAAGTCAATTCAGGCAAGTCTATTCAGTCACTCACATCACAATCAATCACTCTCAAATACAACACGAGAACAAGCACCGAAGGCATATTCACCAAAGCTGAGTGATTTGAGAGAAGGCATGTCTAGTCATCACTCACTGTGAATGAGAATACTCTTCAATTCCAATGAAGCGTAATAGAAATTGAAACTCACTTCATCCAAATCACCGATCTCAATCACTTCCAGAGCGTCCACATTCTCAATCTCAATCACAGCGTAATCAGAGAAGGAATAACGACCCATCTTCAACGACTTCAACTTGGGGCAGTTCTTCAAATAGAAGTGACGATTCGGGTCATTACCATAGTCATTCTGATGTTGAGTGAAGCTTCTCATTCCAATCTCCACACTTTCCAGCTCATTCAATCCAATCAATCTCAGCTCGTTCACATTCTCAAAGCACTCATCGCCAATCGTCACATTCCTAAGCAAGGGATACTTGGTCAGATCCAATTCCGTCACGTCATTACACTTTCCATTGCTAATAACAAGTTCCGTCATGTTGTTTGAAACGAGTTCATCACTCCAGCATTCACTGAATCCAATATGTGGGGGAAGGGAAGGAGACACGGTAGGGTGAACAGTAGGCGTAGGCGTAGGCGTTGGCGTTGGAGGTTGAGTAGTAGGAACCTCAGTTGGTGGCTGAGTAGGTTTTGCAGTCGGCTGAATCGTCGGTTGTTGTGTTGGAGGAACGGTAGGTGGAATGGTTGGCAGGTCAGTCGGAGGAATCGTAGGAGCCTCAGTTGTTGGCAGTTGGGTAGTCGGAGGAAGAGTGGGAGCGACGGTCGGTTGTTCAGTGGGAGAAACAGTAGTAGGGTGATCAGTTGGTTGCTCCGTAAACTGTTCAGTTGGACACGCAAGAAGATTCGCTCGGTTCGGGAACGGACCCTTGTCACCATACTGTCGCCTACCACTCTTCAACTCCCAATGCCACGTGAAACGACACTGAGCTATCTCTCTCTCATCACTCAAATCGTAGTAACTATAACTGTCGGAAGGAGAACCACACATGCTCGGATACACGGCACTCAAATCGGTTTGAGCAGACACAGTGACACCAGTGGAGGCAGAACAAGCACTTGCCAAGTTGACAGCAAAAGAAGTATCAGTTCCATTCACGTTGAAACCATTGTTGTCGAGATTAATCTGAGTCAGGAGTGGGAAGTGCTCCTTGTCTTCACAAATCGCTCTCAAGTCAGACAGAATGGCAGTCTCCAGAGTATCGGCATTATTGTCATCCACACATTTCTGGATGTTGTGCTCGTTCACAGCGAAGTATTTCAGATTCTTGAAGTAACCATTGTCAGCGTTGACAATCATATAGTCCAGAAGCTGCTTGAAACCCTCTCTCTTGAAGGTACCCGAGATGAACACCAGACGAGAAGGACGAGTGTACTGAGTCAAATCCATCAGTCCAGGGATCAGCGTAACATCGATCTGACGAGACATCAACACGTCTCCATACAGGTACATGTCGATAGGATTCTCGTTCAGATCCTGTTTGGAGAGCGATTCATGCCACAAATCCAGAGAAAGATCAGTCATTCCAGCGAGAGCGAGAACACGCGTGTGAGCGAGAGCCATCGTAGGATAAGCGTCTCTGATAGCGAGATACTTCTTCGTTACATCGTCGTCCTTGATTACATCGTAGTAGCAGGTGCTAGCGCTTTCATACTCACAGTTGTCTCCAAGAATGTAAGGATCATAGATGGGGAACCAGGGCTCAACAGTGGGCGTGGGAAGAAGAGTGGCGGGCAGCGTAGTGGGTTGTTCCGTTGGTTCTTCAGTCGGAGGAATAGGAGGGAGAGTGGTTGGTTCTCCAGTGGGCTCTTCAGTGGGCTCTTCAGTCGGAGGAACAGTAGTAGGTTGAGTGGTAGGAACCTCAGTAGTGGGAGGAATGGTTGTAGGAACCTCCGTCGTTGGCAGTTGGGTAGTAGGCGATAGAGTAGTCGGAAGTAGAGTTGTTGGCGGAACAGTTGTTGGTGGCTGTGTAGTCGGAGGAACTGTCGTCGGCACTTCCGTTGTCGGCACATCCTCTCCCTCAATAACGAACGACTGTACACATATCTTCTCTTCACACGTTGCATCAATCACCATCGTGCCGTTCACCCACACCGTGATGTACGAGTTCACGCTCCACCTCTCCGCCGCAGTCATATACAGCGTGTACCGTCCAGGCAGCAGCATCCTCCAATCCTCGTACATCGTGTAGCTCTTATGCTCCTTGCCCAGAATCCGGTACACGAACAACTTGTCGCTGTCACGCAGAATCACCGCGTTCTCCGTCGTCGGCGTTCTGTAGTACTCACGCGTAATCGTGGCGTTCACTGCCGATGGAGGCACGGGGAGAGAAGTCATATCCGCACGGACTTCGATCGAGATCCGGTTGTACGCAAGGAAGGGACAAATGAGCGTCTGGAAGAGCGTTCCGTTCACCAGGATATCCACATACGAGTCAATCTTCCATCCCTCCGGCGAAGACATCTCCACGTAGTAGACTCCCTCCTCCAAGAAGAGGGGTCGCTCTCTCGTCTCGAAGGACATCGAGGGGTAGCCCACGGTGTTGAACAGGACCGAGTTGTCGGACGCTCTGATGATCGAGACCTCCTCGTTGTTCGGCGAAGCGCCGTAACCTCTTCGGATCGTGACGGGAACCTCGTTCTCTCCAGGCAACTCATACGGGTCGAACACGGAGAAGGAGAATTGAATCGCACTCGCCACGTTGATCAGCTTCTTGTTCAAGAAGGTGGTGTTATCCATCTTCACGGAGATAACCGAGTCATCCAAGAAGGCGTCAGACACGTACATCCTCATCGAATACTCGTACTCACCCGCCTCCAACTGAAGGGCGTACGTCTGGTTCGCAGTCACCGTCTGTGTAGCATCCAGGTACAGCACGGCGTGACCGTCCGACTTGCGCGTCACCATCACGATGCAGCTGTCGTCGTAGTGGCTGTAGTCGAAGAAGTGGTTCACAGTTACGGGAAGGGTGAGTCCAGGCTCGGGCTGCGTGGCGGACAAGGGAAGGAGCTGGCGGTGAATCAGACCCGCGAGCAGACGATAGGTGTCCAAGAGAACGCCGTTCTTGAAGAACTCAAGACGAGACGAGAGACTCCAGAGCGTGCGGTTGGAGTACAGGATCACCTGGTGGTTCTCGGAGGGAAGACTCAAGTGCTCCAGGAAGAAGAGCTGCATTCGGGGGTTCCTTCGGCTGTACACGATCTCGCCCTCCTCGTTGAGAATCGCGAACGACTCGTCGTCCGATCCCTCGCTGTACTGCTTCACCACGACGGGACGCTGAGCCAACTCCTCCTCCGATCGGACAGTGAAGGACGTATGAGACGATTCCTGGGAGTAGGAAGGAGAGAACTGAAGCGCCAGAACCTCCTCGCCGTGCATCGACACTTGAAGCTTGGATGTGCCGCTACATATGCCGAAGCACCGCAGGAACACGTCGTACTCGCCCACGGGAAGGTCGATCGTCTGGCTGCGCGTGATGCCCTCCGCCGCCGTCTTTCCGTCGTCCACGAACACAAGGGCAGTGTCCGCTCTGCGGTAGATGTACACCGTTTCGTAGTAGTAGTTCACCGTGAAGACGCGAGTGATCGTGACGGGCACAGTGGTCGAGGGAACGGGAATCGGAGTGACGTTCTCTCCCGGGATCAAGAAGTACTGCGTGAACGAGAGCGTTCCGGGAATAAGACTGTCCCAAAGGGTGTTGGCGCCCTCCAGCAACTGCACGGTGAACGGGATGGTGTCGTATCCGGTTGAAGCAAGCGTGAGACTGTACAGTCCCGGAGCCAGGGAAAGCGTATCCACGGCAGCAAACTCGCTCGTGAACGCGCGTCTCTCGTACACGACCTCATTCGATTCCGCAGCAGCGATGGTGACGGTCTTGTCGTAACTGGCACCGTAGGCTTGCTTGAGCGTGAAGGCGCCCTCCACCAGCGTGTGGTTCAGCTCGAGCGGGATGGCCAGTCGCGAGTGCATGTAGAAGGAACGATAGAGCTTGTCGCTCACGTAGATGTGGATCTTCAGGTACTCATCAATGCACCCCTTATCGTTGTAACACTGCTCGTACAGCGTGTACTGTCCGCTCGGCACCATCTTCGACCACGTGCTGTTCGTTCCAATATCGCGCTCTCTGCCGTCGTCCATGTACACGAGAGAGTTGTCCTCGTCATAGCGCAAGAAGATGGAAGAGTAGTAGGGAGTCGCCCTGTACTCTCTCACGATTCTCACGTTCGTCATGTCAGTGCCATCGTGAAGAGACGACTCGTCCGTCTTCCAGTAGTACACTTGTCGCATGCTCTTCACTGTGTTCAGGAAGAAGCGCTTGGCAGGGTATCCGACAGGAGCGATTTCGATGTAGGAGTCACGATGCCACCCTGACCAGCTGGAGTCCATGTCCACGAAGTAGTCGCCGAGGGGCAAGTCGATGTAGTCCACCGTGAAAAGAAGGCCATTCGTCCAGCTTATGGAGTACGCCATCTCGCTTGTTTCCACATTCGTCAAAGACACTTGCTCTTGCACCACACTTCCACTTCCGAAGAAACGGGTGATTTGCGTCAGTGAATACAGAGGCGTCCTGTCGAATACCTCAAATGAGAAGTGGTTCGGATTCGATGTTGGAGTCAGTTGCATCACAATACGATCGTCCATGCGAATCGTCAAAATAGAATTCTCCGAGTGGCACGTGCCATAGCAACGGAAGAACAGATGATACGAGCCAAGCGCAAGATCCATCGTCCAGTTCTTCGTCGTGAGATCCCCCACCTGCCGTCCGTCCTCGTGCCACAACAGCGCTCCGTCCAGCGCGCGGTACACGAACACTTCTTCATAGCGAGCAGTTCCGTAGTACTGACGCGTGAAGCTGACAGGCAGCGTTTCCGTGGGAAGAGGGAACGGAGTAACGCCCTCTCCAGGAATGGTGAACAGGCTGAACCGATTTCCGTCACCCGGGAAGAAGAACTTATCGATGAGCACTCCTTCATACTGGATCGTGACGAAGGCATCTCGAGCAATCGCCTTGTTGAACGCGAAGGTCATGTTGTACACGCCGGGTTGCATCGGCACGTACTCCACGTAGTACGATGTGAAGGAGTTCGAGAAAACGGAGTAGAGGGGCGTCGCATCATTCACGGAGGACAGAGCGAGGTCGACAGACCCAGACGTGTCCAATCTGGAGAAGGTCAGCGTCATCATGCCGTCCAGGTCAGGGGCGCCAATGTGGAAGGAATACACTGCAGTCGTTGCCGACTGGTAGACGCGGAACAGCTCGCCGTCGACCGTGATGAGGATGGTGGCCGAGGAGGGTTTATGATCCATGACATACAGCTCATAGTCGCCAACCGGAATCGTGCTGTTGAAATCCCATCCACAAGGATGCTCAGGATCCTCGTACCCACAACGCCACATCAGGTACCCGTCCATCTTGCTGTACAGAATGAACTCGTCTCCCACGCCTACGGACGCTTCGGTGCGAATAAACACTTGCGCCGTTCTCGTCTCCGTATCGATGCGCTCAAACCCGGGGAAGTAGAGGAGCTGGTTTCGATGCGTGCCGTAGGGAATCGTCATGCTCACATACGTCTCGTTGTCGAACCAGAACTCGATAGAGGAGCCGCTCCAGCCGTGATTGTACGCAGTGCTCATGGACACGTTGTAGATGCCCTCAGGCCAGTCGACGTAGTACGTGCGCGTGCGGCTTCTGTCCCTCGCTGCGCCGTTCAGCTCCATGACCAAGTCGCCGGTGGAGTTGAAGATCTGAACGGAAGAGTACTCTGCCAGGCCGTTGTAACGACGCACGATCATGAGGTTGTGTGGTGGCGGCTCCGTTGGCTCTTCCGTGGGAATCACTGGGGGCTCTGTGGAAGGGATCTGGGACGGCGGGTCGGTGGGAGGCGCCGTCGGCAGCTGAAGGAAGTAGCTATTGTGGTAGATGAAGTCTTCGAGCAGCGTGTAGTCTACTCGTTATGAAGAGATAGTTATATTACTGTCCGAGTTGAGCTTCCAGGTTGTGCGGAAGCAGTTGGACTGAAGGCGAATGTCCCTAACCTTGCTGACGTCTACACTCACATACAACGAACACGACAACTCTGGATGTTGACGATGCCAACAAAGTGGAAGTTGTAGTCTCCCGTTGAGTAAATGTACTTCAAGCGTGGCAGATCTAACCCTCACGTGGCTCCCAAAGAAACACTCTTCAGCGTCAGCTTGTTGCTATGCTTCTCGTATACGTAATCTCGCAGCGAGCGAACAACGGTGGAGGGCAGCTCGTTTCCCATGAAGGTCTTGTGACCCAGCGAAACTGCTTCCAGGCTCGGTAGGTCTACCGGTTACCATTCAGTACAAACCACACTAGATAGCTCGAAGTCTTCTGTAGTACTGAACGAGTTGTCTCCCACAGAAATAACAGTGAGATAAGGCATGTCTACCGATTACGAACACAGACAATGCATTCTCTTCAATGTGAATGTCTTGCAGGCGGAGAGAGTTGCCTTTCCGACCACGAGCTTCAATGCCTTGGGGAAGGATAGGGATGCTTCACCGACTGTAGGGAAGGAATTATCGCCAATGAACACCTGCTTGACTTCAGGGAAGGAAAGATAAGGCATCGAGGGGCATCGACTGCAGCCAATAAACACGGATAGCGAATTCGGGGCAGTGAATCTTGTTGAGCCGGGGTTGTCCAGCACGACCGTTTCCACAGTCGGGGGAATTGCGACTTCCTCGAACTCGGCGCAAATGTCAGCCTTAATGTTGACTTCCGTAATGCCCAGCGGAAGATCGTTGATTTCCACGCACGCGTCAACATACACCGATGTCTCACCAATATCGTGACTCCACAAATGGCCGCACTGCTCCGATTCTTCCGGATCCTCGACATCGTAGTATGTGTAGTGGGCTCCGTTATTATCATAGCAAATGGATGCCCTTGGTTCTCGCATCGGCTCCAGTATCCAATCAATTGATTGCATCACCACATTCTCCTTCAACTTACGAAGTCTCTTCTCGCGCTCGCCAAACACTTCCCATTTGTTATTCGATAGATCAATTTTCTCAAGCATTTCCATCTCTTTTAAATCCCTCTTGAGGTTACAACACTTTTCAAGTAATTCGAACATGTATTCTTTGTCTACGGGTGCACCTTCCGTGTCCGTCAATCGCCGCGACATCTCTTCCTCCTCCTCTGGCGGTAATGCCAGCAAATGGCCCGAAATCTCAAGATGTTGTAAGTTCTGAAAGTACTCTATATGCTCCACGATGTACTTGAGCACGATCGTTGCACCCTTCTGCTTGAAGAAGCCGTCCGCGAAGATCACCTTCGTCGGGTGCGTGTACTTGGCAAATGAAATCAGCAGCTCGGCGGCTTCAGGGTAGTAGTAGTGCTGCTTTTCAGGATCAGAATAGAAGATGAGGTCAATCGAGCGATTGGTCGGCGTCTGCTTGGAGAGGGACTCGTGGAACAGCTCCAGCGCTTCAGTGGAGAAACCGGCGAGAGCGATGACTCTCGTGTTGTTCAGAGCGTAATCAGGGAAGCAGTCTCGCTCAGCAAGATAGCGCTCCACGATTTCAATGTCAGTCAGGTCCTCCTCCACGTTCTCGTGGTCTCCAAAGATGACAGGATCGTAGATAACGGGCTTGTCAGGGCATGGGAATGGCGCTGGAGTGGGAGTGGGTTCTTCAGTAGGGATAACGGTAGGATGTTCAGTCGGGTGAGAAGTTGGCTGCTGAGTTGGCGCATCGCTCGGTTGTTCTGTCGGGGAATCAGTTGGTTGTTGAGACGGTGTATCAGTCGGATACTGAGTCGGCATACCAGTCGGCTGTTGGGTTGGAAGAGAAGTTGGCGCATCAGTGGGTTGTTGCGTCGGCTGCTGAGGCGGTGTATCAGTCGGCTGTTGCGTCGGAGCCTCAGTCGTTGGTTGCTGAGTTGGATAAACAGTCGGTTGTTGCGTCGGAACAACGGTAGGATACTGAGTCGGCTCATCAGATGGGTACTGAGACGGCGCATCAGTGGGTTGATAAGTCGGTGCATGGGTGGGTTGTTGTGTCGGTTGTTGCGTCGGCACATCAGTCGGGGAATCAGTTGGTACACCAGACGGCTGCTGCGTTGGAAGAGACGTCGGCGCATCAGTAGGTTGTTGCGTTGGAACAACAGTAGGATACTGAGTCGGCGCATCGGTCGGGTGTTGCGTCGGTACATCACTCGGAGGAAGAGTGGTTGGTGCTTCAGTAGCTGGTTCGGTGGTAGGAGCCTCAGTTGGAGGAAGAGTAGTAGGAGTTTTAGTTGGAGGCTGGATAGTGGGAGGAAGAGTGGTAGGTGGTTGTGTAGTTGGAGGGACAGTAGGCAGTTGCGTTGTAGGAGCCTCAGTTGGCGGCTGCATAGTAGGGGCTTGAGTCGTAGGAGGAAGAGTTGTTGGCGCCTCAGTGGTTGGAGGCCAAGTTGTCGGGGCCTCAGTTGCAGGAATAGTAGTTGGAACATCACTGGGCAGTTGAGTAGTTGGCGCTTCAGTGGGAGGAAGAGTAGTCGGAACCTCAGTGGGGGGAAGGGTGGTTGGGGGCTGAGTTGTAGGCGGTTGAGTCGTAGGAGGAAGGGTCGTAGGAGCCGTAGTAGGTGGCTGAGTAGTTGGGGCTTGAGCTGTGGGCGGAAGAGTAGTCGGAGCCTCAGTTGGAGGCTGCGTAGTAGGAGGAATAGTAGTTGGAACCACAGTGGGAGGAAGGGTAGTTGGCGGTTGAGTCGTTGGAGGAAGGGTCGTCGGAACCTCAGTCGTCGGTGTTATTGTAGTGGGAGGAAGAGTAGGAGGTTGAGTAGTCGGGGCTTCAGTGGGACGTTGAGTTGGAGCCTCCGTACTCGGAACCACTGTCGGCAGCACTGTCGTCGGCGCAACAACAACAATCTCCACATCACCACCCAGCTTCTTCACAATGCTCTCAGCCAACGCAATCGACTCTGGATCATTACTAACCTGAATCGTCTTCAGATTCGGAAGAGCGCCTTCGCCCAACTCAAACATGTCATCCACGTTCTCCGCATCAATGTTGCAGTCTGTCAGCGTCAACACCTCACAGCTGCTCAACGCGCCCTTCCCGATCTTCACCTTCTGAAGCGTGTCCACATTCGAGATCGTCACCTCCTTCACGTTCGGCAGACCCCCATCCATGATCGTCAACTGCTCCAACGGAGTGTCCGAGATCTCAACCACCGTCGCCGTCTTGAAACTGCTCTTCGGAATCGTCAACCTCTTCAGACTCGATGAACTGATGTGAATGCCACTCCCACTCTCAGCCAAACGACGTCCACCCTCGGAACCATTGAAGTTGTCGCCCTCCATGTCCAGAGTCTCCAACACGGGAAGGTTGTCCAGCCACAGATCGTCGGCGTAGCGGAATGCGCCCTCCTTGAACACCACACTCACCAAGGAGTTCATGTTCGACAGCGTCAGACTCCTCGCCTGCTGGAACGAGTTCGCGCCAAACACGATGCGCTCCAGTCGCGAGTACTTGCTCAAATCCACCTCCGTCACATCACCACACTTCCCTTCATCCACCACCAACTCTGTAATGGTCTCAGACACAGGCTCGTCGCTCCAACACTCCGTGTACGTCGCAGGAGCCTCGGTGGGACACTCTCTCGGATTCTCCTTGTTCGGGAACGGACCCTGCTCACCGTACATTCTGTAACCCGTCTTCAACTCCCAGTGCCACGTGAAACGGCACTGAGCGATCTCTCTCTCGTCAGCCAAATCGTAGTAACCATAACTGTCGTCAGGAGAACCACACATCTTGTTGTACACAACGCTCAAATCGGTCCAAGCCGAAATGGCAACCTTTCTCGACGTCTCCTGGCACGCCTTCTCCAAGGCCTCGGCGAACTGAGACTGCTGGTAGTACGGACCGCCCTCGTTGAAACCGTTGTTGTCGAAGTTCATCTCAGCCAGCTCGGGGAAGTTGTCCTCATCCTCGCAAATCGTCTTCAGATCAGCAATGATATCCGCCTGAAGCGAATCAGCGTTCTCGACGTTCACACACGACTGGATGTTCATCTCGTTCACGTGGAACTCCCTCAGGTTCTTGAAGTAGCCCTTCGTGGCGTTGGCGACCATCCAATCCAACATCGTCTTGAAACCCTCTCGCTTGAACGTTCCGTACACGAAGTGCAAACGCGAAGGACGAGTGTACTGGGTCAGCTCCATCAGACGAGGAATCATAGAAGCATCCAGCATACGAGACAGCAACACATCACCATAGATGTAGGTATCAATGGGAGCCTCGTTCAGAGTCTGCTTGGAGAGTGAAGCGTGCCACAGATCCAGAGACAGCTGCGTCATACCAGCCAGAGCCAGCACACGGGTGTGAGCCAGAGCCTTCGTGGGGAACGCGTCACGGACCTTCAAGTACAGCTCAGTCACGGCATCATCCTTGATCACCTTCGCATAACAGGTGGAAGCGCTCTCCAACTCGCAGTTGTCACCCAGAATGAAGGGATCGTAGATCGCGAACCAGGGCTCGGGAGTGGGAGAAGGAGTGGGCGTGGGAGTTGGAGTTGGGGTCGGCGTGCCAGTGGGAGTCGGAGTGGGAGGCACGGTGGGCGGCTCGGGCGTGGGAATGAGTTCCATCACAATAGGACGAATGGCGAAACCAGCAATACCAGCGATGTTCGCGTCAGCGAGCGTCTCACGGATGGGGAGTCTGAACACGAAGGAG
>ERZ780157.810-NODE-810-length-37429-cov-13.814738_pt1 | contig 37429 bp, 34 predicted proteins | sample MGYA00511169_ERZ780157 | MGnify/ENA primary metagenome ERZ780157 (study PRJEB29588, sample SAMEA1965149) | human gut metagenome | biome: human gut; feature: human-associated habitat; material: faeces | place: Denmark | collected 2008/2010 ...
GAAATGCCCGGAAAATCAGCCGGCGGAAAGGTTTAGGTATTACGGAGGCCGGAGAGTGTTTTATCATATTCACATTTTACCGGGGATGCCGCCCGAATATTCCGTCAATTCAATTGCGGATTGTTTCAAAGGCAAAAGAAGTTTGTCAATATATGAGCGTTGTGGAAATGCAAGATTTCTCGATTGCAACCGGGAATTTTGGCGCCAAGGGAATTACGTTGATCTCCCGGGGGAGAATACTCAAAAGATACATTCGTAATCAATTGAAAAAAGACGCCGGGCAAAGTCTGCTCACACCGGACTTTGCTCCGTTTACGGGAGCCGGGCAGCCATCGTTCTGTCAGGGTGTCATGCCCTTAAGGCGTTTGCCGGTACAGTCGGGGCACTTCCGCATATGAAGAACCCCGCGTTTTACATGAGGTTCCTTTTTTCTGCGCCGGCAAGTCGGGGGACGACGTATGCTTTGAACGTTTGTGTGAGTTGGCAGATGCGGGCGTTTCAGCCCGGCCGCAGGACTTGCGAAGCTTGATCGGGCGTTTGAGATCCGGAATGGCTAATGCCGCTTGCTTAAACTGGCGGAAGTTTGTTACATGCCTGACAAAAAACGTGGATTATCCGGGACGGTTTAGTGTCGGGATAACGCCGCTTCGCGTCTTTAATCATGCTCAAAACATAGGGGTGTTGCTGTTTCTGGACTTCCGGCTTACCATGTCGGATCAGGAACGTTTTTGAGGACGAAGCTTTGATTGGCAGCCAAACTCTTAAAAGTTGTTTATTTTTTTGTTTTTTATTTTCAATTGAGTTCTTAAGGGGATACTATATCAAAAAAAGCTTAAGGAGATTTCATGAAGACGGCAATCTGGGAATATATCATTCCTTCCGAGCGGGAAAAGGAAAATTTATGGAACAATTGTACTTTTGTTTTTGATACGAACGTGCTGTTGAACCTTTATCGCTATACCGGCAACACGCGCCGCATTTTACTGGAGGCTTTTAAAGATTTAAAGGGGAGGATGTGGCTCCCCTATCAGGTAGCGTACGAATATGCCAGAAACCGTTGTGACGTGATTTATGAAACGGTTGAGAAATACAACAAGCTGGAAACATTGGAAAATGATTTTATAAAAAAGATTGCCGAAGAATTGAGACTGAAAAATTCCGATGCGGAAATCGGAAAATTGCAGAACATGATTGCGGGCTGGATTGGTGAACAGAAGCAGGGCAACCTGATTGTCACAAAAGTTTCCGACGATAAAATTTTAAATCAGATATTGTCTCTTTTTAACAGAAAAGTGGGCGAACCTTATTCCGAAGAGGAAATGCAAAATGTTTTGAAAGAAGGAAAAGAGCGCTATTCCAGACAATTGCCGCCGGGTTTTTGCGATGCCGGAAAAGAAGCGGAAGAAGGCGACAATAATGCCTACGGGGATTTTGTCGTCTGGAAACAGATAATGGAATATGCCGGCAGCAGAAAAAGTGATATTATCTATGTGACCCATGACCAGAAAAAAGACTGGTGGCAGATTGCAAAGGGACGAACGGTCGGTCCCCGGATTGAGCTGAGAAAAGAATTTGCCGAGAAGACGAAGCAACGGTTTTACATGTATTCGATGGAAAGCTTTTTGGAATATTATTCCAGGCACAAAGGACAGACGACGGATCCCGATGTGTTGGACGAAGTGTCCTTTATTGAAAAAAAGCAGTCGAAAAAGAGGAAGGACGTTGAAGAGTTGTATTGGGACATGATGTATCTTGAACAACAGATCGAAAATATGCGGGAACGGATAGAAAGCCGTCAGAAAGCGGTTTCCAGACTTGAGAAAAAATACGGCGGTCGGGAAATGCCCGAACATATCACGGAACAATTGAATAACATGCGGTTGAAATTGGCGCGTCTGAGAAGTCATATGGAAGGAAAAATGCAGCGGCTGCTGTCTGTTCGGGAGAAATTTTTCGTCGAATCCGAATAGGCGTGCAGCTGTGATGCCGCGTATTTTCGGGCGTGTCGGGAAAAAGCGCGTTTGAGCGCAAAAAATGATGACGGGACAAAAGTCGGCGGTCGAAAACGGGACAGTTTCCCTTTTTTACTTGTTTTTTGTTGTGTCCGCAAGCTCTAAGGCGCCGGCAAACGCCTTGAGGGCACAAGGCGGCACCGGAGCGGACGCGGCTGAGCGGTGAACATGAAACGTCCGGACGCCAAAGGGCGTAAGGCGGCCAGACAGGCCGGTTTGCCGCCGTTTAACCGTAAGCAGAAAAATCCGCTTATTTTGGTTTGCCTTGCTTTTTCCGTTGGCTTCATATGTACTCTGTCGGCTTTTGAATGTTTTCCGGGGGCAGCGGGGAACCCTCAGCGCAAAGTGCGCGGGCTTCGTTATTCCAAGGCCGGCGTTTTGCCGCTTTTTTGCATATCGGTGAACCGTTCTTTCTTTTAAGATGGTTTATGATACCTATTTTAACGTTACTTTCGGCAACATATGAACATGCCCGGATGAACTGCTGCTTCCGTCGGGTTTGTTATTTTTTTATCGGCATAATCTTCCAGATATTTTTCCTGTTTTCGGATGCGCTTTGTCCTGAAGTTTCTTTCGACGGTATTTCGGCGCGAAACATCGGGGCATTTGCAATTCCGGTGGATTTGTTGTCCGGGCTGTTTTGATCATGGCGGCAAAAGAATTTTTTGATGCAAAGGCGAAAGCTTTTTGCAACCGCGCACTAGGGAGGATAAGGAAACAGCCCCGGGAAGGCCGGAGCTGCGGGAAGGTTGCCGAAACGACGGAAAACGCTACTGCCGGGCGGCGGGAGTGTGAGCGGCGGCCTGTGCTCTTTCCGCGGCGGCAGAAGCGGTGTCCGCCGTCTTTTCCGCTGCTGCCGAAGCCGTGTCGGCCGCTTTTTCCGCGCCGGCGTCAACGGCAGCTTCCGCTTTTTCCGCCGCTTCTTTGGCTTTTGCTTTGTCGGCCCGTTCGTCAATTGCCTTTTTGGTGTCGCTGACAAGCTGCTGAGTGCCGTCGGCAATGTTGCTGCCGACCTGGGCGACGGTGGTGTCTTCGGTTATTTTGCCGTCATAGATTCCTTTGGCGACCAGATAAATGACAAGGATGAGCGCAACGTAGAAAATGTATTTCAATATGGTTCCCATGGTGTTTCCTTTCTAAAAGAACATTACTGTTTTTCAAATAATCAGGCATTGCAGGTTTTCAAGACAAAAATTTAAAATATTGCGGCATGTGCGACCGGGAAGCGGCCGGAAAGCGGGGCGCTGCGGACAGGGCGGAAGGAAAAGCGGGGAAAACGGGGCGGTGCGGATCAGGCGGAAGGAAAAGCGGGGAAAGCTGGGCGCTGCGGATCAGGCGGAAGGAAAAGCGGGGAAAGCTGGGCGGCGCGGACAGGGCGGAAGGAAAAGCGGAAAAGCGGGGCGCTGCGGACAGGGCGGAAGGAAAGGTTTGCCGACAGCTTTGCGGCGGCGGAGAGGACAAACAAAACCTTCGTTTTGTTGAACACGGGGAAGAGTGGAATTGACGAAAATTTGCCGTGTCGGCCGGCAGGTTAAATAACGGCCGCCGGTCGGAGGAGCGTCTGCGTCCGCAATAAAAAGCCCCCGGCAACGGGGGCGGAAAACGGTTTATTTTACTTTGGCCTTCAGGTCTTTGATCAGACCGTCTATGCCGGACGGCGAATTTTTAATGAACGCCGTGTATTCGTTGCGGGCAGTGATCGCCAGGCTGACGTTTTCAATGATGATGTCGACGATCTTGAAGCTGCTGCCGTTTTGTTTGACGCGCCAGACGACGGTGGCCGGTTTTCCCTGGTCCATCGGCACTTTGGAATTGACGAAAACCTGGTTGGCGGAAGTGGAAGGAGAGGTACCTTCAAAAATAAAGTCCTTGCCTTTAAATTCGTCGAAGCGTTTGGACCAGGTTTTGACGTTGAGCTGACGATAAACTTCGATAAATTCGTTCTTCTGGCTTTGCGAGGCCTGCCGCCAATAGCGTCCGAGCACGAACTGTCCGATGAATTTGAGATCAAGCGCTTCGTTGAAAAGTTTTTCAAAGCGTTTGTCCTTTTCGCTTTGCGAAACGTTGGAATCGATGATTTCCTCAATTCCTTCCTTGGTGATTTTCTTGACAAAGCTCTCGGCTTTGCCTGCGTCGACGGCGGCGCAAACCGGGAACGACGTTAACATGAATGCGGATGCCAATACGGCAAGAATCGTTTTTTTCATAGTGTTTTCCCTTTATTCAAAATCGTCTTCGTCTTCAATTTCAAAGTCAAAATCGTAACTGGCCGCCGGATTTTGCCGTTTGCCTGCGCAAAGGTTGTTCATGGCCTGCCGGTTTTGCATATATGCCGAACGGACGGTGGTGTAGAAATCGACCGAATTGCTTTCCAGGTCGTTTAAGAGGTCAAGCGAACGTTCGCGGGCGTTGACGGCAACCACCGCAGCGTAGCTGTAGGATATTTTGTCCGCGTAGTTTTTGTCCTGCAGCGGTCCCCAGTACATCGGGCTGGCGACGGCATCCGCCGTCAGGCCGACGAGCGAACGTGGCGTGGCCGGTCCCAGCAGGGGCACGACGACGAACGGGCCGTCGGGAACGCAGTATGTGGCCAGCGTGGCGTCAAAGTCGGTGGAATTGCGTTTGAGTCCCCAGCCTTCGGCAACGTCGAAAGTTCCCCCCAGGCCAAGCGTGCTGTTGATCAGAAAACGTCCGACCGACACAAACGTGTCTTTAATGCTTCCCTGCAGGGTGTGGTTGACGGCGGTTACGGGTTCGCGCATGTTGCCGATGAAGGAAGTGACCCGGTTACGGACGTCGGGGGTGGTTATCGCGCGGTAACCTTCGGCCAGCGGTTTGAGCGTGTATTTGTCAAGCTGGTAGTTGAAGTTGAACATCGAACGGTTGTAGCTTTCGAGCCAGCCGGAATCGTCTTCGGCGGCCTGAACGCCGAAAGCGGCGCCGCTTAAGAGAACGGCAAGCAGTAACGAATATTTGGGCAAGATAAATCCTTTCATAAAAGAATCGGTGATTTTTTGCCTAATATAGCAATGACGAAGCTTAATATCAACGACAAAAGAAGCGCGGCTGGGTATAATTTTATCAGAATCCTTCCGCCTGCAAAACTGATTGTTACAATCCGGAAATTTTTTGTGTTTTGCATTCCCGTCGGTTTTGTCGTAACATCCGCTTCAGTTGAAAACTTTGATAAGGACTATGGATAATGACAAGCAAACCCAACAAACCGATTATGCTGTTTGACTGCAAAACCTCCCAGAACATCATCGGGCAGGACAAGTTTTTGAAGGCTTTTGAAAATATTCTGAACCACGGCGCCTACTGCCAGGGACCGGAAACCAAGGAACTGGACGAGAAACTGGCCGCATATTCCGGCGTTAAATATTGTTCCACCTGCGGTTCGGGAACCGATGCCCTGACTTTGGCCCTGATGGCCTGGGGCGTAAAGGAAGGCGACGCTGTCTTCGTTTCCTCCTTTACTTTCGTCGCTTCGGCCGAAGCGCCGGTTTTGCTGGGCGCAACCCCGATTTTCGTGGATTCCGATCCCGACACTTACAATATGGATCCGAAAGACCTGCAGCGCGCGATCGACCAGGTTAAGAAAGAAGGAAAACTGAATTTGAAGGCGGTGATCCCGGTTGATATTTTCGGTTCTCCCTGCAATTATGACGAGATCATCAAAATCGCTCACGAGAACGGCATGAAGGTGCTGGCGGATTCCTGCCAGTCTTACGGTTCCGTATACAAAGGCAAAAAGGCCGGTTCGATCGCCGACATGACGGCCACTTCCTTCTATCCGACCAAACCGCTCGGCGGTTACGGTGACGGCGGCGCGGTATTTTCCGATACCGACGAGGAAAACGAACTGGTCAAGTCCTGCCGCGTTCACGGTATGAGCCCGGAAGACCATTATGACAACGTCCGTCTGGGCATGACCGGCCGCATGAACTCTTTCCAGGGCGCCGTTCTTTTACAGAAGCTGACGGTTTTCGACAAGGAACTGGAAGAGCGCTGCCGGGTTGCCAAACGCTATGACAGCGAATTGAGCGAATATTTCGGCAAGCAGAAGATTCTGGAAGGCTGCCGTTCGGCTTATGCCCTTTATACCGTTCACTGCGAAGACCGTGACGAGCTGATGTCCTATCTGAAAGAAAACGGCATTCCCTGCGGCGCTTACTATCCGCGTCCGGTCAATACCCAGACCGCCTATGCCAAGTGGAACACCCGTTCCCTGCCGGTTTGCGAACGTTTGTCGAAGACCGCGCTTTCGATCCCGATGACTCCGTATCTGGACAACGAGGACCTGGATTACGTGATCGCCAGGATGAACGAATTCGCTGCCAGAAAAATGAGCAGGGCCGCCTGACGCGAAGTTCTGTCAACCCTTTGGAAATCCCCGGCTTTTGTCCGGGGATTTGCTTATATAACCAGTTATGCAGATACGCGGATAATCGGTGTTGCATTTATTGTTTTTATGCATTACTATTCGACATATTCTGTCTGTCGGAAAAACTGTAAGAGAAAAAGAATGTCTGAACTACCCGCCGTATCGGTGATTATTCCGGTCTACAACGTCGAAAAATATCTGCCGAAATGTCTGGACAGCCTCCTCGGCCAGACGATGGCAAACATTGAGGCCGTTTGCGTCGATGATGCGTCGACTGACCGTTCGGGAAAAATTCTGGAACAGTATGCGGCGCGCGACGGCCGGGTGAAGTTTTTTTCTTCGGACGGCAACGCCGGACCGGGCAGGGCGCGGAATCTGGGGCTGGAAAAAGCGACGGGGGAATACGTCATGTTCTGCGATCCCGACGACTGGTTTGAACCCGACGCGGTGGAAACCGCATACCGGCGCATTGCCGAAAACGGTAACGACTTTGCCTATTTCAACACTTATATTTATATGGAAGACAGCGGGCGGCAAAACGCGGACGCCCATCGGCTGGCGCCTTTTGCCGAAGTCTTCGGCAAGCCGGCTCTCCGTCTGCATGAGCTGACACCGCCTTTCATTCGCACTTCGGAAAGCTGGTATAAAATTTATCGGAAGAAGTTTTTGGATGAAAACGGCATTCGTTTTGCCGGGCTGAGGTTGTGCGAGGATATTCCGTTTTTTATGAAAGCGGTGGTTTCAGCCGATACGGTGTCGGTTGAAAAGCGGCCGCTTTACTATCACCTGATGCGTTCAAATTCGCTGATTTCGGATTATTCCAACTGGCGCGACAGCCTGACCGCCTTTAAGCAGGGGTATGAAATCATCGGCGGTTCCGAACATGCGGAAACTTTTTACCGTTCTTTTCTGCCCTATTGCATCAACAGCCTTATTTTCTGGTATAACCGTTTTACCGCGATGAACAATAAGCTGCGCAAGGATTTTTATCGGGAAATGCGTGAGTTTTTCCGTTTTATTGACGAACGGCATGACGTCGGCAGCCTTAAAAACACGAAACTGGACGAATTTAAACGCATTGTCCACCGCAGCTGGCTGCGGCAGCGGACGGGAGAACTGTTTTCCCGCCTGTTCGGCGTGGAAAAAGGGGTGCGGCACAGAACCGTCATTGTCTGCGGAATCAGAATCAAAATGAAAAACAATTAAACTATGGGGAACTTTTTATGTACACGGACGACAAAGCGACGCAATTGCTGGTTGCATTACTGAAAGAGTATAACATCAAAAATGTGGTCATTTCGCCGGGAACCAGAAATTACGGTTTTGCGGAAAGCATACAGCAGGACGATTTCTTTACCGCCTATTCGGTGATCGACGAACGGAGTGCGGCTTATTTTGCCACCGGCATCGCTTTTGAAACCGGCGAACCGGTAGTTATCGCCTGTACCGGGGCGACGGCCAGCCGCAACTATCTTTCGGCAATGACGGAAGCTTATTACCGCCATCTGCCGATTATTGCGGTGACCTGCGGCCACGACTTCGGTTGTCCGTATAATATTACGCCGCAGTATACGGACCGCAGCGTTTCGCAAAACGACGTGAAAGTCTGTTCGGTGACGCTGCCGGCGGTCAATGATGCCAGAACCGCCCGCCATTGCGAGCTGCTGCTCAACGCGGCGTTGACAAAATCGCTGGTAAAAGGCGGCGGACCGGTGCATATCAATCTGCTGACTTTAAGCTATACCTGCAGTACGGAAAAATTGCCCAAGGTAACCAAGCTGGACTATTGGAGTGCCGAAGATCTGTTTAAAAAGGAAACGCTCCGTTCGGTCGAAAAACGGCTGGCCGGCAAAAGAATCGGCATTATGATCGGCGCTCACAAGAAAATGAGTGTGGAACTGACCAAAGCGATCGAAGCCTTTCTTGATACCCATGACGCGGCGGTGTTTGCCGACCACACTTCAAACTATCACGGCAAAAACAAAATCCTGATCGGGCAGGCCTTTGATATCGTCGGCACCGGAAACGTTCCGGAAATCATCATCGACACCGGCGGCGTCTGCGGACAGTATTCCGTCGCCCGCCTGTTTGCCAAAGGGGAAGTCTGGCGGGTGGCCGAAGACGGCGAAATCAAACAACGCTACGGCACGCTCAAGAACTTTTTCGAGTGCCGGGAAGAAACTTTTTTCCGTCTGCTGAGCGAAGCGGCCGGACAAAAGAGTAATCATGCCTATTATACGCAGCTGGAACGGGAAATCGGCAGTTTGAAAACGGAAGGGCTTGCGTTTTCAAACGGTTTCGTTTCCGGCGTTTTGGCAAAGAAACTGCCGCCGAAGTCTTCGCTGCACCTGTCCGTGCTCAATTCTTTGCGCAACATGAACATGTATGAGCTGAACAACTCTGTCGACAGCATTTGCAACGTCGGCGGATTCGGCATCGACGGGCCGGTTTCGACTTTGGTCGGGCAGTCGATGGCCGACAAAAAGCGTCTTTATTTCGGGCTGATCGGCGATCTGGCATTTTTCTACGACATGAACATCCTCGGCAACCGGCATATTGCTAACAACGTGCGGATCTGTCTGGTCAACAACAATCTGGGGGTTGAGTTCCGGTTAAACAAGCGGTTGACGGAAGATGTCAATCCGTATGTTGCCGCCGCCGGTCACAACGGCTCGGCCAGGGCATGGGCGGAATCGATGGGTTTCCTTTACATGTCGGCCAAAGACGAGAAGGAATTTGCGGAACATGTCGACGACTTCTGCGATCCGAACGTCAACCGTTTCAAACAGCCGGTTTTGTTTGAAGTGTTTACGACGGCGGAAGGCGAAATCGAAGGTTTGGACGCGATTTGTCGGGAAAGCGTGAAACAGCCGAAGAAATGCTCAAACGTGGTCAAGGCCATTTCCTGCTTTATTCCGGACAAGCAGAAACGCCGCGATTTCAGAAGAAAACATTCTCACTAATGCCGGCAGGAAGGACAAAATGGGAAAAATACTTATTCTCGGCGGCACCGGCGCAATGGGCGTTTACCTGCTGGAACGGCTGAAACAAACAGAGCATGAGGTGTATGTTACTTCAAGAAGCGGGCACCCGGACGAAGGCAACATTCATTATATTGAAGGAAACGCCAAAGACGACGACTTTCTGCTGCCGCTTTTGGCAAACGGTTATGACTGTATTATCGACTTTATGGTGTATTCCACCTTTGAGTTTGTCGATCGCTACAAACAGCTGCTGGCGGCGGCGAAGCAATATATTTTCCTTTCTTCCTACCGGGTTTATGCCGACAACGGGCTGGAGCCGATTACGGAAGAAAGTCCGCTGCTTCTGGACGTGGTCAAAGACGCCAAATACCGGAAGACTGACGAATATGCCCTGACCAAAGCGCGGCAGGAAAAACTTCTGCGGGAATCCGGCAGCGGCAATTACACCATCGTCCGCCCGTCGGTCACCTTTTCCAAACTGCGTTTTCAGCTGGGGACGCTGGAGGCCGGCGTTTTGATCCACCGCATGCTGCAAAAGCGCCCGGTGGTTTTTGCCCGTGACATTCTGAAAAAACAGGCAGCCTTTTCCTGGGCCGGCGACGTGGCGGAAATGATCGAATGCCTGATTTTAAATCCCAAAGCCCTGGGCGAAGTTTTCAATGTCTGTTCGGCGGAAAAGCAGACCTGGGGCGACGTGGCCGGCTATTACCGGGAAATTGCCGGGCTTGAGATTGTGCCGGTCGATTTGAAAACCTATGCGAAAATTGCCGGCGGCTGGTATCAGATTATGTATGACCGGATGGTCGACCGGGTGATGGACAATTCCAAAATCCTCGGCCTGATGGGCAAAACGCAGAAAGACCTGCACCCGGTGCGGGAAACGCTGGCCGGGGAACTGGCCGACATCGGCGAGAAATCTTCGCAAATACATTTTAACAAGAAAATGTCCAAAAAAATGGACAGGGTTTTGAAAAAACTGTTTTGGAAAAAGCTGTTTTCTTTTTTCAAAACCGGCAAGTAACGGCGGACGAGCGGACGAGAATGACGGAAAAATTTGAAAAGAAATACGACTGCGGCATTTTGAACTTCTGGAGTTCAAACAACTACGGCGCGTTGCTGACCTGTTACGCACTGCAGGAAAGCGTTAAGGAGCTGGGGCTGGTTCCCGGGATCATCAATTACCATTGCCGGTGGGAGAAGTTTGAAGGGCTGCTGTCTGACAGGTTTTCGCGGAAATATCTTGATCTGACGGAGCCTTGTGCGGATTTTGAAGACCTGCGCCGCCTGAACCGGCAAATGCAGACGTTTATTGCCGGTTCGGACCAGATATGGCGGTACAAATATTTTTGGCCGCGGGGAAAAAACATTTATCAGCTTAGTTTTGCTTCGCTCAATGCCAGAAAAATCGCCTATGCCGCGAGCTTTGGCCTTGACCGTTGGGAAGGGGGGTATGAAAATACCTTACGGACAAAATATTATATGTCGCGATTTGACGGCATTTCGGTTCGCGAAGACGACGGTGTGGATATTTGCCGGGAAGTTTTCGGCGTCAGGGCCGAGCAGGTGCTGGATCCCGTTTTTTTGCCCGAACCCGGCAAGTGGGATCTTCTGATCGGCAATTCTTCCTGTCGGGACGAAGGTTACGTGACTTCTTATGTCCTTGACCAGTCGCCGGATACGCTCCGGCTGGTCGAATACGTCTGTGAGAAAAATGGGATCGGCAAGACGATCAATCTGGTAAACGCTTCGAAAAACGAAGTTGATGCCGATGTCGAAGACTGGCTGTATCATATCAAAAACTGTCGTTTCTTTATTACGGATTCTTTCCACGGCGTCTGTTTTGCCATTCTTTTCAACAAACCGTTCATCTGTCTGGCCAACATGGCGCGCGGATACAGCCGTTTCAAGTCGCTGTTTAAACTGTTCGGGCTGGAAGATCGCTGCGTGTTCAGCTGCGAAGAGGCGGAAGGACGTGCGGAACTGCTGCATGACATAGATTATGCCCGGGTTAACAGAATTCTTGCCGGAGAACGGGAGCGCTCGCTGAAATGGTTGAAAAACGCGCTGACGGCGCCGGTCAGGGAACGCAGTCCGGAAGAAATGCGCCTGTTTGAAACCGCGGAGATGCTGCAGCGGCAGATCAATGAACTGACCAGGGACAAACAGATTTTGTACGAAGCGCTGTATCTGCCGAAATTAAAACGGAAATTGCGGAAATATAAGTTAAAGACGCTGTTTTCTTTCGGGAAGAAACATGAGAAATACAAAAAGGCCAAACGGGAGCTGAAGAACAAAATCCGCTTTATCCGCAGGGTTGTGAAACAAAATCAGCAATATTAAAACGTTAGCCGAAAAGACCGTGTCCGAAGCGCGGTCTTTTGCCGGAAGGCCGCGCAAATAAATTCGTTCTTGCGGTTGCAGTTTAAATATAATTACCTATATATTACTATCATAATCAAATCAGGACAAAATGCTAATGAACAAAGAAACATATCCCATTCTTCCGCTGCGTGACATTGTCGTTTATCCGAAAATGATCGTACCGCTTTTTGTCGGCCGCGAAAAGTCTATAAAGGCGTTGCAGCAGGCGATCGACAATGATCAGAACATCGTTTTGGCCACCCAGAAGGAAGCCGCGGTCGAAGACCCGAAGCCGGAGGATATCTTTAAGGTCGGCACGCTGGGCACGGTGGTACAGCTGGTGCGGCTGCCCGACGGCACGGTGAAGGTGCTGGTCGAAGGCCTGGAACGGGTGAAAATCGACGATTTTATCATGGCTGACGGCTTTATGCAGGTGGATGTTGAAATTCTGGCGGAAGACAATGTTCACGACGTTGAAACCGAGGCGTTGTCGCGGGCGGTGCTTTCCCAGTTTGAAGAATATGTCAAGCTTTCCAAAAAAGTGCCGCCGGAAGTTTTGGTTTCGGTCAGCCAGATTGAGGACTACAACAAACTGGCGGACACCATTGCTTCGCATCTGTCGCTGAAGATCAACGAAAAACAGGCGCTGCTGGAAGGCAAAACCCTGAAGGACCGCTTTAATAAAATTCTTGAGTTTATGGATGCGGAGATCACGCTGCTTGAGGTGGAAAACAAGATCAAGTCCCGCGTTAAAAAGCAGATGGAGAAAAGCCAGAAAGAATATTACTTAAACGAGCAGATGCGGGCGATCCAGAAAGAACTGGGCGACGGCGACGAGGAAAGCGAAATCGACGCTTACATGCAGAAGATAGAAAAGACCAAGCTTTCCAAGGAGGCCCGGGAAAAGGCCCTGGCGGAAGTCAAAAAGCTCAAAACCATGAGCATGATGTCGGCGGAAGCGACCGTGGTGCGCAACTATCTCGACTGGCTGCTTGACATTCCGTGGCATAAACGTTCCAAAGTCAACAAGGACCTGAAAAAGGCGGCGGAAATTCTTGACGCCGACCATTACGGGTTGGAGAAGGTCAAAGAACGGATCATTGAATATCTGGCGGTGCAGAGCCGCGCGGACAAGGTCAAAGGGCCGATTTTATGTCTGTTCGGACCTCCGGGCGTGGGCAAAACCTCGCTCGGCAAGTCGATTGCACGGGCAACCGGCCGCAGTTTTGTGCGCACTTCTCTCGGCGGCATGCGCGACGAAGCGGAGATCCGCGGACACCGGCGCACCTATATCGGTTCGATGCCGGGCAAAATCATTAAGGGCATGAAAAAAGCCGGAACCTCCAATCCGCTGTTTTTGCTGGACGAGATAGACAAACTCGGCAGCGACTGGCGCGGAGATCCGTCGTCGGCGCTTCTGGAAGTGCTGGATCCGGAGCAGAACAACAGTTTTAACGATCATTATCTGGAAGTGGACTATGATTTGTCGGACGTAATGTTTGTTACCACCGCCAACAGTCTGGACATGCCGCGGCCGCTTCTTGACCGTATGGAAATCATTCGTCTTTCCGGTTATACCGAAGACGAGAAGATCCAAATTGCCAAGCGTCACCTGATGCCGAAGATTTTTTCCGAAAACGCGGTCAAACCGGAGGAACTTTTCATTTCCGACGATGCCATTCGCGACATTATCCGTTATTATACGAGGGAAGCCGGCGTGCGGAACCTGGAGCGCGAGCTTTCCAACATTGCCCGCAAGGCAATCAAGGGGCTGCTGATGCACCAAAACCGCGAGCGGATCAATGTTGACGGCGGCAATCTGGAAGAATATCTCGGCGTTCGCAAATTCCGTTTCGGCGAGGCGGAGGAAGAAGACCATATCGGCGTTACCACCGGTCTGGCATGGACCGAAGTGGGCGGCGATATTCTGTTTATCGAAGCGGTGGACATGCCGGGCAAGGGGATCGTCAAACAAACCGGCAAGCTGGGCGACGTGATGAAAGAATCTATCGAAACCGCTTATTCGGTGGTTCGTTCTCATGCCGAAAAGCTGGGAATTAAGCCGGAAGTGTTTGAGAAAACGGACATTCACGTTCATGTGCCGGAGGGAGCCACGCCGAAAGACGGGCCTTCGGCAGGCATTGCCATGTATACCACGCTGGTGTCGGTACTGACCAAAGTGCCGGTGCGCAAAGACGTGGCGATGACCGGAGAGATTACGCTGCAGGGCAGGGTGCTGCCGATCGGCGGATTAAAGGAAAAGCTGCTTTCCGCGCTGCGCGGCGGCATCAAAACGGTGATTATCCCCAAAGACAACGAGAAAGACCTGCGGGAAATTCCTGACAACGTGAAAAAGGGATTGAAAATCATACCCGTTTCCAACGCCGACGAAGTGCTGGAAATTGCCTTGCACAGAGATTGCAGGCTGCCGGAATAGCTTTTGCAGCTGTAGACTGACAAAACCGTGAACGAAAGTTCGCGGTTTTTTTGTGGGGAAAATGAAGATCGTGCGGAAAAAGGCGGGAAAAAAAGGTTTTGCCGTCCAAACCGGCCGCGGCAAAAAAAGGATCGTTTTTCTGTTACAGGAATATTGTATAAAGTCTGCTTCCAAAAAGCAAGATAAATGTTTATTGATCAACCGGTTAGACGTTCTTTTCCAAAAGCGGGAAAATGAAGAAGAAAAACGATCGTTTTAGCAAACGGCGTTTTGAAACCGAACTTGTATTCGAACAATCATGAAGGAACCAAACATTATGACTGAAAAACTACTGTCAGGCTTTATTCTGGTGACAATGACGCTTCTGAGCATGCCCGCACGATCCGCCGAATATGAATATGAAAAACCGGAGGATTACGAAACGGTGACCAAAGATCCTCTGCGTTTTACGGAAATAGGGGAAAACGTCGCCGAACAAGCGGGAGGGGCGGCGCTTCACAATACGGCTGACTACGTCAGCATTATCAACAAAACTTTTCAAAACAACCGGGCGGAAACCGTTGTCGGGGAAGAATATGAAGGATATGGCTATACCTTGCTCGGCGGTGCCGTGTATAACGACGGCGACATTGACCGGATCAAGGCCGATTTTGTCGCCAATTCGGTTGCCGCGGATGGCGCGGACGGGCTAAACGCCGGCGGCGGTGCACTGTATAACGGACATAACGGAAAAATAACCGACGTCAGCGGCGATTTTATAAGCAACAGCGCGTCGGGAACAACCGGCAAAGCCGTCGGCGGCGCCGTCTTCAACCAGGGAAAAATAGAAAAAATCAACGGTAGTTTTGTTGACAACCGCGCCGATGTCGGCGGCGCCGTCTTTAACGATTATGAGGCGGAGATCGGCAGTATCGGCGGCAGCTTTGTCAACAATTCCGGAGGCGCGCTTTACAATCTGGGCAAAATGGGCGATGTCCGGGCCGATTTTGTCGGCAACTCGGGAAATGCTGTTTATAACGGTAACCGGATCGGAAACATCAGGGGAAACTTTTCCGGCAACCGGCTGACGGATACGGAATTAAACGGCGGAATCGTGTTTAACAGCGGCAGCGTGAAAAGCATAACCGGCAATTTTTCCGGCAACGAGGTTTCCGGGAACTCCGTTTACGGAATAAAAGGCGGTGCCGTCTATAATTATCAGGGAACAATCGGCAATATCAAAGGCAGTTTCGACAACAACCGTATTCTGGCCGAATATGCGGCTTACGGCAGTGCCGTGTTCAATGACTGGGACAGCAAAATCGGCGATATTACCGGTAATTTTAGCGGCAATTCGGTTCAATCCGGCAGCGGTTCCGTTTACGGCGGCGCCGTTTACAATGACAACGGAGCCGTCATCGGCGATATTCGCGGCGATTTTGTTTCTAACCGCGTTTTTTCCGAAGGCGACAGCGGGGCGGAAGCTCAGGGCGGGGCCTTTTTCAACAATTACAATACATCCGTCGGCCGCATTTTCGGCAGCTTTGTCAACAACGGCGCTCAAACCGCTTCCGCTGACGGTCTGGCTTTGGGCGGTGCCGTTTATACCTATTCGGACATGACGTTTGCCGCCGGCGGACGGCTTCGCACGATTTCCGGCAATTATACGAAAGACGGCCGGCGCGGCAAAAGCTATAATGCCGTTTTTGTCAACAATATCGTTGATGAAACCAGACCGACGGTTGCTTTTGACACCACCGGCGGCGGCGCCTGGATTGTCAATGACAGCATTGAAGGCGGGCTGCTTTATTACGGCTCTGCGGAAATAGATTACGGCAACCAATACAATCTCGCTTTCAAGGGCAACGGAAAATTGAACGAAGACGGTTTAACCGACCAGTATATTTCGATTAACAACGACATCATCAATGCGGGAGAAGTTACGGTTGATGGAACCACCCTCCGCTTCGGCGCTTATCAGCACGAAGACAAGACCGCACATAACTGGGACGGACACGGGCGTTTCCTGGCAGCACTGAAAGCCAACGGAACCGCCGATTTGGACGCCGAGGCCGTAACTTCGCTTTCTTTGAACAATGCGGCCTTTGATTTGTACAACAAATATCAGGATACGGTTAATCTGAAAGGCTGGAAGGCAAGCGGTGACAGTTTTCTGCATGTTGACGTCGACGTTGAGAACTTAACCGCCGATATGCTCAACGTCAACGGCAACGTCGAAGGAACCACCAAACTGGTACTTTATCCGAACTCGGACAAGGACATCCGCGGCGAAAGCATCCTGTTTGCACAATCGACGAACGATACCACCGGCAATGCGGATTCCTTCAAGGTCTGGCGCGTTTACAGAAGTCCTTACATGTTTGAAACCAAATATACCAAAACCGGCGAAAACGCCAACAAATGGGAACTGGAAATGAACGATACGGTTAATCCGGATGCCGGTGCCGAGCCGGATTTTCCGGAAATAAACGCAATCGGCAAGGTAGAGGTTGCGCCGGAAGTGATCGGCTATCAGTCGGTTACCGCTGCCGCCGTGGCTCAGAACGCCAACCTGATCTATAACGTCATGAACAAGGTGACCGACAATCGTCTGTATTGTCCGGGCTGCGGCTTCTATGATTATTACTGGAACGGCGAAGCTTTCCATAACCTCTGGGTTAATCCGGTTTACACTTCGCTCTCCATCAAATCCCCGACCGAGATTGACGCTGACGTCTGGGGCATTGAGGCCGGCGGCGACTTGCAGCATGACCTCAACAACAAACTCGGTCTGTTTGTGTCCTACCGCAAGGGCAGCTACGACATGAACGGCAACGGCAAGCATTATTACTCGACCGTCGGTTCGGAAATCGACATCGATTCCTATCTGGCCGGTCTGTATTACCGCTATGACCGGAACAACCGGTATGCGTTTGCCACTTTATACGGCGGCATCCAGCAGGCGGACATCAAGACCGACGACGGGATTAAGTCCGATACCGACGGGGTTGAGTTCGGCGCAAGCTTGGAGGCCGGGTACGACTACAACCTGACGGATACTGTTTACCTGACGCCGAGCCTGGGCGTATTCTATACGCAGGTCAACTATGACGACGCCACCGACAGCGTCGGCAAGAAAGCCAAGTACAACGATCTTAAACAGATTGAACTGGAAGCCGGCGTCAAGCTGACGAAGGCTTTCCGGCTTGATGAAGGTTACGCCAGCGTTTACATCAAACCGAGCGTTGTGCAGACGCTTGTCGACGGCGACGAAGTCAATATCACCGGTTTGGGCAAAGTAAACACGCTTGACGACGAAACGCTGGGGCGGATTGAGCTTGGCGGGCGCTACGGCTTCACCGATCAGCTTTCGGCTTACGGCTGGGCGAATTATACGTTTGGCAGTGACTATGACGCGACAACCGTCGGTCTGGGCCTAAACTACGCGTTCTGATCGCAAAGGTTCGCCGTCTGCGGCGGCTTAGCCGGTACTTTCTGGAAAAATGAAAGCGTCATCTCCTAAGAAAAAACTCCCGGACAACTCCGGGAGTTTTCTTTGTCGCATATCTGACGGAAACCATGAGGAGAAAGGGACGGGAAAACGTCGGCCGGAGCGAGTCTTAAGAGTCGCGGAAATCTGCGGAAAATTTGCCGTTTGACGATAAAAAGTTTTAAAAATCCTGTTGATAACTGTTTTATTTGCCGGGTTGAAGAAAAAAAATCGTTTTTTTGTGCGGAAAAGCTTTGTTTTTGTTTGACTTGAAGGCAAAAAGGTTCTTAAATTTTGGTGTGGCGGTTCTGCACCGCTTTGTTTTAATACAACTTACATTTATAGGGAGTTCCTCATGAATAAAAATGAACTTATTGCCAGCATTGCCGCTGCAACCGGTCTGACAAAAACAGATTCTACCAAAGCTCTTGATGCTTTCATCAATTCTGTTGCCAAAGCTTTAAAGGAAGGCAAAGAAGTTCGTCTGGTCGGTTTTGGCACTTTCGGCGTCAGCGAACGCGCCGCTACGACCGGCCGCAACCCCCGTACCGGCGAAACGATTAAAATTCCTGCCCGCAAGGTTGCCAAATTCAAACCGGGTAAGGCTCTGCAGGATTCTGTAAACTAATCGGCTTTTTCAGTTTTGAATGACAAAGGACGGTTGAACGGCCGTCCTTTTTTTGTGTTCGGAAGGAAGCGGGGAAAAAACGGCGGTATTTGCATGCGGCGGACGTTTTTTGCATATGGACAAAAATTGCGGATTATGTTAGACTTAACTTAAATGCAAAAAAAGGTTTGTTGATGGAACATCTTGATTCTGCTGAAAATATGGAAAAAGTTACGGCTCTGGTCGGGGAATTGAAAATTGCCGGTTATGAAAACGCGCGTCCCGAACAAAAGGCGGAGATAGCCCGAACGCTCGATTTCCTTTATGCCAGGCGAGATGAGCCGGAAACGCGGCGAAAGCTGATGTCTTTATTGGAATTTATATCAAAGCCGCTGCCCGGTGCGCCGGCTGAAAAAACGGGTTTTGATCTTCATGCTCATCTTGCCTCGCTGGCGGATATGATTGAAGCCGGGGACGGGGCGGCGTTTTACCGCAGTCTGCAAAGGGAAGGCGAACCGCTTAACCGCAGCCTGAACGTTAAAGAACTGTGGCGTTCGGGTAAGCTGCTGCCGGTCGAAGCGCATGCCGACAAAATCGAAGTCGCGGAAGAAATATTTGCGCGTTTGTGTGCCGCCGACGGAAAAATCAACCGCCGTCTGAAAGAATTAAACGAGCGCTGTCCGGTTTCTTTTGCCGTTGTCGGCAGTGCGGACAAAGACGGGGAATGCCGGATGATCAATGACGAAAACGGTAGAAGGTGTGTGGTGAGTCTGTATGAAGGGGCTTTCGGCGACCGGCGTTTGCTGCCGATGCTGATTGCCCATGAACTGGGACATTATGTCGACGGTGCCGGGCGGCCGGCGGATTTTCGCGGACATTTGCCTGAAAATCAGGAGTATACGGCCGATATTCTCGGCGCGGAAATGGCTTTGAACGCCGGGTATAAAGTAACGTCCTTCAGCCGGGAACTGAAAAGTAAAAACAGCGCGTTTCTGCAAAAACGGGGAAATGCGTTGGAAAAGTTTCAGCAAATATACCAAAAAAACGATTTGGAGCGGCGGTTGTCGGAACTGCCGAATACGCCGGCCGGCAGGCAGGTGCGGGCTTTTATCGGCGAAGTGGAAGCTTTCTGGGACCGCTGGGAAAAAGAGAAAAAACAGGCTGACCGTCATTATGCGACATTAAGCGAGGAGCAAAAGCTGAGGATTGTTCTGGCGGAAATGGAAAAGCAAAAGGACTGTGCCGGGTTGTCGGCGGCGGAAAAAATGGCGAAACTTGACGAGAAGACCGAGCGGCACCGGGAACAGGAAAAAAAGTTTTCCGGGCGCGAATTGTCGCCGGAAGAGGCAAGGGAAAGCTTTTTTGAAAACGTGGTCAAAGCGCATTTGTACAATCAACTGGCGGTTATGAGGATCAATTCCCGTTTCAATCCGTATTTTGATCCGGCGCAGAACAAAGGCTACTGTACGGCTTCGGTTATGGAATGCCTGCGCAGAAGCGCCCGCAGCGGCGAATTGGACGCCGTCTTCAATACCGATCCCGAAAGGCTTGCCCATCCGGCCTCTTTGTTTAAACATCTCATGGAAACGGAAAGCGGAAAATATGCCGGACATATTCGCCGCTCGGGGGACGACGGCTGCCGCGACGTGCAGGAGATTATCGACCGCAACGGCATTAAACCGGGAGCGCTGATTTGTCTGACCATGGATCCGGAAGCGGAACGTAATCCGTCGCTTGAGGGCAGCCATAATCATTTGATGATTTACGCCGGCAAGGACAAAAGCGGCGAGCATTGTTTTTACGGTTTTAACAACGACATTAAGGACGGCAAGCTGAAAAACCACAATTTCGGTTATGTTCTGGACAGTTACGGACTGTTTGCCGACATGATCAGCGATTATCACCGGGTATATGTCCGCGGCGGGTATATTGAAGCCGGGGAACAGGGAATCGAATGCGGACGGACAAATGCCGATGTTCAAACGACGGCAAACGTTTCTGTTGCCGGCAAAGCGCCGGCAAGGGAAAGCGGCGGACGCTGAGAGATGCGGCAAAAGGTATAAATGATCCTGGCAGCTTTGTTTTCTAAAATGCTGTCAAGCTGACGCTTAAATCATAATCAAAAGGCATGGGGCGGCGGTATTCCGACGTTAAAACGTTTCGCCCGGGTAAATGTAAGGAACGTAAGAGAAGCAAACTTATTTTCCGGGAGTATTCACCTGAGTTTTATTCATAAACTTTCACCAGCTGACGCAAGAGGCATTAACTGTTGCGGACGATGTTTGCTCAGCCCGAAGGCTATGCAAGCCTGACGGCCGGGCCGGAATGCTTGTATCTGTCTGCGGAACTGACGTTCGAAGTATAAAAAAAACCGCCTTTCGGCGGATTTTTTATGGTGGGCGCTGAGAGGTTCGAACTCCCGACCCTCTCGGTGTAAACGAGATGCTCTTCCAGCTGAGCTAAGCGCCCATCTTGTTTACGGGAAGACTTATACACGCATAAAAACAAATAATCAAGCAAAAAATTGCATCATTTGTATAATTTTTTGATAAATGACGGATAAACAATTAATTATATAAGCGTTAAAAACGCAACGGAGGGGATTATATATCCCGTGAACATGTTTTTTTTAGAAAAACGGCTTGGACAAACAGGAGAAAGAAAATGGCGCAGGAAACGGTGAGCGGCGGACGTTCTTTTGAAATGCCGGAACATTGCCGGTTTTGCCGGATGGCGGTGATTGAGAAGCGGGAACCGACGGAGGTGGTCGTTAACGACAAAATGCAGAAAAATTACCGCTATATGCTGACGGAACCGGAAGGCAAGAACTTTCATCCCGATTTCAAACCGGAACTGACGCCGATCCAGATGCTTGCCATGGGCGTGTTTGAGGGCAAATATATGACCGACTGCTGGGAAGAGTTTCCCGAAGAATGGTTTGAACATGCGATTCTGTCGCCGGAAAAAAGCAATCCCCTTTATAACTACTTCGGCGTCAAATCGCGTCTTTCCTTAAGCGAATGGCGGCGCCGCGGCTGGATTGTCGGGCCGGACGTCCGCGGCTGGTTTCAGTGGTATTGCCGCTATTATTACGGCCGCCGCCTGCCCGAAGCGGACGAAATACAAATTAAACGCTGGCGTTCGTTCCGCCGCCATTTGGCACAGGTAGAAAAAAATTGCATGCCGTTGGATGTTGCCTGCCGGACCAGGCAGCGTCAGGCTTTGCTTCAATGGGCTTATAATCCGGTTATCTGAGATTTTGGTTTTGACATGCCGTGTCTCCGGATGTTATACTTTTGTCCGAGATTTACAAACGGAGAGCGACGATGGAAAAGAACGAAAACGGGGGCTGTCTGCCTGATATCGATCTGGCGGATTTTAATCATCTGGTGTCTTTGGATGACCGGGGTGCCGCTGCTTTTGACGGTTTTATGCGCAATTTGGCGGAAAAACTGACGGCTTCTCTGCCGGATGAGGAGAATCCGCTGAAAAAATACCGGATCGGCTTTTATCTGCAGGATCGTCCGGACAAAAGCCCGGCAAGGATCAGCAGCAGCGAATACCGGTCGGATCCGGCCGATCTTTCGGGCAGGGATTTTGTCGTTATGTTCAACCGGGAAAAACTGGCCGCAATTGAGAGCGAGGACGAGCTGGCTTTTATCCTCGGACATGAGTTGTCGCATCTTTCCTGGCAGCACGGGGATGACCGGGTGCGTGCGCTGTCGTCGAACGAAGAGGCGGCCTGCGATTTGAATGCCATGAAATTGCTGTTTGATGCGGGTTATGACGCAACGGTTGTCAGCACCATGGACCGGGAAGTGCCGCCGACGGAGGAATGGCGGCTGAGAAAAGATGCGCGCCGGCAGGCGATGAACGCCTTTTTTGATTTTCGCCGGCCGCAGCCGCTTGACCAGACTCCCTGGCGGGGATCGCGTTACGAAAAATGGCGGCCGGATTTCAAAGTTCCTTCGGCGGAAACGCCGGAAGACGAGGCAGTGGCAATGATGGTTGGAAATCTGCAAAAAGTTTATGTCCGCGGCGGCGCTGATGATTTTCAACAGTTGCTGAAAGATTGCGTAAGTGCCAGAGGCAGCGAGGCAGGCAGCCGCTTTTTCCTGCGGCTGGCGGCTGTGGCGGCGGAAAAGTTCCCGCCGATAGACAAAGAAGGAAAATCCGGTACCGGGTACCGTTCCCGTTTCCGCCATCCGATAAGCGTTCTCGGCAACGCATTGCCGGCGGTTGCGGCCATGCCCGGCAAAAAGCTTTTTCCGCCCGAGGCCTGTGCCAAAATCAACGCTTATTTTAAGCAGAATCCGGACTATTATCGGACGATGAAAGTGTTTTGGGACAAGATGCTGCCGGAGGGCGGCGCTTTGGGGGCAAACGTTTTCGGACGGGGCGGACGATGACGGAAATCAGAAGGCTGACGGTTGCCGACCTGCCGGCGGCGCTTGAGCTGTGCAACGAGATAAGAGAGCATCACCGGCGGCTGCTCGGAGGTTATTTTGCGCCGCTTGACTATGCTCTGGAAGAGGAGAATCTGAAAAGCTTTATTGCCGATGAAAACAAGATTGCTTTCGCGGCAGCGGAAGAGGGACGGTTGGCCGGCCTGCTGACGGCGGCGGTCAAACATTCTCCCTGGCTGGAAAACCCTGATGTCTGCCATGTCGATACTTTGGTCGTGGGAGAGGTCTTTCGCCGGCGGGGAATTGCCGGTCGGCTGATGGGTGAGCTGTTTTCCTTTTGCCGGGAACGGCAGCTTAAGGAAATTAAGCTCGGCGTGTTTAACGATAACCGCGGCGCGGTTGAATTTTATCGGAAATCGGGCTTTGTTCCGCAGGAGCAAAAAATGAGCCTGATGTTGGAGAAAACTGAAAAATGACTGAAATCAACAAGCTTTTGGATCGTTATCAACAATTTTACGACGAATATTTCGTTCATTCGCCGGAGCTTTACCGCAAGCTTTCCGCCGAAGGGCAGGCGCCGAAAACACTGGTCATTGCCTGCAGCGATTCGCGGGTGGATCCGTCGATTATTTTCAAAAGCGAGCCGGGCGAGCTGTTTGTCATCCGCAACGTGGCCAGTCTGGTGCCGCCGTTTGAGTGCGATTTTGTGCACTGTCACGGCACTTCGGCGGCAATTGAGTATGCGGTGCGCCATCTCGGGGTGGAAAACATCGTTGTCCTCGGGCACAGCCATTGCGGCGGGATAAAAACGCTGGTGGACGATCACGGACATGAGCACAATTTTATCGACTCCTGGCTGAGCATTGCCGACGAAGCGGCACGGGAGCGGGAAAACGATGCGGACGTTTACGGTGACTGCGAAAAGAAAGCGGTGGCAATCTCAGTCCGCAACCTGCAAACTTTTCCTTTCGTTGCCGAGAAGGTTGCGGCCGGAAAACTCCGGCTCTGCGGCTGGTATTTCTGCATTGAGAGCGGGCGGCTGGAAGAAGTTTGCCGTGCAGAATGATGCCCGGGCTCTTGAAAAGGGATTTTTTTTATTATATTGTCATCGGCATTGACTTTAAGAGTTATTTTTAAGAAAGGATTTTTAAAATATGCTGCATCCATGGCACGGCGTTACCGCCGGTAAGGAACGGCCGGAGATCATCAATGCCATCATTGAAGTTCCGAAAGGTTCCAACGTCAAATACGAACTGGAAAAACTGAGCGGTCTGCTGAAGGTGGACCGGATTTTGTACAGTGCGGTGCATTATCCCGCCAATTACGGTTTTATTCCCCGCAGTTATTGCGGCGACAACGATCCTCTGGACATTCTGGTGCTGGGGCAGGAGCCTGTTCTGCCGCTGACGATCGTACGGGCGCGGCCGATCGGGGTGATGAAAATGATTGATCAGGGCGAACCGGACGACAAGATTATTGCCGTTCATGTTGACGATCCGGAATACAATCATTATACATCGATTGACGAACTGCCGCCCCATTGCCTGAAAACGCTGAAACGCTTTTTTGAGGATTATAAAATTCTTGAAAACAAAGAAGTGATTATTGAAACGTTTCTCGGTCCCGAGGATGCCAGGCAAACGATCAGGGAAGCCCTGAAACTTTATGACGACAACAAGGAAACGCTGCCGGGATACGGCGGATAAGAAACGTTTCTTTTCCCGCAGGACCGGCGGGCAGGGCGATCGGTGCTGTCCGCAAAAAAGCAAGGGCAGCGTGTTTGCCCGAGAAAAAAAGGCGCGTTATCGGCGTCTTTTTTATTGCCGTGGCAGCCGGCATTTTTTTTGAGTCTGATTCGGCAGCGGTGTAAAATGCCGTTTACGGTTGTTTTTTCAGCAGGGATGCGGAACTGCCGGGAAGGGTATTTGTATTTTATTCGCGGCAACCGCCGTTGTCGGAATATTACGGAATTTTAGGGCAAAAGCGCTGTTTCGTAAGAACGGCGGGTAAAACGCCGTTTCTTTTCCCGCAGGATCGGCGGGCAGGGCGATCGGCGCTGCCCGAAAAAAAGCAAGGGCAGCGTGTTTGCCCGAGAAAAAAAGGCGCGTTATCGGCGCCTTTTTTACTGTCGCAGAGTATGTTTCCTTGACAATATAGCTTTCAAAACGGCGGGTAAAAAAAAGCCGCTTGCGGCAGTTATTCAAAATATCCGGCGGGCAGGAATGCCTGTTCTGCGGCGTTCGCCGGAATTGCCCGCGGTGCCCGGGTTTTTGCCGGCGTGGTTTTTCCTTTGCGGGTCGGCGGAGATTTTTCGGGTTAAAAGAAGCCCCCGGTAAAAACCGGAGGCTTCTTTGTGCGGTACAAAAACCGTATTTTTCCGGAAAGATGTTTAATCTTCGCCGACGGCTTCGTTTTCGTCGTCGCCCATCATTTCCACCGTCAGGTGGCCGGCGTCCGCGCGGATTTTGTTTTCGATCTCGTTGGCAATTTCCGGATGGTCGCGCAGGAATATCTTGGCGTTTTCCCGCCCCTGGCCGAGTTTTTCGCCCTTATAGGAGAACCATGCGCCGGATTTTTCGACCAGACCGGCTTTGACGCCGAGGTCGATCAGCTCGCCGGTTTTGGAAATGCCTTCCCCGTACATGATGTCGAAGTCGACGGTCTTAAACGGAGGAGCCACTTTGTTTTTGACGATTTTAACTCTGGTCTGGCTGCCGATCACTTCGTCTTTGTCTTTGATTGAGCCGATGCGGCGAATGTCGAGACGCACCGAGGCATAGAATTTCAGCGCGTTGCCGCCGGTGGTGGTTTCCGGGCTGCCGAACATGACGCCGATTTTCATGCGGATCTGGTTGATGAAGATGATCAGCGTGTTGGAGCGGGAAACGGTGGAGGTCAGTTTGCGCAGCGCCTGGCTCATCAGGCGAGCCTGCAGCCCCATGTGGGAATCGCCCATTTCACCTTCCAGTTCGGCCTTGGGGACGAGAGCGGCGACCGAATCGACGACCAGTACATCAATGGCGCCGGAGCGTACCAGCGTGTCGGCGATTTCCAGCGCCTGTTCGCCGGAATCCGGCTGGGAAACCAGCAGGTTCTCAATGTCTACGCCGATTTTTTTGGCATAAGAGGGATCCAGGGCGTGTTCGGCGTCGACAAACGCGCAGATGCCGCCTTTTTTCTGCGCCTGAGCCACCACGCTTAAGGCAAAAGTGGTTTTGCCGGAGCTTTCCGGTCCGTAGATTTCAATGATCCGGCCTTTGGGCAAACCTCCGATTCCCAAGGCGATGTCGGTTCCGAGCGAACCGGTGGAAATGGCTTCGATGTCGATGTTGGTGTTTTGCCCGAGCCGCATGATCGAGCCTTTGCCGAAGGTTCTTTCAATCTGGGTCAGGGCAGCGTCCAATGCTTTGTCTTTTTCCATTTTGCTTGTACTTTCCTGTTTGTTGTCTTAATTTGTTTTCTACTATCCGATAATTTGCCGTCGATTGCAAACGGCGCTTTGCAGTTATCCGCCGAAAACTACAATGTTCTAAATTTGTTCTTTTGGCAAGCGTTTTTTTCGTTTTGTTTACGGAAAAGTAACCGGCGCCGTTTGATAATGAGTGCGGGAGGGAAAAATGCTTGACGGGGCACGAAAGCTTTTGCTTGACGAATATTACGGGAACCGGGAAATTGTGGCGGTTTCTCCTCATTATGCGGCTTATGCTGACGAAAAGTACCGCCACAGTCTGCAGGTTTTGGGCGCGGGAAATTTCATCATCCGGCACGAACCTTGGTTTGCCGGCCGGGGAGAAGAGTTCGTCGATCTGGCGAAAACGGCGGTGCTGCTGCACGACATTGCCCGTTTTGACGAAATCCGGGAACGTTTTCTCGGCGCCAAAGGTCCGTTTGACCACAGCGTTGCGGGAGGGGAAAAACTGAGGAAAATTCCGCTTTACAGCGATGTGCGAATAACGCTGCCGATTAAGCATCACGGGCATTTGATCGGCGATTTTTACAAAGACGAAGAATATTGTGCGATTGCCGATCCGGTTTTGAAGGAGGAGGTGGAAAAGATACTTTTTCTGATCCGTGACGCCGATAAAATTGCCAATTTTAACCTGATGATGTATGATCAAAAGATGCTGGTGCCCCTGTTTGTGCCTTATCCGGAAGAGGTGAGCGACAAAAGGCGGCGGATATCTGCCGGCGTGCTGGAAGACTTTTGGCGGCATCAGTCGGTCGACCGGCGGAAGATACGCACCCGGGCGGACGAAATGCTGGGATATGTCAGCTGGATTTATGATCTCAACTATAGCAGTTCGGTGGCTTTTTGTCTCCGGCTTAACCTGGTCGACATGATGTTTGACGTTTTGCAGCGTTTTCATGACGACAGCGGCCTGAACGGGAAAATGCGTCGTGAGACAGGGGATTTTGTCCGGGAAAGGTTCGGTTTTTCTCCGTTGCCGCAAAGCTAAAAATTCCGGTTGCCGAAACAGCGTTTTTGCGATTATACTGACGCAGGCTTTTTGAATTCGGACGGGAGGATATATGACGGGTTTTATGGCGGAAGGGCTGACGGCTTCGATTTTGGCCGGTCTGGTGACCGGAGCCGGCGGCTTTCTCACTTTTTTCAAGGCGGTTTATTCGAAAGACGACATCAATCTGATGTTGAACACGGCGGCCGGAGTAATGCTGGCGGCGGCGTTCTTTTCGCTGATGGATCCGGCGCTGACCGGGCTTAAGCAGCTGCTGCCCGGCAGCGGGGAAACGGCGTTGTGGTTTTCGGCGGCGGTGTTTGCCGGCATGAGTCTGATCGGGATGCTGAACGCTTTGCTGCCGCACGAACATGAAATTTCCGGGCACCACGGCGGCATGATGAATATCGGCGCCGCCTGGCTGTTCGTAATTGCCGTCAGCATTCACAAGATGCCGGAAGGGCTGGCGATCGGCGTGGCTTACGGCGGTGAAAATTTGAGCAATCCGGAAAGTCTGACCATCGGCATTGCTCTGCAAAACATTCCCGAGGGGCTGACCGTGGCAATTGCATTGATCGCGGCCGGCTATTCCCGCCTGAAGGCCGCTCTGGCCGCGACTTTGAGCGGAATGATGCAGCCGCTGGGGGCGGTTTTCGGGCTTCTGATCGCCGACTTCGGGTCGTTGATGGTGCCGCTCGGAATGGCTTTTGCCGGCGGGGCGATGCTGTTTGTTATTGTCAACGAGGTTTTGCCCGAAACTTACGACGCCAAACAGAGCAAAAAGTCGGCGCTGGCGTTCTTTGCCGGTTTTGTCCTCATGTGCGGGCTGAGCATTGCCATGCAGTAATATTTTCTTGACAGTTGCCGCCGTCGGATATATCTTTTTTGGGGTCAAAATTTTATTATTTACTTAAATTTTTATGGTTATGGAATATTTCTGGGAAACGCCGGAACGTGTGCAAGAGGATATTGGCGTGCTGAAATCCGGATCATACGAAGAACGGGAACTTTATCTGCGTACAAAACAGCTGACGCGCGACGGTTTGACTTTGTTGATAGCATCAAAGGACGTGCGTTTGATTTTGCTGGCAGCGCAAAAAGGGAATTTCGACAGTTTTAACGAATTGTTGATGGTGCGTTTGAAAATAGAGGCGCTGATTTTGGGGTATCTTGATCTGTACCATGTTTTGTGGGTGGATGCCGAGGAAGCTTTAATAAGCAGTAAGCTTGTTTCCGCAACCCGCAAACTGTATGAAAAATTTCCTTTGTCCGAACGGGGCGAGGTGGCTTTGCTTAAGAGCGGCAACAAGGAATTGATCAAAGAGTATGAGGCCAAATGGGGATTTCGTTCCAGAGAAGCCAAAAACCGCCGGATAAACATGTGAACATGCGGCACTGAACAAAAAAGCCTTTTCTTAAAAGTTTTTAAGAAAAGGCTTTTCTTTTATGGTTCGGACGTCGGTACGGACAGGCGGACGCAAACGCTTCCGTCCTGCCGTAAAGATGCGAAGTCTGAAATCCGGCGTTTGAGGTTCCAAACGGCCGGCGGAAGTTTTATTACATTCCTTACAGAAAACCCCGAGTTTACTCGGGGCTGAATGCCAAGATGTCGTTAGACACTGTTCCACGCCAACAAATGTAGTCAAACCGTGAGGTTTGTAGCTGATTAGCACCCCCTGTTTACCGGGGGATATCTATTAAACGGCAGGAGTTATCTGCGCTTCTGCGGCATTTTGACTTCTTCGTTTTCCTTAAAGTAACGGACGGTTTCCGCTTTGAGTTCGGAAGTGGCTTCTTCGTCGCAGACGATCAGCGCGTGGGGGTGCATTTGCAGAATGCTTACCGGGCACATGTGGTTGACGCTGCCTTCAATGGCGCAGTGCAGGGCTTTTGCCTTTTTGTCGCCGCTGGCAATGATCATCACTTCCTTGGCGTCCATAATGGTGGCAATGCCGATGGTCAGGACGTTTCTCGGTACCAGGTCGGTATTGTCGTCAAAAAAGCGGGCGTTGGCTTTGACGGTGTTTTTGTTTAAGGTTTTTACCCGGGTGCGGGAAGCAAGAGAAGAACCCGGTTCGTTAAAGGCGACGTGGCCGTCTTCGCCGACTCCGCCGATCAGAAGGTCGATGCCGCCGTAACTGCGGATCAGCTTTTCATAAGACGTGCATTCTTTGGCAAAGTCCGTCGTCTGTCCGTTCAAAAGATGAACGTTGCTTTTTTTTACGTCGATATGGTCGAAAAAGTTTTTCCACAGGAAGTTGTGGTAGCTCTGTTCGTCTTCGGGGTTTAAACCGACATATTCGTCCATGTTGAAAATGACGACGTTTTGAAACGAAAGTCTGCCTTTGCGGAACATGCCGATCAGGCGTTCAAACATGCCGAGCGGCGAGCTGCCGGCGGGAATGGCCATGACGAAAGGTTTGTTTTCCGTCGGGCGCGCGGCCTTGATTTTATAGGCGACGTAATCGGCGGCCCACTGCGAACATTGCTCGTAATCGGGAGAAATAATCAGTCTCATGGGTAAATATCCTTTTTACTTTATTATTAATTTGATTATATTAATATGAAACATAAAAATAAAGAAAAGGTAAATGCTCATGTTTAATTGGTTTGCTCCCAAAGTTTTTAATCAGGGATATTTGCCCGAGGAAGACGGACATCAGGTGTTTTTTATGGAAGCCGGCAGCAAAGACGGAAAGCCGGTGCTGGTTTTTCATGGCGGGCCGGGCGGCGCTTCCCGCCTTCGTCATGCGGAGGCTTTCGACCGCCGCAAATTCCGGGTCGTCTTTTTTGACCAGCGCGGGTGCGGTCGTTCGCAGCCGTCGGGAGAAACCGCGCACAACACCACCGCCGACCTTTTGCACGACGCCGCCCGTCTGCTCGATTTTCTGGATATAAAGGAAAAGGTTATTTTGCTCGGCGGTTCCTGGGGGGCGACGCTGGCGCTTCTGTTTGCCGAAAAATATCCCGAGCGGGTGAAAGCGCTGCTGCTTTCAAAAATTTTCCTTGCTGACGAAATCTCCGCCGGCTGGACGGATGACGTCAGCGGCTGGTTTTATCCCGACGTGATGGACAAACTGCGCCGCAATATGCCGGAAAACGCGAATCTGCCGGAATATTACGCCGAAATGGTCAATTCCCGCAACCTCTCCGATCAGGTTAAGGCGGCTTCCCTTTACGGCAATTACGAGCGGGTGCTGGGGCAGCTGGTGCCCGCTTTTGAGAAAAAGGAAGTAACTCAGGACGACGTCAATGCGGCGAGGATTTTCATCAACTATGCGGCAGCGGGGTTTATGCTCAAAGACGACCAGATCATGAGCAACGTCGAGCGGATCAGGGAGCTGCCGGCGCTGATCGTTCATAACCGGCTGGATATGGTCTGTCCGCTGATCGGCGCCTGGCGCCTGCATAAGGCGCTGCCGGCGTCCAAACTGATAATTGTGCCGGAAAAAGGGCATGTCGGACCGTTGATGGCCCGTACTTTGAAGAAGGAAATCCGCCGTTTCCTCAAGATTTAATTCTTGCGGCGGGGATGAAATTCGAGCGCCAGCGAGTTGATGCAGAAACGGCTGCCGGTGAGGGTGGGGCCGTCGTCAAACACGTGTCCGAGATGCGAATGGCAGTTGGCGCAGCAGACTTCGGTGCGGCTCATGCCGTAGCTGTAGTCGGGAACCATCCTGACACTGCCGGGAATGGCGGCGTCAAAGCTCGGCCATCCGCAGCCGCAGTCGAATTTCTGTTCGGAAGTAAACAAAGGGTTGCCGCAGCCGGCGCAGACGTAGGTGCCTTCTTCGTTAAACTGGTAATATTTGCCGGAAAAGGCCGGTTCAGTGGCCCGATGCCGCAAAATATTGTATTGTTCCGCCGTTAAAACGCGATTTTTTTGCATTGACAGCTCCGTTTGATGATTGAAGGTTCTGTTTAAATAAGCGCGCCGGCGGAAAATTTCCACCGGCGACGTTGATTTTAATCGTCGTTTTTTTATTTCGGCCTTTGGCCGACGCTTATTTGATTTTTCCCGTCCATTTGCGGCGCAAGGCCTTGAAGCGGGCCTTAAACAACATTCCGGAAAAGCCGGCGAAGGCTTTGAACTGCCGGTAGTAGCCGATGTCGGCGAAATATTGCGCCGCAACCACGTTTTTGATAATGAAGGCAACCGCCGCCTTTTTGTGTTCCGGCGCGTTTTGTTCAATGAATTCGACAATCATGCGGCTGATGGTCAGACTGTCGTTTTTACGCTTTTCCGCTTTTTGCGGATCGTGGGTGAGGGAAGAAGGCATCATGATGTAGTGATAACGGGTGTCGTCGATGACGGCGAGTCTGGCGCAGCAATGCAGGCAGCGGATGATGAAAAAATTGTCTTCGGCAATCAGCCCGGCCGGGAATTCCAGTTTGTGCTTGCGCAGAAAGTCCGTTTGATAGAGCTTGTTCCAACAGCTGCCGTTCCTGACCGCTTTCAGTTTGTCGGCGAAGCCGGTGCAGACGCCGGGACGGCCGGCCCAGATTTTGGTTTTGTCCGGCCATTCGACGGAAGTGGCGGCGGTGACGACTTCGGCGTCGTTTGCAACCGCCGCGCGGTGGAGTTTTTCGTAAAAATCGGGATCGACGAAATCGTCGGAATCGATAAAGCCGATATATTTGCCGCGGGCAATTTCCATGCCGCGGTTGCGGGTGAGGCTGATGCCGAGGTTTTGTTCGTTGTTGATCAGACGAATCCTCGGGTCGTTGATTTTTTTGACGGTCTGTGCCGTGTTGTCGGTCGAAGCGTCGTTGATGCAGATGATTTCGAGGTTTTCGTATGTCTGTCTGAGGAGGCTGTTCAGGCAGCGTTCGATGAAGGCTTCCGCATTGTAGGCCGGGACGATGACGCTGATGAGGTCGTTCATTTTTTTCTCCGTCGGGTGAAAAGTTTATCCGTATGATGCGCCAAGTATAACCGCTGATCCCGTAAATACAAGCGCTTTCTCTAAGTGCCGGCCGTTAAGACAGTTGTGAACAGAAACGGCAATTTTCTTGATTTGTCAATGTCAGGGAGTAATATGGCAGGCATAAGCAAGACTAACTTTGAGGAATTTAAAAATGAAAGGCATTATTCTGGCCGGCGGGAGCGGTTCCCGTCTGTATCCTCTGACCAACGTCATCAGCAAACAGCTGCTGCCGGTCTATGACAAGCCGATGATTTATTATCCGCTTTCCACCCTGATGCTGTTCGGCATCCGCGAAATCCTGATTATTTCGACCCCGCAGGACACGCCGAACATAGAAAAACTTTTCGGCGACGGTTCCCGTCTGGGGCTGAAGCTTTCTTACAAGGTGCAGGAAGAGCCGAAGGGCATCGCCCAGGCCTTTACCATCGGCGCGGATTTTATCGGCAGTGACGACGTCTGCCTGATTTTGGGCGACAATATTTTTTATATGGGCGAGCAGCAGCGTCTGTTTGAACGGGAAATTGCCAACAATCCCGGCGGCACCGTGTTCGGTTATCACGTGTCGGATCCGCAGCGTTTCGGCGTGGTCGAGTTTGACAAGAATTTCAAAGCGGTATCGATTGAGGAAAAACCCAAACAGCCGAAGTCAAACTATGCGGTGGTCGGTCTTTACTTCTACAAATCCGATGTGGTGGAAAAAGCGCGGAACCTCAAGCCTTCTGCCCGCGGAGAGCTGGAAATTACCGATTTGAACCGGCTTTATCTGGAAGAGGGGCGCTTAAACGTGCTGCCGATGAAGCGCGGCAATGCCTGGCTGGACGCGGGAACGCCGCAGTCGCTTTTGGAAGCGTCGAATTTTATCGGCATTATCGAGAAGCGGCAGGATTTGAAAATCGCCTGTATCGAGGAAATTGCCTACCGCCGCGGTTTCATTTCTTCCGAAGAGCTTCTGGCGCTGATCGACGGGCTGAAAGACGGCGTGGATTACAAAGCTTATCTTAAACGTGTTTACGAGGACTATCATGAAGGTTTCTAAAACGGCAATCGACGGGGTTTTTATCATTGAACCTCAGGTTTTTGAAGACGCCCGCGGCTATTTTTTCGAAAGCTGGAACAAGGCGAAGCTGAAAGAGCAGGGAATTGACTGCGATTTTATTCAGGACAACCAGTCGAAATCCTGTTTCGGCACCATCCGCGGCATTCACTTTCAAAAGGGCGAGTTTGCCCAGGCCAAACTGGTGCGGGTTCTGGAAGGAACGGTGTTGGACGTGGCGGTCGATCTGCGTCCCGGATCTTCGACTTTCGGCCGGCACGTGGCGGTCGAACTGTCGGCGGAAAACAAAAAACAACTGATGATTCCGCGCGGGTTCGGTCACGGCTTTTCGGTGCTCACCCCCTCTGCCGTGTTTGCCTACAAATGCGACAACGTATACTGCAAAGAGGCCGAAGGCGGGCTGCTTTACAACGATCCGGCTCTGGGCATTGACTGGAAAATAGATACCGACAAGGCGGTTCTTTCGGAAAAGGACCGGCATAATCCGCTGTTAAAGGAGATTACATGTATTTAGTAACCGGAAGCAACGGCCAGCTCGGCAGCGAACTGAAAAGGCTGCTCGGCGACAAGGCCGATTATACCGACCGCAACCTGCTTGACATAACCAACCCGGAGGCGGTGCGGCTGGTGGTCAATCCCGAACGTTATCAGGCGGTGATCAACTGCGCGGCCTATACGGCGGTGGACAAAGCGGAAGACGATGCCGAAACGGCGGCCAGAATCAACATTGAGGGGCCGGCCAACCTGGCGGTCAGCGGCGTGCCGCTTATTCATATTTCGACCGATTACGTGTTTGACGGCAAAAACTATGTTCCCTATATCGAAACCGATCCCGCACGGCCGAAGTCGGTTTACGGCTGTACCAAGTTTGAAGGGGAAAAAATCGTGATGTCGCGGGCGGATACGGCCGTTATCATCCGCACTTCCTGGCTTTATTCCGAATACGGCAGCAACTTTGTCAAGACCATGCGCCGTCTGGGCAAGGAACGCGGCATGCTGAAGGTGATTTTCGACCAGGTCGGCACCCCGACCTATGCCGGCGACCTGGCGGCGGCGATCGTGCATATTCTGCCGCAGATCAGGCCGGGAATGAAAAGCATTTATCATTTTTCCAACGAAGGAGTCTGCTCGTGGTATGATTTTGCCAGGGCAATTATTGAAATGTCCGGCCTTTCCTGCGACATCCGGCCGATCGAGAGCTGGGAATATCCGTCGAAAGCAGCCAGACCGCCGTATTCGGTCTTAAACAAGGCGAAGATCAAAAAAGATTTCGGCATCCGCATCCGCCACTGGCGCGACGCTTTGAGGGAATGTATTGACAATTTGGAGGAAAACAACTTATGAAAACCGTTCTCGTTACCGGCGGCGCCGGTTTTATCGGCTCGAATTTTGTGCCTTACTGGGTGGAAAAATATCCCGATTATATGATTATTAACCTTGACAAGCTGACTTATGCCGGCAACCTTGCCAACCTCAAGGAATGCGAAGGGGCGCCGAATTACAGGTTCGTCAGGGGCGATATCTGCGATGCGGAACTGGCAGCGCGTCTGTTTAAGGAACATGACATCCGCGGGGTCGTGCATTTTGCCGCCGAAAGCCATGTCGACAATTCGATCAGCGGGCCGCGGGCTTTTATCGAAACCAACCTGGTAGGCACTTTTACTTTGCTTGATGCCGCCCGTAACCATTGGATGGAGGGACCGCACAAAGCAAAACCCGGATACGGGGACTGCCGCTTCCATCATATTTCGACCGACGAAGTTTACGGCGCTCTGGGCGAAACCGGCTTTTTCAGCGAAACCACGCCCTATGATCCGAGTTCGCCGTATTCCGCCTCCAAGGCCGGGTCGGATATGCTGGCGCGCGCCTATCACCGCACTTTCGGCTTGAACGTGACCGTTTCCAACTGTTCCAACAATTACGGTCCAAAGCAGCACCCGGAAAAGCTGATCCCGAAGATTGTTTCCAATGCGCTGGCGGGGAAGGAAATCCCGATTTACGGCGACGGCAAAAACGTGCGCGACTGGCTTTACGTGCTGGATCACTGCAAAGCAATCGATTTGATTTTCCATCGCGGCAGAAGCGGAGAAACCTATAACGTCGGCGGCCACAACGAAAAGAACAATCTGGAAATCGTCGACGCCATCTGCTCGATTTTGAACGAGCGCCGGCCGCGGGCAGACGGAAAGTCTTATAAGGAACAGGTGGTGTTTGTCAAAGACCGTCCGGGACATGACCGCCGCTATGCCATCAATGCCGACAAACTTTCTTCCGAACTGGGGTGGAAAGCCGACGAGAACTTTGCCGGCGGCATTGTCAAAACCGTTGACTGGTATCTTGATAATCTGAATTTATAAGGAAAAGGTAAAATGCGCAAATACGGCTTTAAGCTGTTTTCCACCAATCTGCAAAACAATCCGGCGTTTGTCGACGAGGCGGCGGCGTTTGTCCGTGCCAACAACAGGGAAATGTTTATTGAACTGATGGTGGTGCCGACGACGCCGGCGGAAGACTGGGACGTTTTCCGCGATAAATTCGCCGGGCTGGAAGTGACCATTCATGCGCCGCACAATACCATGAACTTTGATACCGGTTATCCGGAACGTTTTGAAAGTAACGCAAAGATCCTCGATGCCGCGCGGCGGGCCGCCGGAAGGGGAATAATAGTTGCCCGGCGCCGGCGTTCATGCCGGCGGCGGCGGGGAACGTGTCAATCTGGAAGAAACGGCGCGGCAGTTTCGTTTGTTCGACGATCCGCGGATCGTGATCGAAAACCTGCCTTTTGAAGCCGAAGACGTTGAGGGCGTCATGCACGGAACCACGCCGGAACAGATAAAATATGTGACGGATTATGCCGGCTGCGGTTTCTGCTTTGATTTTTCCCACGCCGTCTGCGCCGCAAATTCTCTCGGTCTGGATATTGAAAAACAATTGTCGGGGTTTTATAAATTGAATCCGACGGTTTATCATCTGTGCGACGGCGATATCAACGGAACCGAGGACCGTCATATGCATTACGGTGAAGGCAGTTTTCCGCTGAAGGCGTTTTTGCAAAAATATGTGGCGGCAGACGCCATGATTACGATGGAAACCGGAATGGGAATGCCGAAAGACGCTTCCGCCTGGATAAAGGATTTTGATTATCTGCATCAATTACAAGAATTATAAGGAGAATGTTATGCCGTTTCTGAAAGTTTATTCCAATGCCGAACTGAAGGACAAAAACGCCGCGCAGTTTGTCGGGCGTGCGTCCGAACTGATTGCTGCCAAACTCGGCAAGCCGATCGGTTACGTGGTCGTCAGTCTGGCGCAGGAAAAGACGATGGCCTTCGGCGGCAGCGCGGAAAACAAAGGCGTGCTGGCCTACATGGATTCGATCGGTTTTAACGACAAGGAAGGCCTGATCAAACTGTTGACCGAATTTTTCTATGAAAGGTTTGAAAAAGTCGAACTGTATAATATCAACATTGTTACGACTTCCCTGCCGGCTTCGGAAGTGGCGATTGCCGGACGTTTTCTCGGATGATGACGATGATTGTCGAAGCCAAAGCCGGCGACGGCGGTTTGGTCGCGGCTTTGGCGCACCGGCTGTGGCCGCATGACAATGAGGAAGATTTGCGGATATTGTATGAACGGTTGCTGTCGGCAACCGAAAACGGAGCCGTGTTTTTGGCTTTCGACGACAAACGGGCCGTCGGTTTTGCCCAATGTCAGCTGCGGCGGGATTATGTGGAAGGCGCGGAGAGTTCTCCCGTCGGCTATCTGGAAGGCATATGGGTGGAACCGGCTTTTCGCGGGCAGGGCGTTGCCGGCCGTTTGCTGCAAAAATGTCAGGAATGGGCCAAGGAAAAAGGATGCGCCGAATTTGCTTCCGATTGTGAAATTCACAATTCGGAAAGTTTGTCGTTTCACCTGCAAAACGGTTTTCGGGAAGCCAACCGGATCATTTGCCTGATTAAACGAATTTGATCCAAGATCGGTTGCCCGAATGTAAACTTCCGCCGGCTTATGTAAGCGGTACCAGCCATTCTGAACCTCAGACGCCCAATCTCAAGCTTTGCAAGCCCGGTGGCTGAGCCGGAATGCCTGCGTCTGTCTGCTTATGCAGACGTTTGAACCGTCAAAATCTTTCCGGAAAATTCCGGGGAGGTTTTTTCTTTTAAATTTTTTCTTGCCGCCGCCTTATGGGATTTTCCTGTAATAAAACGCTATGGAATTTCCCGGCAGCGGAACTCTTCTTTGCGGGATTTTCCCTTGCGTGGGAGTCCCGTCCTTCCCGCGGGGTTTTTCTGTTTTTCCCCGCGGAGTTTCCGTCAGATATGCGACAAAG
>ERZ780157.812-NODE-812-length-37383-cov-3.655862_pt1 | contig 37383 bp, 35 predicted proteins | sample MGYA00511169_ERZ780157 | MGnify/ENA primary metagenome ERZ780157 (study PRJEB29588, sample SAMEA1965149) | human gut metagenome | biome: human gut; feature: human-associated habitat; material: faeces | place: Denmark | collected 2008/2010 ...
TTCTATGTGTGAATTAGAAAAGACGGGGACTTTTAATAGAAATATAACTCGTACAGGGCATGCGTTTTGGTTTTATTCATAAATTTTAGGATTGGCATTAGGGAAAAAGATTATAACATTTCCATGGATTTCCGGACAAGAAATGGAGATACAAAGTTATCGATTTAATCTGTTGGCAAAAGTCAGTTCTGAACTGGATTGTGTAATTGTTGTGCCGGTAGAGACAGCAGGGATTATGAATAAAAATAATCTGCCGGAAAATTCGGACTGGTTTGAAGTAATTAATATGAGAGGATGAGAAGGATGAAATTACAAATACTGAAGTTAAGCACTTGGGAATACCCATCTCATAGTATGATAGGGCAGAATTTATATTGGGGAAGTGTTTATACAATTGATTCAGAGGAATGTTTTTCGGAGGGAGCTAATGTTTTAGTAGGTAATATTACAAAAGGTGGCTGGGCACTTACTCACGCATTGGCATGTTTAAAAAGTAAATATAAAAAAACTACGAATATGAAGATAGATGGAGAAAATTGTTCGTTACATAAAATGAGAAAAATATCCTTTTATGTAGGTGATTGCAAAAAGAAAATTCAGAAAAAAAGAACAGCGAAGGAGATAATTTGCAAATGTTCCTCAAAATGGGAAAAGGTGCACTTGCAACAACTGTTGAAAGAATTTGGAATAGATGAATCTGCGGAATCGTTTTGTAAAGAACCGATGTGTAATGCAGGAAAAGATATTTGGAAATATTCTGTTGTGTTAGGTATTCTTTTGAAGAAGAAAATTTTTTTGTTTCCATGGGTATCTTCCGGGATATTGCAAGAGATCCAAGAAGATATTGTTAGAATAGGCAGAGCCTTAAAAGAAAGAAATCTAATTATGCTGTTGCCGGTAGAAAACGATTCGTTATTGAGAATGACGGATTTGGAATACGAAAGATGTGTATTAACTCAGGTGTGTGGAGAAAAAATGCAGAGAGAAAGGGTGACACGGCACGGATTGGAGGTAGAGTATAATGACTAATATTAATAAAAAGCAACATCAAGAGCTAATAAGTGATTTAAAACAGTTAATTAAAGTGATAGAAATAATGCGGCAAGATGATAAAAGCTATTTTCTTTTTCAGAATGAAAGAGAGGCATGTGATTGGCTGAAATTTTTAGAAGGACATACAGATAAGGAGGAACTTGAATCCTTGGAAATTGAAGTGGGGCAAAGGCTTGTATTCAAATTTGAAAATAGTGCAAATGAAACAGAGTTAGATATTAAGCGAATACAGCTTCTGAGAAAGTTTGCTGATAAACTAAGCAAAGATATCTCAAATTGCTGAATAATGACCAAGGTGAACTTTCTGAAAAGTCCTATGAAAACGGACTTGTATACCGGAGAATACTACGACGGTACGACAAATCTGTATTGTCTCAGAGTTTGTGTTTGGGGAGAGAATGGAACTGAAACAATAAAAACAGATAATGTAAAAAAGTATGCAAATTTAAAAACTTTAAATCGTGGTGTTGGTAATCCTGTTCAAATAGCAGGAAAAGGGAGTACTGGACGAACTATTTCTAATTCGTTAAAGGAACAAATGGCAATGCAACAAGTACGGTTGGCGCCGTTAGATGGAGCTACCGATATGAGCAAACTTAAAAATCCGGTAATTATGACGGATTCGAGATGGCCTGCCTCTGAAGGTTGGATAAAAATGGGTAATAACGCAAATGGTGTAGAGATATATTTTGCTGATTCTATGAATTTCTATGTATCTGGTCAAATTGGAGGAAGTTATGAGGATAATAGCTTGAAATTTATGTTTAAAGCTGACCAAACATTGCTCCAAGGACTAAAAAGAAATATGTAGAAATTAGAATAAAGTTTAATGAATTGCATACACGAAAAAAGATTTCCAAACGTGACATTCGCTTCCGTCGGTAACAGCTTTGAGTAAAAGAATAGGCAAAGATTTTTTTGCTATTCTATGCAAAGCTGTTACCGCTACGTGAAGTGATAAATGCGAGTGGTCACGGGAGGAAACTTTTTTCCGAGTATGCGGTTACAAAAAGAAAATGACTTTCATTTATCCTCGAATGGTATCAAATATGGCAGATTTACGATAAATACGGCAGAGTAACGGAAATCTCCACCGGGGAAAGTACCGTCAGCAAAAATGGTGAGAGTATTGGAACATTGGGAATAATATAGTTTGAAATTTCTATAAAATGATGTTACAATACTACTAAAATTATCAGGGGGAATTCTATGCAGAATATTGTATACCATGGAAGTAATGTAGAAGTACCGGTTCCGCGGGTGCTTCAGAATGGTTTTTATAAAGATTTCGGATATGGTTTTTATTGTACGAACTTGTTTAAACAGGCGAAACGGTGGGCAATGACCAAAAAGGGAAATTCAGTTATTAATCGCTATAAGTATGTGCAGGATTCGGGGTTAAAAGTCTTAAAATTCGATGAGATGACAGATGAATGGCTGGATTTTGTTGTGAACTGCCGCAGAGGTATAGAACATGATTATGATATTATTGAGGGACCAATGGCAGACGATCAGATTTGGAATTATGTGGAAGCCTTTATAGATGGAAGAATTCCTCGAAAAGCATTTTGGGAAATTGCAAAGTTTAATTATCCTACGCATCAGATTGTGTTTTGCACCGAAGAGGCATTGAAAACATTGACATTTGAAGGAAGTGATACACTATGAAAAATAAGTATTTTCCGGAGGAAGAGATACAGTTAGATGATGTTTATTTTATCTGCTATATGATTGAAAGAGTGGCACGGCATATTAAGCAGAAAAATAAGTATGTTGTAAATGCAATTGGAAAAGAGGAATTATATCATTTGCTGAGTTGTGCCAATGTATTGCATTGCGAAAATCCACTTCAAGTCGAGAATGATTGGATTAAAGAATATGACTTAAAGGAAGGGAATTTTGATATTACAGCCGTTGACAGGGAACTCGCAGAAATTATCCCCTCTGCGTTGGATATGGGGGCAGTATATCAAAGATTGGTAAGAGATACGATGTCTTCCAAAGAAAATTATGTAGAGGCGATCATTCGGGTTTATAATGACAAACTTTGTGAAGTTATTGATAATTACAATTGCAGTGCATTCTATGAACCATCGTATGTCATTGCCAGAGCATATCAAAATGGTGGATTTTAATGAATAATAATCCCCCGGGTGAAGCTTGTCCGCTTTTTACTCGGGGGATTTCTTGTCTTATTCCAATTCTTCCAGCGCCTGCGCTGCTTTTTCCCATTCCTCCATCGCGGTTTCCAGTTCTGCCTCATATTGTTCTTTCTGCTTTGACAATTCGGTCAATTTGGCAACGTCGGAAGCGTATTCCGGAAGGGCGATCTGCGCATCGGTTTCTTCGATAAGTTCTTCCAGTTTTTGGATTTCGTTTTCTGCTTTTTCATACGCAGTTTCAATCTTTCTTTTTTTGGCTTCCCGTTCTTTCTGCTCCTTCCAGTCGAGTTTAGCCGTAGACGGAGCCTCGGTTTTTGGCGTGGCCTCTGTCGTGTTGCCGAGATAGCGGCTTTCGACAAGATCCTTCTTCGCTAGATAATAGTCATAATTTCCATCGTATGAAAGGATATGTTCATTGGTCAGATCCAGGATCCGGGTAGCGGTTTTCTGGATAAAATAGCGGTCGTGCGATACGTATAAGACCGTTCCGGTATAATGATTCAAAGCATCTTCCAGAATCTCTTTGGAGTCAATATCCAGGTGGTTGGTCGGCTCGTCGAGAAGCAGGAGATTGGCTTTGGAAAGCATAAGTTTTGCCAGGGAGACACGTCCCTTTTCTCCACCGGAAAGAAGTGAAATCTTTTTATAGACATCCTCCCCGGTAAAGAGAAAAGCAGCGAGGACATTGCGGATCTTCGTATTGTTTAGATCCGGGTAGTCATCGTGGATTTCATCAAAAATCGTTTTTTCTTCGTGCAGCACATTGTGTTCCTGATCATAATAGCCAAGTTCCACGTTTGTGCCAAAAACAGCCGTACCCTGATCCGGAGATTCCAATTCGCAGAGCATTTTGAGAAGAGTGGTTTTGCCGGTTCCGTTTTTCCCGATCAAAGCAACACGTTCTCCGCGGAACAATTCAAAGGAAACACCCTGAAAAAGGTGTAAGTCACCAAAAGACTTTCCAAAATTTTCCACACGCAAAACATCTTTTCCGCTTTCTTTTTCCGGAACAAGGGAAAAGTGCATTGATTTCTGTTCTGATACCGGCTTGTCCACAGGTGTCATTTTTTCCAACATTTTTTCGCGGCTTTCTGCCCGTTTGATTGATTTTTCACGGTTAAAAGAACGCAGTTTTTCAATGACTTGTTCCTGATGGCGCACGGTCTGCTGATAATTTTCATATTGTTTGATCGCATCCCGGCGTAAAAGTTCTTTTTTCTGCGCATAATCGCTGTAATTTCCTTTGAAAACAGTTGCTTTTCCGTGGTCAAGTTCGACCACTTTGTCGGCGATACGGTCAAGAAAATAGCGGTCATGTGATACGATCAGGACACTTCCCTTGTAGTTGGAAAGATACGTTTCCAGCCATTGGATTGAAGCGAGGTCAAGATGGTTGGTCGGCTCGTCGAGGATCAGTAGATCCGGCTCAAGGAGAAGGAGTTTTCCGAGTGCCACACGGGTTTTCTGTCCGCCGGAAAGAGTATTGATCGATTTGTCAATATCATTTCCGACAAATCCAAGTCCGTTGATGATTCCCATAATCTGGCTTTTGCATGCGTAGCCGTCTTTTGCCTCAAATTCAGTCTGCATGCGGTGATAGCGTTCCAAAAGGGGATTTAATTCTTCCCCGGAAGCGGTCTGCATGGTTTCTTCCATCATACGGATCTCGCGTTCGAGAGCGACAATGTCCTTTTTCACTTCCCATAATTCATCGTAAATACTTTTGTCCGAATGATATCCCTGCTGCTGCGGAAGATAGCCGACAGAAGTATCCTTTGCCAGAATGACATCGCCGTTATCTGCCGGAAGTTCTCCGACGATAATTCGCAAAAGGGTGGTTTTTCCGGTGCCGTTTACGCCCACAAGAGCAGTACATTCGTGTTCATTGATATGAAAAGAAACGTCGGAAAAGAGCGCTTCGTCATTAAACTTTTTTTCTATATGGTTACAAGCTAATATCATAACATTCTCCAATCAAAATATTTGCTAAAGACAGTATAGCATAAAAAGTTGATTTTTACATCTTTTTTTATAAAAGAAAATGTAGTATAATATATAAAAACGTAACTATTCAGGGGCGGTGTTATTTGGGTGGGACCCTGAATCGTTACGGACGTAACGGAGGTTGGCACATTGGAAGAAAAGAAAATATCATCTGCAGTAATCAAGCGTCTTCCAAGATATTATAGATATCTGAGTGAATTGCTCGAAAAAGGGATTGATCGGATTTCGTCGCATGAGTTGAGCAAAAAAATGAATGTAACGGCTTCCCAGATCCGGCAGGATTTCAATAATTTTGGTGGGTTTGGACAGCAGGGATATGGATATAATGTAAGTTATCTTCATGATGAAATTGGGAAAATATTGGGACTCGAACATAATTATAATGTAATTATTATAGGAGCCGGAAATCTGGGATGTGCATTGGCAAATTATGGAGGATTTACGAAGCGGGGATTTCAGATGGCTGGTATTTTTGATGTCGACAAGGAAAAAATCGGAAAAAAGATCAACGACATTCCGGTTTATTCGATTGAAGATATTGAAGTGTTTGTAAAAGAGCACCCGGTTCACATAGCAGCCCTTACGGTTCCCAAAGATCAGGCGTCGAAGATCGCCGGGAGACTGGCGGAAGTCGGAGTGGAGGCGTTTTGGAATTTTGCGTCTACCGATCTGAAAGTGCCCTCACATGTTGTGGTAGAAAATGTTCATCTGGCAGAGAGTTTGATGCGTCTTTCTTATCGTCTGTCAGAAAAAGATAAGTAAAAGGAAAGGGGCGGTGTGTATGCCAAAAGGAACTAGAGACCAATTGCCGCCATTGCAGCAGCTGGTGCATGGGAAAAAACTTCCCATCCTTGTCTTGGATGAGCGCTGGTACAAATTATTTCCCGGTGGAGTGAAACCGGAAGAAGTGAAAACTTTGGAAAAAAAGTGCAATGAACTCCTGAAAGAACAAGGAAAACTGGTCAATGAGATCAAGGATCTGCGAAGAGGCAAGAAAAAACTGATGGACGCGATCGTGTCCGGGATGAATGAGGCAGAAAATGACCGAAAAAAAGAGAAACAGAAAAAGCTGCTGATTGAGACAAAGCAGAAGATTGAAGAAGAAAGTGATCGTCTTATGGAAGTGCCTTATGAAATCCGGAAAACCAATGAGGAACTTCTCGTCGTGTCCATTACGTATTGTTATGACAAACTCAAAGAGAGAGAAGAATATCTGCAGGAACTGACGCAGGACATCGAGGTACAGCGTGCAGAGATTAAGCAGAAAGTGGCAGATAAAGTGGAATTAGAGGAGAGTGTGAATCAGACATATGGATTGATGCATGCGTTACTTGGGCGAGAAGTAATGAATGTATTTGATCATTATAAGTGATAGAAAAGAGGTATGTTATGATTCTGGGGATTGGAATCGATACAATAGAGATCGCGAGGGTGCTGCGTGCGTGTGAGCGGAGCAGCCATTTTGTGGAAAGAACGTTTACAACGAAAGAAATGGCACAATTTGCAGAGCATAAAGTGCGGAAGGCATCGGATTTTGCTGCCAAAGAAGCGGTGGCGAAAGCCTTTCGTACCGGGTTTTACCAATGTGAGCCGAGAGAGATCGAGGTGCTCCGGGGAGAACTGGAGGAACCGTATGTGCGGCTGTATGGAAAGGCAAAAAAGATAGCAAAACGACTGGGAATTACTCAGATACATATCAGTATTACCAATACAAAGAACGAAGTTACGGCGTTTGTCGTGGCGACAGATGAAAAAGAGGCAGCATTACAGCCCCTTTATGATGAATAAGTGAGGTGGCATATGCGATATTTATTTACGGCAAAACAGGCAAAACAGCTGGATGAACACGCCATACAGGAAGTCGGCTTTCCCGGTGCGGTTTTGATGGAAAAAGCGGCGACGGTATTAAGTTCGGTGATCGAACAGTCGATTCGCAAAGACGAAGGAATTTTATTTGTCTGCGGATGTGGCAATAACGGCGGAGATGCGGTTGCGGCGGCAAGAATATTGAAACAGCAGGGATACCATACGGCGATTGTGCTGGTAGGAGAGACTTCTCGTATGTCGGAAGATCTGTTTTTGCAATTGCGGCTGGCTGCAGCGTGCGATGTTGAGGCGGTTACGGCAGCAGAAGTAGATTCTGCAGAATATCCAATCCTTGTGGATGGGCTTTTTGGCGTGGGCTTAAACCGGCCGGTGGAAGGCGTCTATCAGGCAATGATCGAGCAGATGAACCGGTCACACAAACGCATTTTTGCAATTGATATCCCGTCGGGCATTCATGGGGATACGGGAAAAGTTCTTGGAACGGCGGTGAAAGCAGAAACGACGGTTACTTTTGGAGTGAATAAACTGGGTTTGGTTCTTTATCCCGGATGTCAGTACGCCGGAAACGTAGTGATCGGAGACATCGGATATCCGGACTGCAGTTATGAGGCGATAGAGAATCCGGCGTATTATTATGATAAAAGAGATCTGGAACATTGTCTGCCGGAAAGAAGACCGGACGGCCATAAAGGAACATTTGGCCATGTACTTGTGATCGGCGGCAGTAAAAATATGTGCGGTGCAGCTGTTTTTGCAGCGAAGGCGGCATATCGGATGGGGGCAGGCCTGGTAAAAGTTCTGTCGGCAAAGGAAAACCGCCAGACGATCCTTACGATGCTTCCGGAAGCCCTGGTGGATTCGTACGAAGAAGAGGAAGCGCTTGCCAAAGGATTGGCTTTTGCGGATGTGATCGTACTGGGACCGGGACTTGGAACCGGAGAGAACGCGAAAAAGATAATAGCATACGTACTGGAAAATTCTGACAAGTCCATTGTGCTGGATGGAGACGGTATCACAATGTGCAGCCGTGAGCAGCTGCAAAAGACGAAGACCCCTTGGATCCTGACCCCGCATCCTAAGGAATTTTGTACGATTTCCGGCTGGACGATGGCTGAATTAAAAGAAGAGTTTTTACAGAAGGTAAAACAGTTTGCAGAGGAGCAGGGCGGCATTGTCGTCGGAAAGGATGCCCGAACTTGTGTGAGTGACGGAAATGAGTGCTATGTCAATATTTCCGGAAACAGCGGAATGGCGACCGGTGGAAGCGGTGATGTGCTTGCCGGAATGATCGGCGGTCTTGTCGCGCAGGGCATGTCCTGCTTTGAAGCGGCGAAAGCAGCCGTTTACCTGCATGGGCTGGCAGGAGACAGATACAAAGAGAAATATGGTGAGCATGGAATGATGGCAAGAGACTTGATCGATTCCCTGCAGAAAATTCACCAGAATGGAGAATGAGATGGACGAATTATTGGAAAAGAAAAAATATGACAGAACATATGTGGAGATTGATCTCGAAGCAATCAAGCATAATATCCGGTGTGAACGGGAAAAAGTGGGAGATAAAGTAAAAATTATGGCAATCATCAAAGCAAATGCTTACGGTCATGGCGATATCGAAGTCGCAGAGGCATTAAAAGACGAAGTGGATGCATATGGTGTAGCTATTATTGAAGAGGCATTGAAACTTCGGAAAGCCGGAGTTACTAAGATGATTTTGATTTTGGGACATACTGGAAAAATCTGGTACGATGATCTGATCAAAAATGATATTTCTCAGGCAGTATACAGTTATGAAATGGCAAAAATTCTCAGTGAAGAGGCAATGCGTCTTGGAAAGAAGGCAAAGATTCATATTAAAGTCGATACCGGAATGGGGCGCATTGGATTTCAGCCTGTAAAAGATAATATTGAGGTCATTTATGCGATTTCCAGACTTCCGGGCATCGAGATTGAGGGAATCTTTACGCATTTTGCCAGAGCGGATGAGGTATCGACAGAATGGACGAAAGAGCCATTTGAAAAATTTCAGATCTTTTGTCACGAACTTCAAAAGAGGGGCGTAGAGATCCCGCTTGCACATGTGGCAAACAGTGCGTCAATTTTGAGACTGCCATCTACATATTTGGACATGGTGCGTTCCGGCATAACGACGTATGGTCTGTTCCCTTCCGATGAAGTGAAGAAAAATGTATCACTTCGTCCGGCACTTTCCTGGAAAACGGAAGTAGTTCATGTCAAGACAGTTCATGCGGGAACAAGTATCAGTTATGGAGGAACCTTTACCACCGAGCGTGAAAGTGTGATCGCTACGATTCCGGTAGGCTATGCGGATGGAGTGAAAAGAGATTTGTCCGGAAAGGGCAGAGTGCTTGTCAGAGGCTGTTATGCGCCAATTGTTGGGCGGATCTGTATGGACCAGTTTATGATCGATGTGACAGACATTCCGGAGGTTAAGGTAGGCGATACGGTAACTCTGATCGGTCAGGACGGTTCCCGACGCATCAGCGTGGAGGAAGTGGCAGATCTGGCACATTCTTTCAATTATGAATATATATGCAGCATTACAGAACGTGTACCGAGAAGGTATATATAATAGTTACTATAATAAATAACTAACATATGGTATAAACTCACGTATATTGGTAATAATAGGAGTATACCACAGAAATTCGTGGTATAAAGAATTAAAAAATTTATCCTGTATTACATAGGGAAATAGAAAATAACGAGGGGTATGTACCATGGTGGTTAAACGAGGCGATATTTATTATGCAGATTTAAGACCGGTTGTGGGCTCCGAACAAGGTGGCGTACGACCGGTTTTAATTATACAAAATGATATGGGGAACCGATATAGTCCGACGGTGATCTGCGCGGCGATCACATCAAAAATGAATAAGGCGAAGCTTCCAACGCACATTGCACTGAATTCAGAAGATTATGGCATCGTAAAAGATTCTGTAATTTTGCTGGAACAAGTGAGAACAATTGATAAATCACGATTGCGGGAGAAAGTTTGTCATCTGGATGAGAGTGTTATGAGACGGATCAATCAAGGGTTAGAAGTGAGCCTGGCACTGCGTACATAAGAAAAAACCCCCAAATTTCGGGTACTTGCGATCAAGAAAAAGAACAAACAAAAACACCTCTGGGAGGAGGTGTTTTTTGTGGTACCATATGGTACCTAAGCGTATAATAGGGTGGGAGTAGAAAGTTTATACTTTCCGAGTATTAAGATACTAAACAGATGTGTCAAAAATATGTCAGAATATATTTTTTTGAAAAAAAGTCAAATTTTTTTTCAATACGATATTTTTCTCAAATTGCTATTGCATTGTCAGGGGCCTTGTTGTTATACTATTAGTAGAAAAGACAAAATCAATTTGGAGGATTTGGAGGAAACCAATGAAGATTGGATTAGTACGACATTTTAAAGTAGACTGCCCTCATAAAGTGATGATGACATCCAAAGAATTTAGAGAGTGGTCAGAAAAATATGAACATGCAAGGATATTGAAGAAAAAAGTAAATATGTCAGGGATTCATTGGGACATTTGCTACTGCAGTGATCTGGAACGTGCTGTCGAGACAGCCAAAGAAGTGTACAGCGGTAATATTTATGTGGATAAACTTCTGCGTGAAGTAGACAATGCTCCATTTATCAATACCGATCATTTGAAACTGCCATTTCCAATCTGGCATTTTTGCGGAAGACTCGCATGGTTTTTTAAATCCAAGAGCCAGCCGGAGGATATTAAAGGCACGAGACGGCGAGTACGTAAGTTCTTTCGTCAGATTGACTGGTCACAGGATAATATTTTAATCGTTTCGCACGGATTTTTGATTTTTAACTTTATATATGAGCTTTTCCGGCTGGGGTTTGTCGGAAAAGAGGTACGCAGAGTAAAAAACGGAATTTTGTATCTGTATGAGATTCCGGATTATAAACGGCCATTTCAATATCATCCGAAAGAAAAGGAAAAAGAACTATGAAGATAACCATACTTTGTGTGGGAAAATGTAAAGAGAAATTTATGCAGCAGGCTGTGGCAGAATACGAAAAGCGTCTTGGCCGGTATGTGAAAATGCAGATTATAGAGGTAACAGATGAAAAGACACCGGATGGGGCTTCGGAAAAATTAGAAATGCAGATTAAGGAAAAAGAAGGCAGAAGGCTGTTAGACAAGATTCGTCCGGATGATGAAGTGATCGCTCTTGCCATCGAGGGAGAGCAGAAGACGTCAGAGCAGTTTGCTGTGCAGATTGACCGGTATGGCATTACGGGGAAAGGAAATGTTGTATTTGTGATCGGAGGATCGCTCGGACTTTCGAAAGAAGTATTACAGAGGGCAGACCGGAAACTTAGTTTTTCCAAAATGACATTTCCCCATCAGCTCATGCGTGTGATCTTATTGGAGCAGATTTACCGGGCATACCGTATCATAAAAAAAGAACCCTATCATAAATAGAAAGAAGGAGACAAATGACACTTTCTTATTTTACAGATAAAATACCGGCCGTTGTGGATGCGGCACTGCATATGATTATTGCGCTCATCTTATTTGCAATCGGAAAAAAACTTGTCAAGCTGTTATTGAAGCTGCTTCGTGCTTCATTTGATAAAAGCAGCATGGAAGAGGGCGTTGCTCATTTTCTGCTATCCATTATCAAATTTGCATTGTATGCGGTATTGATTCTGATTTTGTGTCAGTTCCTTGGATTTGCCACAAGTTCGATCATTGCATTGTTAGGCTCTGCAGGACTTGCCGTGGGACTTGCTCTTCAAGGAAGCTTGGCAAATTTTGCCGGCGGGGTATTGATCCTGATGATGAAACCATTTGTGGTCGGGGATTATATCGTTGTCGGAGATCTGGAAGGAACGGTCATTGGAATCGATATTGTATACACAAAATTACAGATGGTTGACAATAAGACCGTAGTTCTTCCCAACGGAAAGTTAGCGGATTCAAACATTATTAATGTGACGAATCAGGATAAACGACGGATCGATCTGGAGATCGGAGTCAGTTATGATGCGGATCTGCAGCAGGTACGCCGTGTACTGCAGGAGATTATCAAAGACCAGGAAGAGATTCTTGCCGGGGAGCCGATAGATGTTGTCGTTGGTGCGCTTAACAGCAGCTCTGTCGATATGGCAGTGCATGTCTGGGTAAAAAAGGAAAATTACTGGCCGGTGCGCTGGCGGATGTTGGAGCAGATCAAACTGAGATTTGATCAAGAAGGAATTGAGATTCCGTTTAATCAATTGGATGTGACAGTAAAGCAGGAAACTGCAAAAAATAGCAATGAAACTTAAAGGAGATTAAAAAATGAGAGGACCCAAAGCACCAAAAGACCCTACAAAAAAGAGACCCGGTTTATATTTGATGTTGGATAAGGACATCGCCGGCCTGCCGGGAAGAGACGGAAGCTGCCGGGATACCAACTATATGGAAGGACGTCTGGTAGAACAGGTAAAAGGAATCTGCGGAGATGTGGATGAAAGTATTCTCAAGTTGTTAGAATCTTTTGAGGGGATCCGTAAACTTGTACATAGTATCGGAGTGAGCATTACCGCGCATGAAGAAGCAGAAAAAAGCAGTTTTATCGATTTTACGATCAATTGTTATGGAAAAGAGGATAAATATGTTACCGGAAGCAATATCACGGTAAAGTGTCCATGCAACGGCGAGGAGGTTTTGATCGAACTTGCGCAGGTGCCGGTCAATGAGAAGGATGATATCATCGGAGAATTCGATTTTGATTTTCCGAAGGACTGTAAGAGTGCCAGTGTAACGCTCAAATTCTATTTGAATGACGGCTATCAGGTGCCGGAGATCCAAGTGGATCCACCGATTGATTTTGCCTCCGAAGCCTATCGGAAAATGATTGAGAAATCATTGTTGAATCTTGGAAATGTAAAACGACTGAAAACGGCGATTGAAAAGGCACAGCGTGGCGAAGAGGTAACAATTGCGTATATTGGCGGTTCTATCACACAGGGAGCCGGTGCAAAACCGATTGAGAGTAAATCGTATGCATACTTGTCTTATCGTGGCTTCTGTGAGCATTTTACGCCGGATGACGGTGCACATGTGACATTTGTAAAGGCCGGTGTCGGAGGAACTCCGTCTGAACTCGGTATGATTCGTTATGAAAAAGAAGTGACAGATTATGGAAAAATCAAACCGGACGTTGTCATTGTGGAATTTGCCGTAAACGATGAAGGGGATGAGACCGAGGGGGTAAGTTTTGAAAGCCTTGTGCGAAAGATTGCCAATGCGGATAATAAACCAGCCGTTATCCTTAATTTTGCGGTATTTATGAATGAATGGAACCTGGAAGACCGTCTCGTACCGATCGGAAAAAATTATGACCTTCCGATGGTGAGTGTAAAAGCGGCTGTCGTACCACAGTTTTCTAAAAATACGGTTGTGACAAAGAGACAGTATTTTTATGATATTTTCCATCCAACCAATGATGGACATCGTATTATGGCGGACTGCCTGATCGGTCTGTTTGAGCAGGCAGCGAAAGCACCGATGCCGGAAAACGACAGCGATTTTACAGTGAAACCGGTAAAAGGCGCTGAATTTGAAAATATCATATTGGTGGATTCAACCAATATTGAACAGTATGGAACGGTTTCCCATAAGGGATTTGATCATAAAGATACCGAAATCCAATACGTAGAAAGAAATCTGAGCAGTCAGGCTTCTCCGGTGCTGGAAAATGGCTGGGCGAAAGCCTATGAGACAAAGGATGCGGAATTTGTTATGGAGATTACGGCGAGAAATATCGTGCTTGTGTCGAAAGATTCCGGAACACCAAAATTTGGAAAAGCAGATATTTATGTGGATGATAAACTGGCTCTTACGGCAGATCCGCTTGTGAATGGATGGGATCATTGCAATCCGCAGATTATTTTGAATGAAACGGAGTCGGCAAAACACGTTGTAAAAATTGTGATGCATCCGGGCGATGAGGAAAAAGCCTTTACGATCCTTGGATTTGGAGTCACTCTTTAAAATATTTTACATGGATTTTACATGGGTTTCTAACTTGTTTTACAAAAGAATGCTATAGTAACACAAGGAAAAGGAGATGACCAAAGATGGCACTGATCTATGTAGTCGAAGATGACGTAAATATTCAGGAAATTGAGATGTTTGCCCTTAAGAACAGCGGATACAGAGTGGAAGGGTTTGGAAATGCGAAGGACTTTTTTGCTAAATTGTCGGAAAAGACGCCGGATTTGATCCTTCTTGATGTGATGCTTCCGGATTTGGATGGATTGTCAATCTTAAAAAAGGTGCGGACCGTTCCGGATACGAAAAAAATACCTGTGATCTTTGTATCGGCAAAGACATCGGAAATGGATAAAGTGAAAGGGCTTGACATGGGAGCGGATGATTATCTTGCCAAACCGTTTGGCGTGATGGAACTGATCTCCCGTGTGAAAGCACTGCTTCGAAGGAGCAATGCAGCAAGCGAAGAAAAGACGCTGGCACTGGGAGAAATTCAGATTGACAATGAAAAGCACTGCGTATATGTCGGAAACCGGTTATGTGAATTGACTTACAAAGAGTTTGAACTTCTCAAGATGATGATGCAGAATGTCGGTATCGTTTTGACACGTGACCGCATTATGGACCGTGTCTGGGGAACCGATTATGAAGGAGAATCCAGAACACTGGATATGCACATTAAAACCCTTCGAAAAAAACTGGGCGAAGAGGGGATTCGGATTAAAACTGTCCGGAATGTGGGGTATGTTCTCGAATGAAAAAACGATTAAACCATACTTTTTTGCTTGTGTCGGCCATTATCATCACATTGATGGTTATACTGTTTAGTTTTGTCTTTTACCAGCTTTTGGGGGAAGAAGTCAATGAAAGTCTGCAGAATAATGCTTTGATACTGGAAAATGCACTGGAGGCGTCGGATGACGAGTCTGAAGTTGTGAAGAAGATGAATTTTGAAAATCTTCGAGTGACGATTGTAGACAAAGAGGGAAAGGTAATATTTGATAATTTCGCAGACGCAAAACAGATGGATAACCACAAGGACCGTCCGGAGATTGATGATGCACTGGAAACGGGAGAGGGAAGCTGTGTAAGGCATTCCGATACATTGGCGAAAAATACGTTTTATTATGCGCTGCGGAGAACGGATGGTACGGTTCTGCGCGTCGGAAAAGAATCGGACAGTATTTACAGCATTCTGCTGGAGATCCTGCCGGAGATCATCGCCATCATTGCGCTGATCTTTGTCGTGAGCTGGATCCTGACGCTTCTCTTTGCAAAAAATATCATCAAGCCGATTCAGCGGATGGCGGAGGATATGGATTCCATCGAGGAAAAAGATGGCTACAAAGAACTTGTTCCGTTTATCCGAAAAATAAAAACACAGCATGAAGACATTATGAAGAGTGCGAAAATGCGCCAGGTATTTACGGCCAATGTGTCACATGAATTAAAAACGCCGCTGACGTCCATCTCCGGTTATGCGGAATTGATTGAAAACGGGATGGCGGCAGATGATGATGTAAGACGGTTTGCCAAAGAGATTCACCGCAATTCTAAGCGTCTGTTGACATTGATCAATGATACGATACGTTTGTCCGAGCTGGATATGACAGAGAAAACGATTGAATTTGAAGATATTGATCTGTATGAACTGGCAGAAAACTGTGTCAGCATGCTTCAGATCAATGCCGAAAAACATCAGGTATTTCTTTCTCTTTTTGGAAGCTCCTGCCATGTGTGCGCCAATAAGGGAATGATGGAAGAATTGTTATACAATCTTTGCGACAATGCGATTCGCTATAATAAAGCAGACGGCAGCGTAAAGGTGATTTTGAAAAACGAGGAAGATTGCGTAAAACTACAGGTAAAAGATACCGGTATCGGAATTCCGCAGAAAAGTACGGATCGAGTGTTTGAACGGTTTTACCGCGTAGATAAGAGCCGTTCAAAGCAGACCGGTGGAACCGGACTGGGACTTGCCATCGTAAAACATATCGTAGCAAAGCATAATGCGAAGATTACTCTTTCCAGTGAACTGGGAAAAGGTACCACGATTACCGTGATATTTCCAAAAAATACTTTACAAGAATAGAATTTCATATTATAATTTTTATTAGTGTCATTTTATCAATAAGATGGCACTATTATTTTATGATGCCTTTGGCATTTATACATATAGAATTAAAAAGAAAGTGAGAACTAACCATGAGTGAGCTAACAGAATTTCGCTGGCATGGAAGAGGTGGACAGGGTGCTAAGACCGCAGCTCTTCTACTTGCTGATGTTGCGTTTAAGACAGGAAAACATGTACAGGGATTTCCGGAATATGGTCCGGAGCGAATGGGTGCGCCCATCACGGCATATGACCGTATCAGCGATACAGAGATTCGTGTACATTCCAACATTTATGATCCGGATTATGTGGTTGTTGTCGATGAGACACTGCTTCATTCGGTTCATGTGACGGAGGGATTGAAAGAGGATGGCGCAATTTTGGTGAATACGGCAAAGACAAGTGATGAGATCCGTCCGCTGCTTGGTGGATACAAGGGACGTGTTTATACGATTGATGCCAGAGAGGTATGCATGAAAACACTTGGTAAATATTTTCCGAATACTCCGATGTTAGCTGCGATTGTTAAGATATCCAAGATTATGGAAGAAGAGAAATTTATTCAAGAGATGGAAGCTTCTTTGAGTCATAAATTTGCAAAAAAACCGGAAGTGCTTGAAGGAAATATGCAGGCACTTCGTCTGGCAATGCAGGAGGTACGTGGAGATGAGTAATATAATACATGCAAAAGAAATACATGAAGGCGCTGCGTGGCAGGATCTTACACCGGGACTCCAGATTTATGAATCTGCGACATCCAAGGAGTTTGAAACGGGTGAATGGAGAGTCAATACTCCGGTATTTGATGCGGTAAAATGTAAGCAGTGTCTGTTGTGTGTGCCATACTGCCCGGATAGTGCCATTCCGGTTTCCGGTGGAGAACGCGGCGAATTTGATCTGAAACATTGCAAGGGATGCGGAATCTGCGTGAAAGCATGCCCATTTGACGCAATTACGATGAAGGAGGGCAAATAAAATGGTAAAGAGTATTTTAGAGCGTATGTCCGGTAATGAAGCCGTAGCACATGCGATTAAACAGGTGGAGCCGGATGTCATGCCGGCATTCCCGATCACTCCTTCAACGGAACTTCCACAGTTTGTATCCAATTTTATCGCCAATGGCGAGATTGATACGGAATTTATTCCGGTAGAAAGTGAACACAGTTCCATGAGTGCCGCGATCGGTGCATCGGCAGCAGGAGCGCGTGCTTTGACAGCAACTTCCTCTTGCGGACTTGCTTTGATGTGGGAAGTGCTTTATGTGGCCGCTTCCAATCGTCTGCCTCTTTGCATGGCAGTAGTCAACCGTGCGTTGTCCGGTCCGCTGAATATCAACAGCGAGCATTCCGACAGTATGGGAGCAAGAGATTCGGGATGGATTCAGATTTATGCAGAAAACAATCAGGAAGCCTATGATAACTTTATTCAGGCATACCGTATTTCGGAGCACAAAGATGTTATGCTTCCAATCATGATCTGCCAGGATGGATTTATTACAAGCCATGCAGTGGAAAATATTACTTTGATGGAAACCGAAGATGTAAAGAAATTTGTAGGGACATATGAACCGGAACATTTCCTTTTGAATCCGGAAGAGCCAATGGCAGTCGGCCCATATGCTGTTTCTAATTATTGTATGGAAGCAAAACGTGCGCAGGCACAGGCAATGATGAATGCAAAGCAGGTCATTTTAGACGTGGCAGATGAATTCCGTGGATTGACAGGCCGTGGATTTGGCTTGTTTGAAGAATATTGCTTAGACGATGCAGAATATGCCATCGTAGCGATCGGATCTGCTTGTGGTACGATCAAAGATGCAATAGACAAGATGCGCGGCGAAGGCAAAAAAGTCGGATTATTGAAAGTCCGTGTGTTCCGTCCGTTTCCGGGTAAGGAAATGGCAGAAGCCCTGAAAGATTGCAAAGCAGTAGGAATCTTTGATCGTTGTGAGAGCTACAGTGCCAATGGCGGTCCTCTCGGAGCCGAACTTATGGCGGCGATGTACCGCAATAAAAACCAGGCAGAGACTGTAAATTACATCTACGGATTGTCCGGCCGTGACCTTACGGTAGAACAGGTAGAGGAAACATTTGACGAACTGATGCAGACAGCAGAAGAAGGAACGGCAGGAAATGCATACCGTTATATCGGACTTCGGGACAAGATGGAGGATTAAACAGATGGAAACAAAATTTAATTTTAAAGAAATACAGGAAAGAGAAGACCGCCTGGCACCGGGACATCGTATGTGCGCCGGATGTGGTGGAACCATTGCCGTAAGAAATGTTTTAAAAGCCCTTCATCCGGGAGATAAAGCGGTAATCGGTAATGCAACAGGATGTCTGGAAGTATCCACTTTCATGTATCCGTACACGGCCTATGAAGACAGTTATATCCACAATGCGTTTGAAAATGCAGGAGCGACACTGAGCGGTGTTGAGACAACGTACCGCTTTATGAAGAAAAAAGGCAAATTAAAAGAAGATTATAAATTCATCACCTTTGGTGGAGACGGTGGAACCTATGATATCGGATTCCAGTCCCTTTCCGGTGCGATGGAACGTGGACATGACATGGTTTATGTCTGCTATGATAATGGTGCTTACATGAATACAGGAATCCAGCGTTCTTCAGCGACGCCGATGTATGCTGATACAACGACGACACCGGCTGGAAAAGTTTCCCAGGGAAAGCCACAGACGAGAAAAGACCTCGCAGCCATTCTGGCAGCGCACAACATTCCATATGTCGGACAGACGACATTTATTGGTAATATGAAAGATTTGTATACAAAATCGGAGCGTGCGATTTACACAGAGGGAGCCGCATTTTTGAATGTAATGGCACCTTGTCCGCGTGGATGGCGTTACGATGCACCGGATATCATCGATGTTTGTAAGTCGGCTGTAGAAACTTGTTATTGGCCGCTTTTTGAAGTGATTGATGGAAAATGGATCTTGAATTATGAACCAAAGAAAAAACTTCCGATCGAAGATTTCTTAAAACGCCAGGGAAGATTTAAACATTTGTTTAAACCGGGCAATGAAGAACTGATTGTGGCATTCCAGGCAGAAGTTGACCGCCGCTGGGAAGAACTTTTGGAACGCTGCCATGCATAAAAGACAGAAATTGGAAAAACATGGAGATGAGAAAATGACAGAAGCAGGAAAAGGAGCAGAAGAGGTACAGGATATCTTATTGAAAAATGTTGCGATGTTTCAAAAAGTATGTGACCGCATACAATTTGAAGGGGTGTCTCGCAGCGAATTTGCGATGCTTCATATGATCCATAACAAAAAGGATGAGAGAGGAAAACTGACTTTGAGTGAACTGGCTGCCTTTTTGGAAGTATCATCGCCGGCGGTTTCCAGAATGATAAAGACGCTGGAAGATAAAAAATACATTGTCAAGAGTCCAAGTGAAAAAGACCGGAGAATTTCGTATGTCTCGCTTTCAACGGAAGGGGAGGCGCTGTACGAAATGTGTGCGGAGCGGATGCGAAGAATCGGAGACCGTACGGTGGAGGCGATGGGTCGTGAAGACATGATTCAGATGCTTGGGTTATTTCAGCGTTTCTTCGAGATATTTGGAAAAGAATTGGACAAGGACACAAAGTAAACACAGGAAATGCACGTTTCTTTCAAGCATTTTTCTTATTTAATAATAAAAAGGAATCCGGTTTATTTCCGGATTCCTTTTTGGATGATGTAAAGAACTTATTTTAAGTTTAATTCGCCGCATGGAATGTATTCCATGTAATCAAAGGAAGCAAATGTATCACTGTCGCTGCCATTTGCTGTCGCATATACACCCATTGTATTTCCGACGAAACCACCGGCGATGTCTGTACACAGAATGTGAGCGGACAAACCGGAAGCAGCTTCCGTAAATAAAGATTCTTCAGGTGTAGAATATACGAAACGGAGGTTTTGCTGGTCTGCTTCCAAACGAAGAATCAGATCCGGATACCGAGCATCCAGTGTCTTTTCACATACAACCGTCGATTCTCCTTTTTCTACTTTAATGATCTGAAGTGTCGTAGCATTGCCGTTTGTGCCGGCGAGATACTGGTATTGATAGTCTGTACTCTGGAACAAGGCGATTCCGGCCTGCTCGTTTTCTTTTCCCTCCAAATGAAGTGCTGTTTCAAAAGCAAAAGAACTGTCTTTCTGACGGATACATACGTAACTTGGACGTCCGTCGGAAGCAAGAAGATCTTTTCCGCAACGGAGTGAAAGAACGCCGTTTTTAGAAAGATCATAGTTTTCTTGGATTGGATTTCTCAAGTACATAAAGTGTTTTGGCAGTCCTTTTTGTGCAATATGATCAAAATCTTCGCGGCAGGCTTCTTTTTTGGCAAAGAATGTCGGAAGATCCGGTGCATTTACGTGATCTTCGATGATGCCTTTGCCCGGATTGATGATTGGCCATCCATTTTCCCAAGTCATCGGAGTGAGGAACGTCTCGCGGCCGAGATTGCGGTAATAACCATCGCCGTAAGGTCGTGAAGCAAGAAGAACCATCCACCATTCTCCGTTTTGTGTCTCCACGATATCCGGATGTCCTACATTGACGATCGGATAATTCCATCCGAGGTGACGGTGTGTCATGATCGGGTTGTAAGGACAACCTTCAAAAGGCTCAAACAGGCTTTTGCTTCGTGCAATCGAGATGGCGTGGTGATGACCGGTTCCGGCTTCGGAGATCATCAGATAATAATAGCCATCCTTCTTATATATGTGTGGACCTTCCGGCCATTCTACGTGACGAAGAGCACCATGCCATGCCGGATAACTTTCGCCGGTTAATTTCATTGTGTTCAAGTCAAGTTCCTGGATGTAAATTTCGTTGTCGCCAAAATAGCGGGAACCTTCCCGGCGTGGCTGCGTACCACAGTAGTAGCATTTGCCGTCATCATCAAAGAACAGGGAAGGGTCGATGCCCGAAGAACCGAGTGGATGCGGATCTGACCATGGACCGGCAGGATCTTTGGCGGTAACGATAAAATTACCTAAAGGATTGCTGACATGAGTTGTAATCATATAGAAGGTACCATCGTGATAGCGGAGTGTCGGAGCAAAGATACCTTCACTGACACCGGATTTGCCAAGAGGCAGCTGGCTTTCACGTTCAAGAATGTTGCCGATTTGTTCCCAATGGATCAGATCTTTGCTGTGAAAGATTGGAACACCTGGGAAATAGGCAAATGTGGATGTCACCAAATAGTAGTCATCCTCAACCCGGCAAATCGATGGATCCGGATAGAAGCCCGGAAGGATCGGGTTGGAATATGTTACATTTTTGTTCATAATTTGTCTCCTTATTATGTCTGAATTGTAGTGAAATTCTACAAATTTATTTTAGTATAGGATAGAAATAAAGTAAATAGAAAACATAAAATTATCAAAAATTGTTCAAAAATTAGTAAAAATTCATAAAAAAAATGTTCAAAACTATAGACATGTCACAAAAATGATGATATACTTAAATACAAACTGTATGCAAAATATACAAAGAATTCCAAAATGCGTTTTGCTGCCGCAGTTTTTTTGTGCGAAACGCATAAAAAAGAGAAAGGGCGAAAGGAGATTGCAACAGCCATGTCAAAGTTGATGAAGAAAAAAGGCTTGATTAAGTTCCTGGTTGTGGTATTAATACTGGTAGCAGTAGTAGTATTTTTCCAGATTAAAGGAACTTCAACAAGCGACAACTCCGACAAGTACAAGGACGTGGATCTGACCGCAAACAGTGACTCGTATGGACGTGAAGATACATATGCAAAATATGTAACACAGCACGAAGATACGAGACCTGAGGGCGAGGAAAATACCTACGAGCTGAATGTATTAAAACCTACAAACAGCCAGGGAACTTCCATCCGTACAGATGTGGGTCCTTCCGACGACAAATCAACGGCATTGCAGATTCCGGAAAAAGGTTATGCAGAATTTAAAGTAAATGTAAAAACCGCCGGATACTACAACTTGCTAGCTGATTACTATCCTACGACAGATGAGGATGACCGAGGAATTGACATCGAAACTGAAGTTCAGATTAACGGTGCCGTTCCATTTAGTGGAGCAGATGCGATTGCATTCGGCCGTGTCTATACAGACGCAGGCGAAGTGACGCAGGATAACCAGGGAAATGAAATCCGTGCCAAACAGGTACAGGATGAAAACCGTGGTTGGATCTCTACTTACTTTGAAGATTCTACCGGTTACGAAATGGAACCACTTCGTTTCTATTTGAATGCCGGAGAGAGCACAATCCGATTGACGGGTGTCAATGAAAAATTTGTGATCCGTAAATTGGCAGTGCAGAACAAGGAGACAACTCCTACATATGAAGAGTATAGCAAAAAGAATGCAAATGCTACGAATAACACGGAGCAGGGATACATTCAAAAAATTCAGGGCGAAAAGGCAGTGCGCCGTTCTTCTCCTTCTCTCTATGCTACATATGACAGAACTTCAAGTGATACGGAGTACGAAGACAAAGATGGTAAAACGGAGCAGGGTATTACCGACCGCCAGGTTCTTGATATGACCGGTGGTACTCAGTGGAAAGTTCCAAACGATTGGATCGAATGGAATATGGAAGTTCCTGAAGAAGGTGACTATGTTATCGGAATCAAGGGACGTCAGGGATATACCCGTGGATACATTGCAAACCGTTCTTTATACATCGATGGCGAAGTTCCATTTGAAGAAGTAAAAGAAATTCAGTTTACTTATAGTAATGTTTGGCAGATGGTCTGCTTACAGGATGCGGATGGAAATGCTTACAAATTCCATTTGACAAAAGGAAAGCATACGATTCGTCTGAAAAACACACTGGGTGATCTTGGTGAATATTTGTCTGAATTGTCAGACAGTGTATTCAACATGAACCAGATGTATCGTCAGATTCTCGTATTGACAGGTACAGAACCGGATGAATACCGTGACTATCAGATTGAAAAAGTATATCCGGAAGTTATCGAAGCGATGGATTTTGAATCTAAACGTCTTTACAAACTGGTAGATGAAGTTGTTGCATATACCGGAGAAAAAGGTGGAGAGATTTCTGTAGCACAGACTCTTGCCGCTCAGATGGAGAAGTTTGTAAAACGTCCGGACAAGATTCCTGGTACACTTTCAAACTTTAAAGAAAATATCAGTTCTCTCGGAACTTCTATTAACAACTTGAGTGCAGCAGCAATGGATATTGATTACATTGTGCTTGCAGCAGCAAAAGAAAATATTCCGGAAGTAAACGAAACTCGTTTTGATAAAATGGCACATGAGTGCAAATTGTTTATCAATTCTTTCCGCAGTGACTCTTCTGCTCTTGGTAATGTATACGATTCCGATGATCCGGATGTATTGGATGTGTGGATCACAGCCGGACGTGACCAGAGTACTATCTTGAAAAACATGGTAGACCAGATGTTCACACCGGAGACCGGAATTAAAGTAAATGTCAAACTGATCGATGCAGCGGCATCCGCAAATACAGCGACATCCGCAAACGGTGCCGTAAATGCGATGCTCCCGGCTGTTATCTCCGGATTCGGACCTGACGTTGCACTTTGCATCTCACAGACAGAGCCTGTTAACTATGCACTTCGTAGTGCGGTTGTTGACTTGTCGCAATTTGGCAGTGAAGTGGATGATGTCCTTTCTGAATATTATCCAAGTTCGTATGAGTCTTACAAATTTAACGGTGGTCTTTACGGATTGCCTGAGACACAGAACTACAACGTATTGTTCTACCGTACAGATATTATGGAAGAACTCGGAATTGATGCGGAAAAAGATGTAAATACATGGGAAGATGTATTGAAGACACTTCCAATTTTGCAGAAGAACAGCATGTCCTTTGCAATCCCTTCTGTAGAGCGTAAGATCAATAACGTTACAAACCCTGACCTTGCAAACTATTATGCTCAGTTATATCAGCGTGGTGGTACTTTGTACGATGCTGATGCAATGGAGACAACGATTGCATCGCAGGAAGGTATCGAGGCATTTGAATTCTATACCAAACTCTTTACCAACTATAAGCTGGATAAACAGTATGATTTTAATAACCGTTTCCGTAGTGGTGAGATGCCAATCGGATGTGCGGATTATAGTAACTTTAACACGTTGGCGGTATTTGCTCCTGAGATCAAGGGTCTTTGGAACTTTGGTTTGATTCCGGGTATAAAGAAGGAAGATGGAAGTATTGACCGTTCTGTTCAGTCATGGGGTACTGCATCTATGATGCTTCGTGGTGCAGAAGAACGTGGTAAGAAAGAAATTGCCTGGCAGTTCCTTAAATGGTGGGAAAGTTCTGAAGTACAGAGCAATTACGCAAGTGAGTTGGAAGCTGTTATGGGTGCTGCTGCTCGTTATGCTACAGCAAACCGCAACACATTTGAAACTCTTTCCTGGAGTAGCGATGAGTCAGCCGCTTTGAAAGAGCAGTGGAAATCCGCATTTGGACTTCCGGAAGTTGCCGGTGGATATTACACAGCAAGACATATCACAAACGCAATTCGTAAGGTTATGAATGAGAATGAAGACCCAAGAGAGACACTTCTTGACTATGTCATCACGATCAACGATGAGCTTACAAATAAACGTGAAGAATTTGGTCTGCCAATAAAAGACACTAAGAAATAATCGAGAGAGGAGAGTATAGAATGAAGTTTCTTGGAAAGTATATGCAAATTAAGAAACGTGATATCGGGATTGCCTGGAAAAAGGCAAAGATGTCTAAAACCTGTTATCTGTTCTTGTTGCCATATTTTATTCTGTTTACAGTGTTCTATGTGTTGCCTGTATGTATGTCTGTATTTTATAGCTTTACATACTACAACGTATTGGAACCAGCGAAATTTATCGGCGTTGAAAACTATATCGATCTGCTCCTCAATGATGATGTGTTCCTGATTGCAGTTAAGAATACATTCTTATTGGCAGCGATCACTGGTCCGCTTGGATATATCATGGCATTCTTGTTTGCCTGGTTTATCAACGAACTGCCGCGTTTCGTTCGTGCATTTGCCGTTATGGTATTCTATGCACCGACGATTTCCGGTCAGGCATACCTGATCTGGTCTATCCTGTTCAGTGGAGATGCTTACGGATATGTAAACGGATTTTTATTGAAATTTGGTATTATCAACGAGCCAATCCTATGGCTGACGGATACCAAGTACATGATGAATGTAGTTATTATAGTAGTACTTTGGATGAGTCTTGGTACCGGATTCCTTTCTTTCGTAGCCGGTCTGCAGGGTATCGATGCTTCGCAGTTTGAAGCCGGATATGTGGACGGTGTAAAAAACCGTTGGCAGGAATTGTGGTACATTACCCTTCCTAATATGAAACCAATGCTTTTGTTTGGTGCCGTTATGGCGATTACACAGTCTTTTGGTGTAGCTGACGTTACCATGGCACTTTGTGGATACCCAAGTACCGATTACGCGGCACGAACCGTCGTAACTCACTTGGTCGACTATGGTACCACGCGATTTGAGATGGGTTACGCATCCGCGATAGCAACGGTATTGTTCGTAGTTATGATTTTGTGTAATAAGGCGATTCAAGCCTTGCTTAGCAAAGTTGGAACTTGATAGGAGGTATAACAACGATGAAATTAATCAAAATCAAAAGGAGAAAACCAAATCGATCCGTTGGTGGAGACATCGGAATTTACATTATGTTGATTCTGTTTGGTATATTCTTTGTTATGCCCCTTGTGTATACCATTTGTAGTGCGTTTAAACCATTGGATGAGATTTATCTTTATCCACCAAGTTTTTTTGTAAAGAACCCGACATTCAATAACTTCCAGGATATGCTGGTTGTTATGTCAAGTTCTTACGTACCTTTTACAAGATACATTTTCAATACTGTATTTACCACGTTAGTAGGTACAGTAGGACATTTGATCTTCGGATCTATGGCAGCGTATGTGTTGGCTAAATATAATTTTCCGGGAAGCAAGGGATTCTTCAATCTTTGTGTAACCGCGATCATGTTTAATGCGTATGTTCTCCAGATTCCTACCTATTTGATCATGTCAAAACTTGGATGGGTAGATACTTATGCCGCACTGATCGTACCTGCGTTTGCACTTCCTATGGGATTGTTCCTGATGAAGCAGTTCATGGAGCAGATTCCGGATGCGCTGATCGAAGCAGCAAAGATTGATGGTGCGAAAGAAGGAAGAATCTTCCTTCAGATCGTTATGCCAAACGTAAAACCGGCTTGGCTGACAGTTACAATCTTCTCAGTACAGAACCTTTGGAATATGAAAGGACAGATTTATATCTACTCTGAGGAGTTCAAAATGCTTCCCTATGCGCTGCAGCAGATCATGTCTGCCGGTGTTGCCCGTGCGGGTGTAGGTTCCGCGGCAACGATGGTAGTTATGATGGTTCCGATCATCATATTCGTAGCAGCCCAGAGTAACATTTTGGAAACAATGGCTAGTTCAGGTATTAAAGACTGATAAAGGAGGATAAAAATGAAAGTATGTAAGAAAGTAACATCCGTGTTTGCTCTTGTACTGATCTTGTCTCTCCTTATCGGTGTGACAGGAGCTAGTGCTGCAACAAGTTCAGATGGAAATCATTATACATATATTTATGACTGCTGGGGTTATGACCGCGAGTCGCCGGATGCTTATTCTGTAACACGTATCATTACGGGTTCGGATTATCAGTGCGGTAACTTCAAAGAGCCTCAGGGAATGTATGTAAATGGTACGGATCTTTACATAGCAGATACAGGAAACAATCGTATCGTAAAAATGTCTTATCTTAATGATACGATCACACAGACAGGTCTTGTGACAGAGTTTAATAACGGAGATAAGAAAGACACTTTGAGTGGCCCACAGGATGTCTTCGTAAGTGATGAAGGAGATATGTATATTGCCGATACAGGAAATAAACGTATCGTTCATTTGGACAAAGATAATAATGTCATTAAGATCATTACAAAACCGGATGATGAAACTTTTGACCAGACTACGGACTTCCTTCCACAGAAGTTAGTAGTAGATAGTTCAAAACGTATCTTTACACAGGTACAGAACGTAAATAAAGGTTTTATGGAATTTGCAAGCGACGGATCTTTTACCGGATACGTTGGAGCAAGTAAAGTAACTTATAATATTCTTCAGTATATATGGAAGATGGTTGCAAGTAAAGAGCAGAGAAGCCAGATGGAACTCTTCGTTCCAACAGAGTACAGTAACCTCTGCCTTGATTCCGAGGGATTTATCTATGCAACAATCGGTAAGACCGGTGAAGATGTTGCTCCTCAGAATTCACAGCCAATCCGTAAATTGAATGCCAAAGGAACCGATATCTTGGTTCGTAACGGATACGAAGAGCCTTATGGAGATCTTCGCTGGACCGAGTCCGGAGAAATGAAAGGTGCTTCTAAATTCGTAGACATTGCTTGTTTGGACAACGATGTATATTATGCACTTGATAATACCAGAGGTCGTGTTTTTGCTTATGACTTCCAGGGAAATATGCTGTATGCATTTGGTGGTCATGGATACAAAGCAGGATACTTCATTAATCCAATGGCAATTGAGGATCTTGGCGATACATTGCTCGTTATGGATTCTACATTAGGAACAATCACTCAGTTCACTTTGACAGAATATGGTAAATATATCAATCAGGGATTGAGTGAGTATAAAATTGGTGACTATGATGCTTCTGCTGCTACATGGCAGAAAGTATTAAAACTGAATGGTAACTATGATCAGGCGTACATTGGTATTGGTCGTTCTCTCCTCCGCCAGGAAAGTTATCAGGAAGCCATGGAGTACTTTGAATTGAAACTGGATGCAACAAACTATTCCAAAGCATACAAATTGTATCGTAAGGAATGGTTCGAAAACAACATAATGATCATTTTGATTGCTCTTGCAGTATTGATCGTTGTATGCTTCGGCGTTGGATTTGTGAAGAAGGCTAGAAAGGAGGTAGAGAAAGGATGAGTATAAAACAACGTGTTTTCAATAAAGAAAGCTGGAGTGCTTATCTTGGATCACTTCGTTATGCATTACACTGTTGTGTTCGTCCTTTTGACGGCTTTTGGGATTTGACTCATGAAAAGAGAGGATCTGTAGGAGCAGCTAATACAATCGTTATTTTGGTGTTACTTACAAATCTTTTAAAACTCGGTTTTACCAGTTTTATTTTCCAACCAGTCAATTGGAATGAAGTTAACCTTCTTTTAGAGATTATGACATTTTTGCTTCCGTTTGCAGTCTATTGTGTAGCAAACTGGTGTCTGACAACTTTGTTTGAAGGAAAAGGTACATTGAAAGATATTTATATGGGAACCGCTTATGCGATGACACCATATGTATTGATTCAGCTTCCTTTGATCGTATTAAGTAACGTAGTAACAGAAGAAGAGGGTGCATTTTACACCTATTTTGGATATTTCTCCATGGTATGGTGTGGACTTTTGATCATGGCATCTGTCATGATGATCCACGACTTCCTTTTGGGAAAAGCGTTTGCATCACTCGTTTTCACAGGAGTCGGTATGTTGGTTATCGTATTCCTGCTGGTTCTCTTCTTTAGTTTGATAAGTGATGGTTTCTCATATTTCTACTCGATTTATAAAGAAATCATTTACAGATTCTATTAATTGGAAGGAGGGCAATGTTAAGAATGAAAAAGAAATTTGGTTTGCTTTTAGTTGCTGCGCTGGCTTCCTTCGCTTTAGTAGGTTGTGGTGATTCAGCCTCGAGTTATAAAGAATTGACATCTTATACAAACGAAGATAGTCAAGAAGTTACCATTAGCAATAGTTCTTTGGAGCTTACTGTTGATAAAGATACGACAACATTCGTATTAAAAGATAAGAAGAATGGTAAGGAATACCGTTCCAACCCTTCTTCAGAAGATATCGAAAAGTATGCAAATGCCAAAGGACAGTTAAAAGAAATGTTGAATGCAACCCTTCTTGTGAAGTATTCCAATAAAACGGATACACAGAAGGATATCAACAATTATAGCCAGTCCATTTTGGATGGCAACTATAAGATTGAAAAAGTAAGCGATGACACAGTAGCGGTTCATTACACCATTGGAGATATCGAGAAATTGTACGTATGTCCATTGGTTATTAAAGAATCTTCTATGAAGAAACTTTTAGAGAAGATGTCAAAATCTGATCAGAGCCGTGTAACACGTAATTATGTTCATTATGATTATGAAGAACTGAGCGAGTCAGATGACGATACAGAACTTCAGCAGGCATTGGAAAAATTCCCTGATCTTAAAGATGAGCCGATTTATTACTTATCTGAAAAGATCACAGATTCCAAAGCAAAACAGTTGGAAGAAATGTTTACTAAGGTTGGTTATACTGAAGAACAGCGTAACAAAGACAGCGAGGGATACAATGTTTCCCGTAATGCCGGAAAGCCGATCTTTGATGTTACCGTACAGTATATACTGGATGGTGACCAACTGGTTGTAAAAGTACCGATGGAACAGATTGAATATAATACAGATTATCCAATCGTTGAACTTTCTGTTCTTCCTTACATGGGAGCCGGAAACACAGATGAAAGTGGTTATGTTCTTGTTCCGGACGGAAGTGGTGGAATTATCAACTTCAACAACGGAAAGACAACACAGCAGACGTATCTTGCGGATATGTATGGATGGGACTACGGTACAAGCAGAGATATGGTTGTCGATGAGACAAGAGCAACCTATCCGGCATTTGTGGTATCCAATACGACAAATACAAGTTCCTTTATCTGCGTATCCGAAGAGGGAAGCGCTTACTCTAGTGTAAAAGCGGATGTCGCTGGAAAAGAAAATGGTTATAACTATGGACGTTTTGTTTACAAGATGATTCATGGTGAAAACATGGACATTTCTTCAAAATCCGATACAACGGTTCGTTCTTATGAAGCAAGTCTTCCGAAAGAAACGTTGACACAGCGTTATATTTTCTCTGATAAAACAGATTATGTAAGTGCAGCAGGAACATATCGTGATTATTTGACAAAGCGTTATCCGGAACTGGTTAAGAAAGAAGATACAACCGTGCCAATGGCAGTTGAACTTCTTGGTGCCGTAGATAATATCGAACATGTTCTCGGTTATCCGGTTACCCGTTCCCTTGCATTGACTACGTATTCACAGGCTCAGGATATTTTGAAGCAATTGAAAGGTGCCGGCGTAGAAAATATCAAAGCCAAATATACCGGCTGGTTTAATACCGGTGTGAAGCAGAAATCTGCCGCAAAGGTAAAATTGGTTGGACGTTTGGGCAGCAAGAGTGATTTATCAAGTCTTGCGACTTATGCAAATGCGACAGAAGGTCTTGATCTGTTCATGAATGCAAAATTCACTTATGTAATGAAAGACAAATTAGGTGATGGATTTGGAGTAAACCGCGATGCGGCAAAATTTGTAAGCCGTGAGATCGCAGAATTGTATACACTGGATCCAATCATTTACCAGACAAATGAAGATTACGAAAACTGTGATCGTTACTATCTGGTAAAACCATCTTATACAATTGCGAACATTGACAAATATGTAAATACAATTTCTTCCTCTTATGGAGTTAAGAATGTTGGATTTGAAGATATTGGAAACACTCTTGCCGGAGACTACAATCCAAAGGATCGTGTATCTCGTGAAGCTTCAATGAACATGCAGGTTGATAAGATGAAAGCATTGAAGGAATCCGGAAGTCTTGTAATGACAACAACCGGTAACCAGTATGCAGTTCCGTATTCTGACTATGTAACAGATATGGATATTGACAGCAAAGCCGTTAATATCATCGATGAATCGGTTCCATTTTATCAGATCGCACTTCATGGTCTTGTAAATTATTCCGGAAGCGCAATCAACCTCTCCGAGGATGAGACTGATATGATCTTGAAATCTGCAGAGACAGGTGCCGGACTGTACTTTACATTTATGAATCAGCCGACAAGTGTATTGCAGGATACAGATTATACGCAGTATTATGCATGTAACTTCACAGACTGGAAAGATACAACTATTGAATTGTATAAGAAATTTAATAACAATCTTGGTGATACATACAGTCAGTTCATTACAGGACATGAAAAACTTGCAAATGGTGTTTATAAGACAACTTATGAAAATGGTAAGTCTGTCATTGTAAACTACAATTATGCAGATTATGATTACAATGGAACAAAAGTTCCTCAGAGAGACTTTATCACAACAGGAGGTGGAAAATAAATGAAACGTCAGAAGAAGAAAAAAACTCTTGCATTTAAGAATGCAGTAGCAGGATACTTGTTTATTTTACCATTTATCCTTGGTTTTATTCTGTTCATGGTTGTTCCGTTGATTAGTTCTTTGCGAATGACATTTAATGATGTAACTCCTGTTGCCAGTGAAGGTGTAAAAATGACCTGGGTTGGTATCAAGAATTACAAAGATGCTTTTACCGTTGACCCGGATTTTGTACCTTACTTACTGAGTGAGTTGCTCCGAATGGTAGTAAATACACCAGCAACATTGATCTTCAGTTTCTTTATTGCATTGCTGTTGAACCAGAATTTCAAAGGAAGAGGATTTGTCCGTGCGATATTCTTCCTTCCGGTTATTCTTTCATCCGGTGTAATTGTAGGTATTGAATACAACAATGAGTTGCTGAACGATATGAAAGATATGATTTCTGAGACATCCAATGATGCCAGTGTTACCGGGGTGCTGGAGAGCATTCTGGTAACGTCAGATAGCAGCCCGATGTCGAAGATGTTCCAATATGTATTTGATATCATCAACAAAGTTTATGATATCGCGATTGCATCTGGTATCCAGATCATCATGTTCCTTTCTGCTTTGCAGACAATCTCGCCAAGTATGTTTGAGGCTGCAAAGATTGAGGGATGTACCGCATGGGAAAGTTTCTGGAAGATTACCTTCCCTATGGTAAGTTCAATGATACTTGTAAACGTAGTTTATACCGTAATCGACTTCTTCTTGAAGACCGACAACCAGGTTATGACGAAGATTTCGGAAGAGGTAGGAAAGTTAAGTTATGGATTTAGTTCGGCGATGGCTTGGATATACTTCCTATGCGTAATTCTTATACTTGGAATTGTTTCGCTGATTATTTCTAAGAGGGTGTACTATTATGAATAAGAAGAACAAATTAAAGACCTTTATCGAACGAAACAAAAAATCCAATGGCTACTTACTGCGCAAAACATCGTTCAACGTATTTTACAAAGTCATTCGTTTTGTATTGTTGTTTGGATTATGTTTCATGATTTTACAGCCATTGTTGAACAAAATTTCCATTAGTTTCATGGAAGAGCAGGATTTGTATGATTCAACAATTGTTGCAATCCCAAGACATTTTACTTTGAGCAATTATCAAATTGCTGCTTATTTGATGAAGTATTGGCAGGCATTGGCAAACACAGCATTGATTTCACTTCTTGTCAGTGTATTGCAGATTATTTCTTGTACATTGGTAGGTTATGGATTTGCACGTTACAAATTTCCGCTGAAAGGACTTTGGTTCGCAGCCGTAATTCTTGTAATCGTTGTTCCTCCTACAACAATTCAGGCTTCCTTGTTCCTGAATTTCCGATTTTTTGATATCTTCGGTATCATTGAATTGATCACCGGACAACCTGGTGTAAACTTATTGAATTCTTTGACACCATATGCTTTGATGTGTCTTGGCTGTATGGGTCTGAAGAGTGGTTTGTACATTTACATGATTCGTCAGTTCTTCCGTGGAATTCCAAAAGAATTGGAAGAAGCTGCTTATGTGGATGGATGTGGAAAATTGTCAACATTCGTTCGTATCATGTTACCGGATGCAAAACCAATTTTGACATCTTGTTTCCTGTTTTCTTACGTATGGCAGTGGACAGATTCCTTCTATTCAAACCTGTTTTTGAATTCCGAATTTGTTCTGTTGTCCAGTAAGTTAAATGGTATCGCCGGAGCACTGGATAGTTATCTGGATGTCCGCGGTATCGCAAAGAAAGCGACTACAGCTTATTCACAGGGAATGATCGCAACAGGTACATTGATGGTGATTTTACCATTGATCATTATTTATCTGTTTGCCCAGAAAGGTTTCGTAGAAAGTTTGAGCCAGTCTGGTATCAAGATGTAACATACGCGAATCAAGCACAGGATTTATTGAGGTGGGAGAGGCAAAAAACTGCGTAGCAGTTTCCGATATCAACGATACTGTTGCAAGCTTGCTTGCAAAGCAGAGATAGTTGATATCTGAGAAAAGCTTTTGGCTTTTTTGCCTCTGCCACTCCCAGAGAGAAAGCCTGTATTTGATGAGTAACATCATGAGCGAAGGGCGTCAGCCCGGAGCGAATGTCCAAAATCATGTAGTTATCACTGCGTCCTTGGTGGGCACAGTGTAACGATAAAAAATAAGGAGGTAAAAAAATTATGAAAGCAAACACGAAAAAATTGCTTGCAATGGGTCTCTCTGTAGTTCTTGCTGTTGGATGTCTGACCGGTTGTGGAGGCGATAGTAATTCTTCTTCCACTAGCGGCGATACAGCGAAGACGGGAGACGAAGGTGGATCTTCCAGCAGCAAAAAAACTTTTGATGATTTGGGAGGAATGTCCATCAAGATCGGTGACTGGTATACATCTGAAGATGCAGGAGAAACAGATTATGCCAAAGCTACAGAAAATTACAGAAAGGAAATCATGGATAAGTACAACTTCAAGATTAATCGTGAAAGTGCTTACTCCTACACTGACCAGCAGGAGACATACGTAAACGGCGTTATGTCAAACAGTCCTTCTTGCCAGTTGTTCTATCTGTATCAGGAAATGGTTTCTGCACCTTTGATGAAAGGTTTGATGTATGACCTGAAAACACTTCCTGAATTCGATTTCACAGAAGAGAAATGGAATCAGACCGTTGTTGAACTTATGAGCATCGGTAATGGTATCTGGGGTATGAGCCCTGAGAACGAGCCACGTGGTGGTGTGTTCTTTAATAAACGTATGTTGAAAGAAGCCGGTATCGGTGAAGAAGAACCATACGACCTTCAGAGAGATGGAAAATGGACATGGTCCAAATTTGAAGAGTATTGTAAGAAACTTACTGTAGATGCAGATGGAGATGGTAAAACAGATCAGTATGCACTTGCCAGTTTCTCAAAATACTACCTTCCTCTGTGTGCGGCAAACAACAATGCAACATTCGTTTCCCGTGACAAAGACGGAAGCTACCAGAATGCTACAGGATCCAAAGAATTTCTCGAAGCTATGAACTGGGGTATGAGCCTTATGGACAAGGGTTATATCATGCCAAAACCAGACGGAGCTGCATGGGATTGGTATAAAGCAGCATTCCGTGATAGTGAAGTTGCAATGCAGACAGCTGAAGTTTATGAGATCAGCGCATTCGCTAGTATGGAAGATGACTGGGGATTCGTTATGTTCCCATACAACGAAAAGAACAAAGGTGCTACAAACAAGACTACTCCAAACGACAACATTGTTGTTATGCCTAGCTGCTTTAGTGCAGAAGAAGCTGAAAAGATCGCATTTGCTTATGATCTTTACACAGAAGCTACACCAGGCTATGATTTGGATGATGCTTGGAAACAGACATACTATGATCAGTTCAGAGATGACCGTGCTGTAGACGAGACTTTGACAATGATGCACGAGCAGGAGCACATTCAGACATCTTATCTGCCACTTATCAATGACCTTGATTATGGTGATTTCTGTTATGCAGTATATGCTGGTGCTACAACTCCTGCGAAGAAGATCGAAGCAATTTCTTCAAAATGGGATAGCAAGATCAGTGATATGAATAAGAAGTATGCAAACTTTGCAGCTTCCCATTCTAAATAATTTGCATAACTTGGCAGATTAAAAATCAAAAGCCGGACAAATCGGGAAATACTCGGTTTGTTCGGCTTTTTTTGTAAAAAGAGTATTGATTTACGGACAAAAAAAAGATAGAATAAAAAGGGAATAAGGAAAGTGATTGGAGAAATACTATGAATTATACAAAATGCTGGCTGGATTATAAGCCATTAGCGAAAGATAAGATCCGACCATGTTATTTGAATCCAGTATTGCTTGCATCAGGAGAGATTGCACAGACAATCGCAGAAGAATACAAGACGGCGATGTCTGTCATGCTTGGAGAGACGGTGGAAATGTCTTATGAGGTACTGGAAGAACCGTCTGTTTTTATGCAGATACAGAAAGAGTATGAGTTCCCGGATGAAAAAGGAAAAGGACATAGCACGGAGGTGCTGAATCAGGCGTTTGCTATTTATGAGGAAGAGGAGAGCATTGTGATCACAGGAAGAACAGAGACCGCAGTGCTGCAGGGAGTATTTGCTTTTTTGCGTATGGTAGCTCTTGACAATCTTTCTGAAAAAATGCCGTATTACTGCATCCCATCTATGCCGTTTCGCATGATGAATCATTGGGATGATATGGATGGAAGTATTGAACGAGGATACTCAGGAAGATCATTTTTTTATGATGATTACAAAATTCTTTATAACGACCGCACAGAGATGTATGCGCGATTGATGGCATCCATTGGAATCAATGCCATTGTCATCAATAATGTAAATGTTCATGAAAAGGAAACATACCTTATCACAGATGTGTATTTGAAACAAGTAAAACAATATACCGATCTGTTTGCCAGATATGGAATTCGTCTGTTTATGAGTGTCAATTTTGCGGCTCCGATGGAACTTAGTGATATTCCGGTTTCGGATCCACTTGACCCGCAGGTAATTGCCTGGTGGGGAAAAGCCGTGGCACACGTTTATGAGGTGATTCCAAATTTTGGAGGATTTTTGGTAAAGGCAGATTCCGAAGGCCGTCCCGGTCCATTTACTTATGGACGTACGCATGCGGATGGAGCCAATATGCTTGCGAAAGTGCTGAAACCATATGGCGGAACCGTTGTTTGGAGATGTTTTGTTTACAACTGTGGACAAGACTGGCGTGACAAAAAGACGGACCGTGCAAGAGCAGCTTACGATCATTTTATGAATCTGGATGGAACGTTTGATGACAATGTCATTTTACAGATTAAAAACGGACCGATGGATTTTCAGGTTCGTGAGCCGGTTTCCCCATTGTTTGGCGGGTTGAAAAAGACAAATATGATGTTAGAAGTGCAGATTGCACAGGAGTATACCGGTCAGCAGATTGATCTCTGCTACCTGATTCCGATGTGGAAAGAAATCCTAGACTTTGATACGTATGGCGATGGAGAGGGTACGACCGTAGAGAAAGTTGTTTCAGGACATGCTTACAATCAGGTCCATTGCGGTATGGCAGGTGTTATAAATACCGGAGACGATGAGAACTGGACCGGAAATGATCTTGCGGCAGCAAACCTGTATGGATTTGGCCGCCTTGCGATGGATACCAGTCTGACAGCAGAAGAGATTGCAGAAGAATGGAGCCGGTTGTCTCTGGCAGACGACAAAGAGGTGACGGATGTTGTCGTACCGATGCTCTGTGGTTCCTGGGCAACGTATGAAAAGTACAATGCACCGCTTGGCATTGGCTGGATGGTAACTCCACATTATCATTACGGACCGGATGTCGATGGCTATGAATACGACCGCTGGGGTACGTATCATCGCGCGGATCTTCATGGAATCGGAGTAGATCGTACGATGGAAGGAACCGGTTATGTGTCCCAGTACAATGAACCTTGGAGAAGCATTTATGCAGATACGGAGAAATGTCCGGAAGAGTTATTGTTGTTCTTCCATCATATTCCGTATACGTATATGTTAAAAACCGGAAAAACTTTGATCCAGCATATCTATGACACTCATTTCGAAGGAGTGGAAGAGGTAGAGGCGATGCAGAAAGCATGGCAGGGATTAAAAGGAAAAGTGTCTGACCGCGCATTTGACTGTGTGTCAGAGCGTTTTGAAAGACAGCTTGTAAATGCAAAAGAGTGGCGTGACCGCGTAAATACGTATTTTTATAGAAAATGCGGTATCGCTGATGAAAAAAACAGAAAAATTTATGACTAATCAAGGAAAGGAAGAATAAAATTATGGAAATGACATTGAGATGGTATGGCGAAGGAAATGACAGTGTAACCTTGGAGCAGATTCGCCAGATCCCGGGAGTAGCAGGAGTTATCACAGCACTTCATGATATCCCGGCAGGAGA
>ERZ780157.815-NODE-815-length-37312-cov-3.854739_pt1 | contig 37312 bp, 23 predicted proteins | sample MGYA00511169_ERZ780157 | MGnify/ENA primary metagenome ERZ780157 (study PRJEB29588, sample SAMEA1965149) | human gut metagenome | biome: human gut; feature: human-associated habitat; material: faeces | place: Denmark | collected 2008/2010 ...
TTTTTTTATTCAGGGCGCAATTTTTTACTGAACGTCATGCCCTTTCCGCCGTGGTCAACTATTGGGGGTATTATTTCAGGAGGAATATTATAAAGAATAATATTTTGTTTGTTGTTGGATGTAAATGGCATCTATGAATAATATATTAGCAGTTAATGCCTTAAATCCAGGTGAGGTGACGATACAGATTGCGGCGAGAGTCAAGTCTCGGAGGACGAAACTGGATTTGATGCAGAATGTATTAGTTGCGCGCGAGAGAAGCAAGTTGCGGTATGCTTCAGACTTTGACAAGCGGAAGAGGTCTTGTTAGGCGAGCAATTTACTTTGCGTTGAATGTCCTATGAGTCGGTTGGTTGTTCTGCTTTGATAGTGAGATTGTTGCTGAGTCTATTAAACAATCTTCGATAGTTGATCTTTGATCTTGGCCTCTTCGTCGGTGCCCGTGGTCGAGAGGCGCAGCAGCGGAAGAGCGTAGCGGTCGAGGATGCGATCCTTCATCCGGTCGCGTTCGGATTGGCGGGTTCCTTGTTTGTGAAACTGGTAGCCGTCGGTCTCAATAGCCAGGACGGGCCGTTTGCTCACCCGGTTGTAGATCAGGAAGTCGAGGTGCGTGGCGCCGTTCGAGGCATAGCGGCGCTCCTCGTCGTTGAGAAGCGTCCAGTCGCGGATCAACTGTCGCAGTGGTTGGTGGCAGAGGACGCCCAGATACCGGAATGCCGGTTCAGCCTCTAACACCTGTTCCAACAGGGCATAGATCAGATTCTCGGAGTCGAACTCCGAAATCCGGCGGTGCCGTTTGAGGAACTCCCGCCGAGCCTCGGCGTAGGGTTCGTAGAGCATATCGAAAACCGAATGGATGGTGCTCTCTGTGATCTTGCCTCCGTTGTAGTCGATGTAGGCCAGCAGATCGGCAATGTCGCGGCTGTCGGGCTGCTCGTTGCTCGAGGTGACGAGCGTAAATTGCCGTTTGGCCCGCGATACGGCGACGTTCAGCAGATTGGGATCATCCGTGAAGGCGGTAATCTGATCGTCGACGGTCGACAGGATGATGGCCTCCTTCTCCCGTCCCTGGAACTTGTGTACCGTAGCCACGTCAATGCCTTCGCCCAGCTCGCGGTGGAGCGCATTGACCTGCTCGTTGTAGGGGGAGATAATGCCGATCTCGGCCTGCTCGCAGGGGAGTGACGGCAGCACCTCGCGCCGGATTGTCTCGATCTCGCGGGGATTGAACGCTCCCCGCGCATGATGACCCAGGACGGTCCGCCACGCCGTGATGACGTCGGGTTCGCCGCGATCCTCGGTCATGATCAGTAGGCGCCCGCCGTAGAAGCGCTGATTGCAGAAGTTGATGATCTTCGGATGGCAGCGGTAGTGTTCGCGCAGCAGCGTCTGAGGCGCTTCGGGAAAGACCCGGCAGACGGACTCCAGAAAACTCAGCGCGGCGCAGTCGTAGCGGGGGTCAATCACGTGTTTGGCGCCGATGGACTGCATCCGGAGCCGGTCGGCATCTGTGATGACATTGGGCAGCTGCATCGAGTCTCCGACAATCACCGCGTTGCGGGCACACATCAGCGCCAGCGCCCCTGTTTCGGACGACACCTGCGAGGCTTCGTCCATAATCACGTAGTCGAACAGCGTCTCCGCCCGGAAATTCGATCGCGAGGAGAAGGTCGTGCTCAACACGACGGGGTACTCCTTGAGCAGCTCGGGAGTGATGTGCTGGAAAATCGATCGTTTGTGTCCCTTGCCATAGCGGGATGCCAGTCGGCTGCGCAGGTAGCGCATCGAGTCGTCGCTCAGCTGGGCCACCATCGCCGGAGCATCCGACGTGGCGAGTTGCTTTTCAATTCGGTCGATTTCCGCCGTGAGCTCCTCCTGCCGAACCTGGTAGAAACTGCGCTGGAGGAGGGGGATCAACCGCTGGAGATCCTGCCGCTCCGGGTGGCGGGGAAATCCGTCGAAGAGGCGGCGGATCCGCCGCTTGAGCAAAAACCATCGGATCGCTTCCCTCCATTGGTCGAAGAGTCCGTTCGGCTGCCATTCGACGGCGGCCTGCAATTCGTTCCACAGCATCAGCAGTCGGGCCGACGGCATCTGCCGGCGAAGCGTGGTGGAGGGATCAATCGTTGTCTCCTGCTCGAAATGGAGTTGTTCGGTTTGCAGCCCCGTCAACTCTTGCCGAGCACGAGCCAGCCGCTCCTGCCGTTCGAAAACCGTCTGCAACGATTCGGCCTCGGACTGAATGGCGCGGAGAAACTCCGGAGAGTTGGTTTCGGCCGAATACCACGAGTCGATCTCGGCCGGGATGGACTTTTCGATGGCCTGCGTTTCGACGAAGGCTGTCTTTCGCTCGCGGCTGCCCAGCAGGGCGGTGAGAAATCCCAGCCCCTGCTTTTCCAACTTCTCGACCACATTCTCGATGGCTGAGTTGTTGTTCGAGACGACCAGCACGGTCTTCTCCTGCACCACAAGGTTGGCCACGATGTTGAGGATCGTCTGCGTCTTGCCGATTCCCGGAGGCCCTTGGATGATGCTGATCTGATTCCCGAAGGCTGCCTGGATGGCTCTCTGCTGGCTAGCGTTGCCCCCGAAGGGATAGATGAGTGGCGGCACCGGGAATTGTCGGGGCGAGCCCTTGCCGGGATTCAGGTAGAGGGCTGCCGCCGAACGGTCGGAGACGAAGTCAATCTTCTGGTACTGCATCATCAGCAGTTTCTGCCCGTCGTCGGTCTTCAGAGGGTTGAGTTCCGCCACCTCGCGCAGATAGGCGAAGCGATCCTGTGCGGGTGGTTCCTCCAGGCACGACCGAACGAGTTCGACATCTGCACCCTTGTAGTGGGCTCCGGTGCCATTGGCGTATTCCACATACCAGAATCGCCGCGAGCCTTGTTGGAAGGCGGCGATGTAGGAGAGAGGCTCTATCCGGCGGCCTTTGTGGAGCAGGTGGCAATGCTGCGGATCAAATACCACGGGATCCTTCAGCCACAACACTTTGCTCGGGACATAGGAGTAGGTCTTCGGAAAATTACAGAAAATAACATGGCAGCGGTTGGGCCTTGAGGTGTACCAACAGCGCTCGACGGAGTCGGTTTTGTCCTCTCCGTCGATGATAATCCGGTTTTCCCGAGGGTCGTACATCCTGAATAGCGATAGGTCTCGCTATTTTAGTTTCTTGCCGCAGGAGAATGCCTTGTCGACCGTAGCCCCCAATTCGATATATTCGAGATGGATGGGGTCGAAGCTGATCGGGCGCAACTTGCGCAGGTCGATTTGTCCGTCGGTCAGAATGCTTTCGTCGGCCGAGATGTTGACGATACGTCCTGTCAGATGGCAGCTTGCGGGATCATAAGAGAGTAGTTCGCACTCGAGCGTCATGGGCAGTTCGTCGATCATCGGGGCATTGACGTGTGCCGAAGGAGTGGCATGAAATCCCGCCCGGGAGAATTTGTCGGGGACTTTGTTCCCGGAGACGATACCCGCATAGTCGCAGGCAGCCACTTGATCGACCGTAGCCATGCTGACGGTGAAGGCACGTGTCGCAAGGATATTTTTCGTGGTTTTATGCCCGGCGGAGAGACAGATTCCGATTGTCTCATCGGTAAACATGCCACCCCAGGCGGCATTCATGACATTGGGCACGCCTTGTTCGTCGTAGGCTGCCACGATCAGTACCGGCATCGGATAGAGCCAACTTTTTGATCCGAAATCCTTTTTCATATTGCTTCGTGAAATTAGTCCGTAAATTTTACGAAAATTACAAGAATTTAACGACTCGACAAAATCCGAATCTCGATTTGAAATGGATCTCACGGTGTTGTTTCCCTATGTTGGCCGATTTTTATTAAAAGAGAAACATGTCTGAAATCATTTTGCCAAGGTAGTCATCTCGTTTACTTCTGATGTGGTATTGTATATTTGTAGATTATCAATAGTTTGTTTCCTGAAAGAAAGGAAACTCAAAAAATTTTTTTATGAATAAACGAAGAATTAACAATTTTTTTATTGTCTCTTACCGAATAGAGGGAAAGAGGCGAAAACAGCTCTTGGGGGGTTAGACAGACTCCGTCAACAAAGATAAAGATAGGGTCAGTCAGCGCATATTTCGCCAAAACGGGTTGTAAAATCGATGCGGATATTTTGGGGTTACCATGTGAGGTATCTTGTGCCTTATTCAAAATAGGTGTTTTGGCTGCCCTTTGCTCCCTGGTCGCTTAAAAGTTTTGCAGCCAAAAGAGAAAAATGGCTGAGGCCATTTTCATGGCGCGGTCTATATTAAATTGAATCTTATAGGCCGGGATGTTACAACCATTAGTTTTGTTGATAACCCCAAAGGCGCAGATGCCCTTTTTGTTGATGTAGACAAGGTTAAATTGTTTTATAGTGCTGCTGTAATTGTCTATTCCATTGAGATTTCGTACACCTTCCATTTGCTATCACCTGTGTATATAGCTTTTGCTTTTACATGGCAATCGGAAAAGATATTGTACTTATCCAGAATTGTTTTATGTACATAATAGTCTCCGATAAAAGCAAAATCTGGATTGCCATCGTCATAACGTCCCCGGTATTTAAGTTCCAATGTCCCCTCAATGTCTTTTACCAGATTACTATTGATCTCATCCGTTGCTTCCACCTTAAGAACTTCAACCACTTTCTTCTCTAGACCTGGATGTTTCTTGTCCTCAATCTTTCGTACATAGTAATGGATTTTGATGAAATCTCCAATTGAAGGACGTAATTCTGTTTGGCTATAGTGAAGGATGCCGGAAATCAGTTTGGGACCTAAAACAAAATGGAATAACTGTTTCTGTGTGTTTACATCATCTACGGCAACTATTCTACATTTAAATTGAGCAAGGGCTTCAGCCTCATCGCATTTCTTAATATCTTTAAAGAAATACTTCTTCTCTTCTTTGATCTTTTTTGTGTATTGCCGGAAGGAAACGAAATCACCTTTTTCCAAAGCTTGTTTATCATAATGTTCGTATACGAGGTCCGAGTCGGTTGAATAGATATGGTAAACTTTCTTCTCAGTGTTCACGTGCTGGATGTATCCATATTTAACAGGAAGGGCTAACCAATCAGCTGTCTCCGAAGGTGCAACGATTAAAGGTATATGTTTTATGATTGTCTCAGTTTTTGGAGGACGCGATGAATACACATCAGGAATGGTTTTCACAGTCTCGTACTTATATAATTTAAACCTCCAGACTTGGCCTTCATGACTATTGCGCAAGGTTGGGAATCTCTTCTTGTTCGTGGCAAATTCTATAATGTCCCCATCGACAAAAGTCATTATTTCTTTTCCTTCGTCATTTTTCCACTTGTTCACAAGAACCATTTCAGTATATGGGATGTCAGCGTAAGCATGTTCTTCCGCGATCGAGATATTCTCTTCATAGAAAGTAACGTTCTTGTCATTTGTTGGAGTTACAGAAGAACATTGCCTCAGAAGGGTATCAATTTCTGCATCGACACGCCATCCCATCTCCGTATAATGCTTCTTGTATTGCTCGAGTTCAACAGCAGCATTTTCGTATTTCTTGGCTTTGATCAGTTGCCGGGCTAACTCCAGCCGTATCTTGCCGATGAAATCTTCATTCTTTTCGAGACTAAGTGCCTTACATAGAAGAGCTATCTTGACCCCCGTATCCTTCCAGCATTCAGCAAATTCACTCCATATGTAGTATTTCTCCCCCATCTTTAAGCAAAGGTCCTTATAAATGCTCTGTGCTTTCGCCAGTTGCCCTGCACGCAAATGAAGCAACGCTTTCGACCGAATATTCCAGTCGTCATCAGGGAACTTCTTAACAGCGGTGCCATAAAGGTCAATTAACCATTGTAGATCCCCAATCTGTTTATCTGAAAGGGCTTCAATGGCTTCACGAGCTTTCTTTAAAGATTTAACCGCGAGTGGTTTATATGTCTCTCCATTATTGCCTTTTTTCTCTTTCCAATCGTCATCTCGTAACTTTTCTGGATTCCATAGCCTAAAGAAGTCATAAAAACGCCAAACATTGTTTCCCTTCATAACACGCTCAGCGAGCCCAAGCACTTTTGAATGGGCTAAAGATGCTGGCGCATCAGGGAAGAATGTCAGGTACTCTCTGAAAAGATTCCAAGTTGAAGTATCTACGTCACCGTCTGTGCTATGATATAACTTCCAGAAATAATGTTCTTTCATCATCTCGATGAATTCATTCTTTCTACGTGGAAGAAGTTCGACAAACTCTTGGACCTCATTAATGGGATAATTCACGACAACCCTTGCTATTCTGGACATCAATGATGGAATCGGTTTTCCATCGTTCCCGTGGGAATCGTCAAAATCGCTATCTCTTAGGTTATCAGGCCCCCATAGACGGAGGAATGAAACCAACTTGAATTTGTTATCTTGTTTTGAATAGTTGAGTGCGAAATTCAATATCTGAGAATGAAGATTGGATGGACGTTCATTTTTAAGATTGATATAATCACGCAACAGAGAGCGGACCTCCACGGAATTCAATATAGAGATATGATCCCTTAGGTGACGATAAATTGTCCAGCCATAACTCTCATGGGCTTCTTTTGGTAAGTGGCTATCTACGGCTAATTGGCGTAGAATCGCCCATGCTCGATCATTATCTCCATTCTGACTCAATTCTTTTGCTTCTTGAATCTGTGCGTAGAATGGATTCACGGTCAGTCTTAATTGCTGGATCTTCTTGATGAGCGTCTCGGCGAACTCATCGTACGTAGTGTTGAATCTCAACCGAGACAAGTAATCTGAAATCTGTCGAGCACCTTCGATGTTCCCCTGTTGTTGCTCTCTTTTACAGATGTCAATTAGGGTCCAGGCATAGGCTTTCCATACGTCTTGATCTGTATTGTCCTGACGTAGCAGTTCTTCCGCTTTTTGTCTGGCCTCCTCTAAGCGTCCTTTACGCCTAAGGTCATATATTTCGGTAGAGGCACGAGGCGTGTAATCGTCATCGTCCCAGTCGTTGTGCCATAGCATAGTTCATTTCCTCCAGGTTAATGGACCGTTTAGTGTCCTTAATTTTCTTATTTCGGTGATTATGTTAGGGTCGGAAATATCGAAAATCTCGATTTTGTTGATGAAGCCTTTGGTGTGGTTCTCAAGACTTGTCCCATACCATAGCCTTAGCATAGCGCCCCCTTTCTCAGACGAAGCCTTGCAGATAATTTGGAAATCCTTACTCGACACAGTTGCGAGATTGATACCAAGCTCTTTTAACTGTCCCATAAACGATTGGACGACTTCAGAGATATAACTGGGGTACTCTGTGGCTCCAATTCGAACGGGATTCAAAGACAAAACGGATTCAGTAGCCTTCTTGATCATAATAGAGTCAACCAAGTCATTAGGCTCCATCTTGATCGCGGACACGCCAAAGGCATCTTTCGCGCCTTTGTTATGAACATCAACAATTAGTTTTTTCTTAGTATCCAGCGGTATTGAGAATATTCCTTTTGTCAGATAATCATTGCAGGACTTAGCTTCCTCCAAAATATAGCCCTGTGCCTCAATAATCATTGCTAATTCACATATGGCCGCAGCGGCGTTGATGTTCTTCAACTTGACAATCTCCGCAAAACGTGGCGGAATAACGTATGAATCGAAAACCAATAGTTGCTTAGAGGTACTAACCCCGGAGGCTGTTTCACTGATTATACAATTCATGAATGGATGGACATATTGCGGCTGAGATATGAAAAAAGTGCCAGTTGCTGTGCTGATTCCGCTGTATAACCATCTGAAGTATGACTCATTGCAGATTCCGTCATTTTCAGCACGGAACCCCTTTAAAATAACACTGTCGAATTCTGAACCTACTGCTTTATGAACAGTAATTGCCCAAGCATATTTTGCGTACAAAGTGTTAACGAGCGGGTCGTTCTCTCTTGCCTGTCTTTGAATGGCACTCTCATATTTGTCATAGAATCGTTTAAATAAGGAACGCACATTCCTGGTTGTCGAGACCTGTGTTCTCTCTTCTTTCTTGACCATACGATTCTGAATCAAGCTCTCTATTGCGGTTCTGTCCTCTTCTAATAGCGCCTGATAGACGGAATCATCCATCAATTGACGGTAATATTCGCTATTCTTGAAAGGGGTATTTTTTTTCAACTCATCAATTCTTCTTTCGATGAAAATATTAACTGCAATTTGCTCCTCTTTTGACAGTTCATCTATGCTAGAAAGGAAATTATCCAACACCCATATTTCGGCGTTTTGTCCGCTCAAACTAAGGCAGGTTACTACTATCTTTGTGAAAGACAAAAGAACCGGACGTGAAAACCCCTTAATGGGAATCTCTTCGCTAACATGTTCACATATCTCCTTCACGGTGAAATACATGCCGTTTAAGATGCGTTTTGGATTACCAAATCCGGTTTCGTCTGGGATCAATATATTGTTGTTTGCGATGATCAGGTCACCAGGCGCAAGGTCTTTTCCATTGTTCAAACAATGATTCTTTATCCACAGGTTTGTCTTCAGGCAATCACCCTTTTTGAAAAACAAGACCGCTTTTTGGGGTTCCTGAAGGAATGGAGAATTAAACCACTCCTTCATTTTGTGTGCGATTTCATCTTTCTCAACCTCAACAATAGATCCATCATCAAAGGAGTAGCTCAATTTGTTAAATAATTGCGCGTCCATACTTTGTGCTAAAGAGCATTTCAACGACTCTTTATAAGAGTTTTGCGAATCTATGACGGGTTGATGGTAATAGTGGATAACTCTCTCTCCGCAGATGTCCTTGAGATTGGCAATGTTTACTGCTGAATCATCAGATGAGCCAAAGGAAAGCATATAGGGGTCTCCAATGAAAACAACCTTTCTCTTGGATGAAGAATCAGCAAAAGTAATAAAGTCTTCGAGTAAGCGTCCCGTACCGAAACGGAGTAAGTCTGTTTGTGACAGACTTCGACTAACAAGATGTGCGTCATACACAATCAACAAAGCTCGCTCGTCCAGTCCTGAATCCGATCTTATGGGAATAACCTGTACAGCCCAGTCATCTTTATCCTCTTCTTCTTGGTTGTTGTCCGTTTTTTCATTTCCACCATAGATAAATGAATAAAGGCTAGTTGCTTCAATCCCGCGAGAGCGAAGTCGTCGACTTATTCGAGTCGAATGGCACAAGCCTTGAACTTCAGGAATTTTATAGTTGTCTGCGATTGAGAATAGATATTTAGACCAGTTATCACGCTCCGAAGCGTCCATTGAAGTGAGAACCAGAATATCATTGCCTTCGGCCTGCATGAAAGTGTTAATCGCGGTCTTTGCCTCTTCGCCAACAATAATATCTTTCTTATGAATAATCTCGGTATCTATAGAATATTCTTGAATGTACTCATCGGCAGGGAAAATACTCTTTACCGCTTTCTCAATATCTTCATCATAAGCATTGTCATTATTCAGATCATAAAGCAATGCACCTATCTCAGACTCTTGAGCGATTTTGTAGTAGGGGTATTTGCCTGGTACTTTATAGGTTAACTCAAGCGGACCTGAAAAGATATTGGCAATACAAACCCGAGATGGATTTATTTTCTGTTTAAGGATTAAATTATGCTCGACTATCTCCCGGAATGCATTTCGATAAGAGGCAAGTTGGAGAAATGGATTCAGGAAGTGAGCACCTGCTTTTACTTCGATGGCTTGATGATCAGATGCATTTTCTGCATACCATGGGTAACTCTTGAATTCATCATCCCGAGGAAGAATCAACTGACCTGCATAGTTTTTAAAATCAATTATTACGACCCCATGATTATAGAACAAAATTGCATCAGCGCGAAAGCGCCGGTAGTTCTCGTTGAAGGGATTGCCAATAAGGATGCCGCTGAACTTGTATTTCTTGAACACGGCATCCATGATTCTTACCACACGACGAAACTGCTCATTTTCGTGAGTTTTGGCTTGCTGGTGTAATACTTCTAAAGCCATAAATTGGATTCGAGGATGATTATTACTTGGACTGAGATCCTATTTTTATCTGGAGATCATCAAGACCTTCGCCTTTGTAGGTGAAGTCCCTGGTTCCTTAATAGGCTCCGAAGGTGTTGCGTTTCCGATGGGCATGAAGGTACCCACGAAGGGCGAGAAAGTGCGCAAAACGGCATCATGAAGTCCGGGAACTTGCTTTGTTTTATATCTTCGGCTATTAGCAGGTCAACAACGGCCCAAATTTGGGGATCATACTGCATAATATTACGCTGTGGTGGAATGGTTTCCGACATATGTATAATCGTATTGAGTTCTTGCTTGTAAATTTATAAATATAGCGATTTTTGTTGAGTTTTTCGGTAAATTTTTGTCATAGTGTTAGTCAGAAGTTGTATTATGTGTCATTATCAGGGAGTATCGACAAAAAAGCTTATCTTTGTAATTCAGTAACACTGAGTTTATTTCCAATTATCTTTTCATGCTGATGTATGGCGAATTTTCTATTCTAAATATGGATGTTGTATTATTGTATTACTGTTGTTTGTCAATAATTTACAGCCTTAAAAGAAGGTTCTTTGGAAATCTACTTCTTCGCGAAAAATCGACGATTTAACTTTTTTCGTCGACTCAATCCGGACATAGGGAAAAGAGGCAAAAACCTCCCTCTCGGGCCCCGATAGACTTCGTCTGCAAAGATAGGGCATATCGGGGTTTATTTCGCCAAAATGGGCTGTAAAATCGAGGATGGATTCGCGGATATTTTGGGGTTATCGTCCGTCATCTTGGGTGGGACGGTGGGGTGTTTTGTCTGGCTATTGTCCTCGGGTTACTTATAAGTTTTGCAGCCAAAAGAAAATGGCTTCAGCCATTTCGCCATGGCGCAGCCATCTCTTTTCTTCCCTTATTTTGACTTTAATGAACGTATATATATATGAATACGGGGATAAATTAAAGATGCTTTCAATACACGTCTGCTTCTTCAAACCAGTACAAATGACGATACTGAATAATGGTATAGTGTAGAATTAAAAGAATTATTCCTATGAAAAAGTGTGTATTTATAATACCAAATCTTTTGGGAAAGTGTAGAAGTAATGCAATGTAAAAAGATTAGATTAATTATACAATGACCGTCTCCAGATCTAATGAGGATAAGATTCTTCTAATTGAGGGGGCGACAGATAGGTAGGTCTTATATCATAAAAGATGTGGGGATAGAACTCTATGGCAACTATGTGGAAATAAACTTCGTGGAAAATGATGTAGGCAATATGATATTGATTCCATTTGGTATTTTTATCCAAATTCACTATCCTTATTAGGATTAAATCCATTTACTAAATGTTAGTTTTGGGAAATATTCCTCATCTAATTGGCCGATAATTTGGTGCCACCAATCTCAGCGACTATATTTTGTATGAGAGTGAACATTTTGCTTCAAACGCCTAACTTTACATGTGAGTGAAATCGAAATTGTCTTAACGATGTCACTTTTTTGACCTCTTAAAGTATGCATATCATATTATTAGCTTAACTTTATATGCAAGAATATTCTTCATGACTGAAAAATAAATATAAAGATACAAATGAGTAAGATTCATTTTCTTCCTGTAAGACATGGTGATGCATTCATTATTGAGTGTACCCAAGGAGATGCACATGGACTTATTGTTATTGATGGTGGTCCTATGGGTTGCGGACATATACTTCAAATAAAGTTAAAAGAGTTAGGTACTCCTGATCTTATGGTGTTGACTCATTATGATGATGATCATATTGGGGGAATTCTACAATTGGTTGGCACCTGTTTAGATGATAATGTTATTCTAGCAAAAGAAGTATGGGCAAACTGTGCAGGTTATGTAGAAATGGCAGAGAGTAAGAGCACAAATGCTAAGCAAGGTGTGGCACTATCGGTTAAGTTGAATGAATTGAAAGAAAAACATGGAATAATATGGCGAGATGATCTGTCTGAAGGATTTGAGAAGGATCTGCCTTTCGCCAGCATAGAAGTTGTATCTCCACCAGAAACCATAAGGAGAATGGTTATAAAAAAACAAGAAGAAGAGGGACAACAGTTGTTGAATGCATCTCAAATGAATACAGACAACCTACAGAAATCTATTACTGAACTAGCTGAATATATGCCCAAAGAGCCCGATTTAAATAAAGATACTGAACTAGCCAATGCATCTAGTATAGCCTTTATCCTGAAGTGTGACGATTTGAGCATATTGATGTTGGGGGATTGCTATCCTCAAAACGTAGAAAGATATCTTAGAGGAAAAGGCTATTCCGAAGAAAACCCACTAGTCGTTGATTTTGTTAAGATTTCACATCATGGAAGTAGGAATAATACGAGTAATAGTTTGCTGGACATTATTCGATGTGATAAATTCATTATATCAACCAATGGCGGTAAATGCCGTTCTAATCATCCAGACAGAATAACCATAGCTCATATTTTATGCCATCCGGAAAGGAATATGGATACAAAGGTACATTTATATTTTAATTATAAAAAGGAACTGATAGAAGCAAATGGTGCTGCTTTTTTAAATGACGAAGAATATAAGGAATGGAATTTTGAAATACATGATAATATTACAGAGCTATGAATCTGACAAAAGCAAATATAAAAGATTTAAGAAAAGTGACAGTTAAGATAGTGTGTTCTAATCACAGCGAGGGTTCAGGTACTATCGTTTCTGTCGGAGAAAACATCTATGTTCTTACGGCTGCACATGTAGTAGAAAATGAAACACATGATGGTCATTTGACCCACGGCCAGATAGTAATCTCATTTATGAGAAATAGCAAAAACATAGATTTGTCTGTAGATGAAGTGAGTTATTACAACAGAGCCAATGATGCCGCTATCTTACATGTCGTAAATCCTGGCAATATGCCAACTTCGGGACTCGATCAGGTCCGGTTACTGACAACAAACGTCAGTGGTTCTGCAGAACTTTGTGGTTTTCATAAAAGCGAAGATAGGCTTAAACACTACACTTTAGAAAACCGAGGGGAAGAAACTTGGGCAATTGTCAATATTCAACTTGGAGTTCAGAATCTCGAGCCGGCAAGAAATTTTGAAGGAGTTTCAGGTGGTGGCATATTTTATCAAGATACGAATAAAGTATTATATATGGTTGCCTATATGTCGGAAGTCGGAAGATATGATGGTAATAACAATGAGTTTGTTTGTAAGCCTTCATCCATGTTTATTTCAAGTGGACTTCTAGATTCCATTGTTGATAATCGTGCTTATGAGTTTGTTGCCGACACTGGTGTAGCCTGTAGCATAGACAGCCGACAAATGTTGAATTCCTTAGATCGATCTGGTTATGAGCTGAATCAGACTGGGTTCTTTATGGAGAACAATAGAACTCAGGAAATTATAGACCAACTGAGGGACGACGATACTCCAACGCTAATATTAACGGCATTATCCGGGATGGGTAAGTCAAAACTTATTTATGAAGCTTTTAAGGGGACAGAACGTGAACAGAACAGATACTATGCGAAATATAATGCTAACAGAGAACGGTTGACAGGAGAATTAAAGCAAATACTTTCTCAGAATCGTGGAAATGACGGAATCATCATTGTCGATGATTGTCCGATGGATCTTGTAACAGAAATTATCAGTATCAGAGATCAATATAACGATCTTTTTCGATTGATTTTAGTCCATCATGACTATTTCAATGAAGAACTTGAACGCATGTCTTTCCCGGTAATTAGGCTTAAACCTCAAGAAATGGAGGAAAGAATAGGACTCTATATTAGAGAGGAGCTTAAAGAAAATGAGCAAACCAAGAATGATATTCTGGAGATCAAAAGGTTGGCAAGTGGGTATCCCCAGATGGCAATAGAGCTAGTCAAAGCATATAAAGAAAATAATATCGCTGGCCCTGAGACCGTGACACATCTGATGCCTAAATTGCTAAACCTGAAAACCGGTTCAGAGAAGGAGGAGAAAAAAGTTTGGCAAACATTGTCGCTCTGTCTGCCATTCCCTTATAAAAATGCGACACATGAAGGGTTTGAATATATGCTGAAGAATAATCTTGTAACACCACTTAATGGAATGGAATATGAAGAACGGAGAAGCATCGCAGCAGGATTAGTACGAAAATATTGCCCGACATTAATAGATGTACAAGGTATGTGGCTTTATGTAAGACCTTTCCCTCTGGCAGTTTGGTTGACCGCGGAATGGTTTAAAAATGTGTGCAATACTCAGATACATTTCAAAGAACTTATCGAGAATATTAAGATGCAGCCATTATCGGTACAGAATGCCATCAGTGAAGGCTTTTGTAAACATATACAACAGATGTCTGGAAACAAAGATGCTTTTATGATGGTGGAGCAACTAGTCAATGCTGATATCAATCACCCTTTTTTCGACGAGGAGAATCTATGTTCTGGGTTGGGTTCTAAGCTTTTCCTCGCAATGAGCACTGTGAACCCAGCTGCTATAGCTTCAAATTTAAGGAAGGTATTCGAACATAAGGCGATAACTTGGCTAAGAGAGCATGTCAATGGTGGTGAGAGACGGAATATAGTTTGGGCTTTGGAACGTTTATGTTTTGCCCACGAAAGTTATCATGATGGGGTGTTAATGATGGCCCGACTAGCTGTTGCTGAAAATGAAGATATTGGTAATAATGCTACGGGACAACTGATTCAACTCTTTCATATAAGTCTTGCTGGGACAGAAGTCAATTTAAAAGAACGTTTGGATACCTTGAAAGAACTCGTAGATAAAGGGGAAGAATATATACCAGTGGTAATGCGTTGTTTTGATGCTGCTTTACGAACTGGTGGATTTGTCAGGGTAGGAGGAGCGGAAAAGTTTGGTTTTGAGAACAGAAAAGACTATACACCGAAAACATGGGCTGATATATTTGAATATTGGTACGGATGCAGAGACTTATTGCTGGAATGGATGAACAAGAAACCAGAATTAGTTGACCTTCTAGCAGAAATGGTAGAGAAAAATGTCTATAACTGGATACGTGGAGGGCAGAAAGATATCCTTGTGCCGCTTTTAGAGAAAATAGCCGAAAGAAAGAATTACCACTGGGATAAAGGCTATGAGGCCTTATCCCAGACTGTATATACTTTTGGTATAGATGTAGAAGCTTTAGGGCTTTCGGCGCTTATGGCGAAAATGAGAAATGAATCCTTTAAGACTCAACTTAACGAGGCTCGATTCAAAATGCATGGGCATTACCATTTACAGGGCAAAGAACTAATGGAATTATCAAAGGAGCTGTTTACTCCATTGGCTGCAGTGTTTATAGATAAGGAAATATATGCTAATGTGGATGAAGTGAAAACACTTCTTGAAGATAATGAGTACATTCCAATAGACTTTGTAAGAACTTTAGTAACAACAGCTTCAGATGAACAATTAGGGATTCTTTTTGATACTATCTTTAAAGTATTAACGACAAAGTCTAGAGGCTTTTATAGTCCATTCTTAGGTAATCTGTCTTCATATTCAAAGGATAGAAAACCTTTGTTAGAGTTTTTGGAAAGGTTGAGAAATGAACGACATGAGCTCTTATATGTATCTTTGATGGCAAATACAGAAAATAAAAAACTAAGTCATTTTCACCAACTTTTCGTAGAACAGAAAAATCAAGATCTGGAGATAGACTATCTACCGATTTATCTTCGTTTTTTCAGGCCGGATAAAGGCGGATATTATTTGTTGATGTTAAAGGCACTGAGAGATAATTTTCCTGATCGCCCTAATGATTTGATTGGTTATGTAGTAACGGCGGGTTTTATGATGAGAGAAGAGGAAAACCCTGAAGCTGTTGCTATTGTGAAAGATGCGTTATTAAAGTATCAAATCAATGGCGAGACTGGACATATGCTACATGAATATAGCCGTATTCTTATTGAGACTTTGCAATTATGGCATGATCCTGAATTTGCCAAGCAGGTGAACAGGAAGTTTATAGATGTGTATAATACTCAAATGATACATCTAAGTACAGAAGGTATTTATACAGAATTGTTAAAAAGTTATTTTGAAGATGTATGGCCGGAATTCGTTAAAGCATTTCTGGGGACTGATACCTTTTTATTCTATTATCAGTTGAAGGATGAATTAGGTTCTGGATTTGGTTTTGGGAAAGGCCCGCTTTTTGATGTAAACGAAAGGTTAATCAAGCAACTTTGTTTAGATAATCCAGAATCTGCTCCTGCAAGGATTGCATCCATGGCCCCTTGTTTTGACAATGAAGAAAATATGTTTAACAAATGGATTATCTGGATCTTGGATAATTTTGGAGAGCAAGAAGATGTGAGAGATAGTATCTCGTCTAATTTAGGTTCGTTTTCATGGACTGGTGATATATCACCATATTATGAAAGGAATATTAAGTGTTTTGAACCCCTGTTGAGCCATCACAAGCCAGAGGTGCGAGAATGGGCACAAAGATGTATTAATGAAGTAAAGAAGTTGCTTGACATAGAGAAAAATAAAGAAAACTTTATGAAGATACGATACGGGATGTAAAAATTAATAAGTAATAATATCTTGCTATCTGTGTTCAATTTATAAGTGTTGTGTGGTTGGACAAAGATAAATTGCCCGATCAGCATTATGTGTTGATAGATAAAGATTATTAAACCTCAATTTATATGGCGCTCTTTATGGGCGCCTTTTTTATTGTTCAAGTATCGTTCTGAGAACATAGTTGTACGTAGGATCTATTCCGTTTGAAGTGTGATTATCATGCATAGCAACTTCAAATGGAATCAGTAGGAAATACTACCAATAAGAATGATAATGTAAAATACATATGGTTATTTGTGATATATGCTCCTTTTGGTTTCATGAATTCCTGGATTTTTAAGTGAAAAAACTGGGTAGTATATTTCATGCTTGACGCATCAATAAACGTCTTTAGTCGGCTGTTTCATCTAAAGAAATTTACCGATCCTCAAGAAAATCCGTAAATTTTGCGCCGTCAATTAAAGCATAACACTTACAATGCTGCGAAGAAGAATGAACAACAGGAACACCGTATCAAATCGAGGTATAAAATGCTTTGAGAGATTGTCGTGTGTCCATACTTCGGGCATTGGAGCATTCTATACTTTTGGAGATATTTTCCGACGAACGTTTGATAAACCATTGGGGATATGATGATGCTGGTATCTCATTGAAACGATAAATGAAAACCGTCAGAGAGTCCTTGCCAAACTTTTCGACGGTTTTTATTATGTGTCTTATGGTGACGCTCGCACGACGTGCTCTTCTCCGTCAATTCCGTCCACGGGCTGAATTGTAACGTATTATTAACCGCGCAGTGATGCACATGAATGAGTGAGTTCTTTACATCCGACACCCACTTCAACCACACCAATATCATAAGGTTCTGCAACAGGCCATTCAAAGATGTATCGCACATGAATGAAATGATTATTTCTAACTGGAATCGTGTGGTCGGTTCGGAGGATATCGTGTTTCACCTGGGTGATTTCTGTCTAGGAAGTTCTGCTGAATGGGTCAATGTACTGAACAGGCTGAACGGGGAAAATATATCTTATTTCCGGCAACCACGACATCAAGAATCTGAGGCAGAATTACACGAAATACTTCGAACAGATAACGATGCAGATGTATATCGAGGTGGATAAACAGAAAATTTATCTGAATCACTGTCCATTCCTTTGTTATGGCCGGCTCATATGACGGCATCTGACAGCTTTTCGGGTATGTGCGTACCTGCAGGAATAATACCGGAAAGGATGCATTGCGGGTGAGTATGCTTCTTCCGACACAATATGATGTCGGAATGGACAACACCGATTTCGCGCCAGTCTCTTTTGCGCAGGTCAAGGCAATCATAGGGAAACAGATTGAACAATCAAGGAAAGGAGAACAATAAGATGAAGATACATTGTTTGACTGAGCTGCAGTTATGTGACTTAGCTTATCTTGTATGGAGGTAAGCCAAGTTTTTTCTTGTTTGGTCAGATAGGCTCCTTTATACTTGAAGTCGAATGGGGCTATTTTTAGGGCTAAAATTCTCAATAAGAGTGCGGAAATGTTGAATTTTACAATAATCCAGCTGGTATTTTCTTATATTATTGAGATAAATTCTTATATTTGTAAATTTAATTTGGGTTTCGTGTCCTTGGTCTAACGGTCACATTATTAATGACAAAAAGTATATGTTGGATTGACCGTTGATATGGGCAAGTGGATATATTACACTGCAGGATACCCAAATCAAATATAAATATAGAGATTACGTAAGTTCATGTATAAAGTAGAATGGGATAAAGAAACAGGGGGCGTTATTCTAAACAATAGAATAACAGATCAGACATTGGGAATAGCGCCACGTCCCGTATTTTTCGAGGAATTGGACTTGCTCGGATTGGATAAGTTGGGATGGGATTACCCCCATTGTGAAGAACCTTTGATGTGGGCAATTAACAAGCAATATTATTATCGAGGAGAAAAGCTGTTCGAAGCAAAAGGTGCTAATATCTATACCATGCCAACTTTGGAGTTTGGCAAGGGGATAGAGCCGATGCCACTAAAGCCTGTCGATATGTCCGGTATGCTGGCAAAGACGGCGGATATTATGTTTGTGCTTGAGAACGAGGCCATAGAATTTATTCGAGATACTTATACGGTTTATGTCAAAGTAAACAAGGCTTATGAAAAAGCGGATGCCAATAAAATGGACTTCGAAGCATTAGCTCAAAGGGCAGAGAAACGAATCCGTCAAAAAATGGCAGTCGTCAAACAAGATTGCGACAGCTTTGATATTATGCCGTTGGACGATGCAGAAGCCGCGGGAAAGAAGGTTGTATTGTCTACTAAAATAGATCGCTTTATCGCATCTTTTTCTGGGGGCAAAGACAGTCAAGTGGTTTTGGATCTTTGTACTCGGGCAATTCCTCCGACCGAATTTGAAGTGATATATAGTGATACTGGGTATGAGTTACCTCCATCGTTGGAATTGTACAAGGATGTGGAGCAATATTATCACCAGAAGTTCCCAGCATTGAAATTCTCAATGGCTCGCAACCACGAGTCGGTATTGAATTACTGGGATAAAATTGGTACACCCAGTGACAACCATCGCTGGTGCTGTTCCGTGATGAAAACAGCCCCCCTTTATAGAATGCTTAAGGTTGAGGGAAATAAACAGGCAAAAGTGCTTGTCTTTGATGGGGTTCGTGCTGAAGAATCCATGCGGCGTGAGAGTTATCAAAGGATTGGAAAAGGGAAGCATACGTTTGTGTATAATGCCCACCCCATCCTGGCATGGAATTCTACAGAAATCTTTTTGTATATCTTTCGACATAATTTACAGATAAATTATGCCTATCGCGTAGGAAAAGCACGAGTCGGGTGTTTGATATGCCCATTCTCAACATCGTGGGATGATATGGTTATTAATCGAGTATATGGGCAGGAGTTGAAACCTTTTGTGGATCGATTAAAGACTTATTCTTCGCAAGTTAAGATTCTCAATTTTGATAATTTTTTAAGTGAAAGAAGGTGGAAACTAAAGCCTCTTGGTGATAGGTCGCAGATTATCCCTAAAGTAGAATTCAAGAGCAGTATGAGTTCTCACGATTTTATAGCGGAAATAAAAGATTCTCGCCAATCTATATTATCGTGGCTCCCTGCACTATGTCCATATACGATTCGTGAGGTAGAGGGCGGGTTCGTTGGCGAATTACATTTTAAGAAATCGATATACCCATACGAGATTAGTATTCGAGATACTGAAACTTGTTTTAAGGTTCATGGTAACCCTGAAAATGAACTTGTTTATCTGCTACGTCGGTTAATCTATAAAACCGCCTATTGTATTAATTGCGAGGTGTGTGAGGTAGATTGTCCTACTGGCGCTCTTTCAATCGTTCCGAATGTAAAAATTGATAATAATAAATGCATCCATTGTCATAAATGTTTTAACACACATGATAGGGGATGTGTTGCAGCAGATTGTGCACGTATGATTATAGACACAGAAAAGAAATTAGGTGCTAAAATTCAAGGTTATAAGACTTTTGGATTGCGCGAAGAATGGATTGACGAATATTTTATAGATCCTGCTGAGTTTTGGAAAGAAAATTCATTGGGAACAGCCCAAGTCGATGCCGTTAAGGCATGGCTTCGAGATGCCGAGATTACGGACGTAAAGAATAATATAACACCTCTGGGGGCTATACTGAAAACTATATATCAAGATAACCCTCTTTTGTTTTGGGAAGTGGCATATATCAATATGTCGTATAACTCTTTTATTGTAAACTGGGTATGTGCTAATATTAATGCAGGGCAACTTTACAATAAAAAGTTGATTAAAGAAGAGATCGGGAATCAGGGATATACCGGATCTTTGTCGACTGTTGAGAACGCAGCTTCTGCATATATTGATTTAGTTAAGCGAAGTCCTATTGGAGAATCTTTGCGACAAGGGATAGTGCAGGGTAAAGATGGTTTTGTAAAAGAAGCTTATGACGATCTAAGCCTGGAAGCTATTGCTTATTCGATATATAAGTATGCTCAGAAATCAGGCTTTACGATGATGCGAGTTTCTGACTTTTATAAGTCGGAGGAGATCTGTGGTGTATATAAAGAGTTTCGGATTAGCAAAGATTTTTTGATAAAGAAATTGCGCTCCTTGAGTTCTGCAAATAATAGAGTTCTCATTGCGGAATTGAATATGGGTTTAGACCATATCACGCTTCGAGATGATTTGGATCCATTAAAAGTTCTGGAAATGTTGGCATTGTAGTGGATATTCTTCTTGTGGCATACAAAGATATGATCTTATCAATAACCCAAGGTTATTGGGAAGGTCGAGTGTCTATATCTAAGCCAATATATATGTTGGCTATTTTGGATGCTATCGAGAGAAATGTTCTTATTCCCAATAAAATAGAGCTGAATGATGTATATGTCCGAAATAAATTTGGCGAATTTTATAAACAATATAATGGGAATGAGAAAGGATATTTGTCTGCTTTCTTTATTCGGCCATATTATCATTTAAACACAGCACCTTTTTATCATTTAGTTTGGAAAGAAGAAAACCGTCCACCAATTAAAGGACATACACCATCTGCAAGGTATTTTCAAGAGCATCTTTTATATGCGAAGTTGGATGATGAGTTGTGGGAGCTCCTGCAGAATGCTGAATACAGAGAATTCATTCGTAAGAGTATAATAACCCGTTTTTTATATAAAAAATAGATCGCGTCATGGCTACAAGATACGACGAAATCATCAAGTTGCGTGCAGGAAAAGCCGCATACAACATCGCAGAAGAAAAAGAGGGAGAGTGGGAATCATTCATCCCTAATAAACAGTTTGACTATGTACTGAAAACAGTACTTAAATCAGTGCGTGGTAACGACATTGACAATCATAAATCATTCTGGGTTAACGGTACCTATGGTACAGGAAAGAGTCATGCCGTAGCGGTGTTGAGCCATCTGCTGGGAGATCCGGTCGAGAATATTCAGGAGTGGGTCGATTATGAGTATAAATCAGATGATGTTACTCGACAGGCAATCTATTCTCTCCGAGATAAGAAACGTCTGCTTACGGTAAAATTGTCGGGAATTGAGAAAATGTCTCATGCTGCCGATCTCGCTCTTGTTTTGCAGAAAGCAGTAACAAACACCCTCCGTGCCAAGGGAATTGAATTGCCTAATCCGGTGCCGACGGATTATGAAAATTATATCGAACATATCGAAAAGAATCCGAAGATTTGGGAGCCGTTAATTGAAGGAGATTCCAGGCTGTCTTCTATCGTAGCCAATAGCAAGCAGCTTATAGATAATCTAGCTAAGTGCGATTTGGCAACCTACCATCGGGTTGCTGATACTTTGCGCGGTGTCGATCTGGATATTAGGTTAAAGAACGAGACGATCAAGCAATGGCTTGTGGAGGTTCAGAACGAGTTGGCTCAGATGGGCACGTACAACGGATTGTTAATTGTTTGGGATGAGTTTACCGATGTGATGGACTTGATCGGTGTTCCTGTATTGAAAGAGTTACAGGATATCGCTGAGAAGTTTATGAATTCAGAGAATAATTCCTATTTATTCTTCATCTCGCATCCTTCGGCATTCAATAATATAGATGCCGAGCAGCTCAAACAGACGGATGGACGATATCACCGCATGAAGTACAATATGGAGCCGGTGTCGGCTTTCCAGATAATGTCTCGTAAATTTGAGGTGATTGATTCGGAAAAGCACGAGCAAATGTATCGGATGTTCTATGAATCACACCCTGAAATGCTGAACATTTATATTCAGAAGAGCAACGACAATCAATCCACGAAAGAGGATCTTTTCAACCTATTCCCTCTGCATCCTGGTACGGCGACCTTGGCTACACATTACGCGACAGTCGTTGGGTCGTCGAGTCGAAGTGTCTTTGAGTTCCTTGGCCAGAACGATGCAATAAAAGAATTCTTGGATAGCGAAGACCATTTTTTGAATCGAGATCTCATTACACCCGATTACCTGTGGGATTATGTATTGAAGGTCTTTCAGGATGATGTAACCAGCTATGGAGCCGTTACCGAGCGATATAACTCATATATCAATCAGGTCGGCAATCAAGGAGCTCCCTACATGGCTGTTTTCAAGGGTATTTTGTTGCTCAATGCCTTCAATAATATATCGGGAGAGAACAACAATGGGTTGATTACCCCTTCAAAAACGAATATTCGAAATCTTTTTGTCGGGACCCAATATGAGAATGATGTCGACCAGGTATTGCAGTGGATTCACGAGCAAGGAATTATCCAATGTGCACCTGGAGAGATGTATTCGGTTCAATTTTCCGCATTCCCATCTGGAGAGGTTGAAGAGAAGAAGAATGAAATGCGCAATGTGCAATTCAGATATACATCTCAAATTCTTAATTTCTCTGATGCTGCCAGTGTCGCCTTTAAACAACGCTTCATGCAGCGGGTGATTAGACCGTTTGGATTCAAATTTTACTCCAATATAGATAACGAAGCGTCTTTGCGTAGCCAAATCAAAAATGGGCGTAAAGAGGCAAAAGGAAGTTTTCTGTTTTTTGCGCTTTTGCTTGCTCGTAATAACGAGGAGTTGGCTATGTTGCGCTCTTTTGCGGAGCGTTGTGCTCTTGATCAGGACGACAAGGATCTTGCTAATATTGTGTTTATCGTTTTCGACGAGGTGTTTACCGATCAAAAATATGAACAGTTTATCGAGTTCCAAGCTCATTATGCTTGTGCCAGCAGTCATGGCTTTGTCGATCAGACCAAGGTCCACCGAGATCATGCCATCGCTATGATTAAGGAATGGATGGATTCTGTACAGCGTAATAATGCCATTGTATACATTAATGGGGTTGACAAACAATCTATATCTGTAAAACACCTGTCAAGTATTGTTAATTCTTCAATCGCTCCGATAATATTTCCTTATGGGCCAGATGCTAATGAGGATTTGAGGCAAAAAGCCCCCAATACATTTTGGCGAGCACAGAATTCCAAAGAGATTGTACGTTCATTCCTTTTTGCGACATCTCGAAGCGAATTCTCTGATATAAATAACCAGATGCGTCCAGTTCAATATCTTTTGCAAGATTGTTTGGATGAGAACTTGGAATGGAAGTCGGATGTTCCCGAAGGTCATCCGTTCAAGGTGGTCTGTGATAAAATAAACAGTATTATCAAGCATGCTGACAAAAGCTTGCCTTTCAACTTTGATGAGAAGTTCTCATTGCTGGCAAAACCGCCATACGGATTGTATGGTAATTATGCGGCAATGGGAATGGTCGCTTTTGCCTTAAGGCCATGGGTGAATAAGATATTTGACACCCAAGGAAAACCTCGTGATGCGAAGGCATTGGTGGATGATATCTCCATGCTGTTCAAAGTCTGGGATGAAAACAAGTCGAATAGCAAGTTGACGTTCAAGTTTCAAACTCCCGAAGAAGGGAAATTATGCAAAGAACTGATTAATCTGTTTAACTTGTCTGGTAAAGATAGCGCTTATAAGGATGTTTCTAGTCTTAAGGATGCTCGTTATGCGATTACTGGCGATTTCCTTGTGCGTAAAGGTGCGCCTCTTTGGTCTATAAAATATGCCCCCAAGTCTGCTTTTGCTGCTCTTCCTGCCGAGATTCCGATTACAGATGAGATAAAGACCTTGGTTGACGATATTGTTACTATATGTGCAGATAGAGATCTGCGTAATCCGGCACTTGTTAATGAAACATTAAAGCTGCTTGAAGCGTGGAGAATCGACTTGAAAAACATCCTTAATATTGATGCTGTATTCCAGGAAGGATTTAATAGCTTCTTGATGCAGATTGATAGAATCGAGTTGAAGCCAGAAGAGATAGAGGATGTTAAAACGTATGTAAAGGGCCATCTGGAATCGACGGTTGGCTATTGGACTGAAGAGGAAATTACAAATGCTGCTAAGAACTGGCGATTGGAACAGCAGTATCCTGCATTTACTCCAGGAATGCCATCAGGAGGTAATGCTTCACAAAATCCAACTCCAGCTTCAGCTCCAGCTACAACTCCTAGTGGTTTCTCCAGCTATCAGATTGTAGAAGAAAAACGAGCCAAAGCAAAGATTCGAATCTCTGAATTGACTTCCCTTGACGAAGCCAAAGCTTTGCTAATGAGTCTTTGTGAAGAGGGGGATGAATGGATATTGGATAAACTGAATAAATAATTCGAGCTATGTATAGGGTATTCGATTCGTTGGAACGCCTCTATGCTGAGATGGCAGAGGATAAGAACTGGAAGGGTGCTGAAAGCACGCTTCGCAATCGTTATCCTTTACGTTTTGTTTTGTTTGAGAATTTTTCTGATTTTCATGATTTCGTAGACAAATGCAGTTGTCACCATGTTTATGTACAGAGCCTGGAGGGTTGGATGCCTGATGGTTGTGATGAACAGTTGATAACTTATTCTCAATTAGCACAATGGATTGAAGACTATGTGAAGCATTTGCCGTATAATGATTATGTAATTGCTCCGTTCTCTGAAATAGCTCGATTTTATGATAATGAGAACTATGCCGAGTTTGATTCATTGGTAAGAACAATTCGATTAATTGAATCTTCCGAATGTGCTCAACAGGGCCATCAACGTATCTATATCCCGATTATTGGGATGCAGGGTAAGATGGATCGATTTAAAAACGATCCTAATATCCATATATGGGAATATTTGTCGGGAAAAGACCAACAAAATTACAGGTTGATTCTGACTCGAGGCACTACATATGGGGTAAAAGGTTTGAAGTCGCAATATACCTTGTGTGAGAATTTGCGTCAGTGGATTGGCCTATGGAAGGACGGGAATGAAGTGAAGGAACAGATTATTTGTTCTTCCAAGACAATTTTTGATAATGCACACCATGCAAGACCAGATAATGCATTTGATTATGTTATTTGTGAAAATATATTGCAGTTCCTGAATGAAGGCTTGGGGCTGGGATTTGGCGATATGTTTTCCAGTGAAGAAGATCTGTCCTATTGGGAGCGGTTGGCCTCTGACATTGATGTATCGAACTTTAATTTCGATGCGTATATCAATGGTCGGTTTAATACTTACGCTTTAATTGATGAGAAAGATTTTATTCATACATGGTTCGAATATAGTGATGGTTTTTCTCGGTGGTTGTTAAGAGTATATTATCTTTTAAAGTATAAAGATCACTCCTATCTTGGCAGGGCCTTATCTGCATGTACGACGCAAAGTACCGCGGATCTATTTTCGCGATTGGCGACACAAATATTCGATGAACAGTTTGATGAAGCTACTTTATTGCAGCGGCAGTGTGCGTTGTGCGAGGCTGGCAAATATCATGTTCAAATTATAGAGCAGGCAGAACAAAAAATACAAACCAAGCTCATCTCTTTGGCTGAGAACCCGGAAATAGGATATGATGGGGCATTAAAATATGTTACAACTCTAACCTCCACAGAACGGTATTTGTTGATCGAATGGTTAGGACAGCAAAAGATTGAGCGCGAGAGTGTCAAAGAACTTTTCCCTGAGTTGTATTATTATACAGCGCCATTGAACCTTGGTTTAGAAGAAGAGAACATTTGGATAAATACCTATTTTGACGCATATCGGCAGTCGAAGCTCTCAAATAGCATAACTGCACAGCTCTCCCAAATTATCAAAAAGAAGAATGCTTCTGTTTCGTCTTTTGAATTATGGGTAAATAGCTTCAAAACAGTAAAGACACTTTTGTATGGTAGAACTGATATAGATGTCTTTTACTGGATTGATGGTTTGGGTGTTGATTGGATCCCCTTTATTGCTCATGTTATTGAACAGCGAAATGTTGATGGAGTTTATCTTAATGAGATCCATATAGGAACAGCGCAATTGCCGACTACTACCTCCGTCAATAGATGTAAGTTAGAGGGACTGGCTCCTGATACGTTACATAAGATTGGTGATATTGATACTTATGCTCATACAGCTAAATGCTACCCGGGTTATATTGTCGAGGAGATGACGAAAGTGAAGACGGCAATTGAAAGTGTATTGGCTCAGTACAATGGGAAAAAGATAGCATTTGTATCTGATCATGGAATCAGTTATTTGGCTCAATATGGTGCTGGTCTTAATCTGGCTGGTATTCATGCAGAGCACGCAGGACGATGTGCATCAATGGAAAAGGGAAGAATATCGTCGGATGATCAGTATGTAGTGGTTAATGATGGAAAGACAATATGTTCATTAAATCATGATTCGCTCTCTTCTAAAACACCCAAAGGGCAAGGAGCACATGGCGGCGCCACACCCGAGGAGGTGTTAGTCCCCATTATCATTGTTTCCAGTCAGAAAAACGCAACTTGTTATTCCGTACGATTATTGGACGACGAGCTATCTGCTATGTCTCCAATGGTGCGATACTCAATTAAGGGCCTAACAAGTGTAGATCATCCTAAGGTTATCTACAATAAAGTCGAATATCAATTGCATAAGGTTGCTGATGATACGTATGAAAGTGACCGATTGAACTTGGTGGATTCTGTAACATCGATAACACTGGTTATTGGTGAATACAACAAGAAGGACAGCTTGATTATCAAGACAGGCGTAAAAGAAGACGATTTATTTGGCGATTTATAATATGCAAACAACTATAGTTCAAAAAATACGCGAGCAATTTGCTCCCATGGCAATATATAAAGATCCAGCCTCGACTAATAGCCTTTTTGCTGGTCGAAATCTTCCGTCGTTTGTGAAGGACTTTATCCTCAAACGTTATATCGATGAGACTGGTACTATTAATCGTCAAGGTCTGACAAACTTCCTTGATATGGTGATCCCCGAACGTCAGACAGATGTGAAGGATCGTTTGGATGCTGGTGAGGAGTTGACTTTATTAGCCCGTTTCATTATATATATTGATTTGATTAAGGGTATTCGCCGATTTGGTATCCCGGATCTTGGAATTAAAATAAATGAAGGCCAGATTCCTGAATATGTTTATAGGAATCATCGAGGTGAATTAGTAGATGGCGAGAAGTGGGGCATTATCAAGCTTTCCGTATTGCCAGATGAGGATGGGAAACGGAATCATGTTGAGATGGTCGATTATAAACCATTTAAGCCATATCGATCGGTCGATGTTGAATATCTTAGGACGGCAAGAACCGCTTTTTCTACCCAGGAATGGATTGATGTGTTGTTGTCTGCGATGGAATATGAAGCAGACGGATTCGATAATATGACTCAGAAGATCGAGTTTTTGACTCGTCTGCTTATATTTGTTGAACCTCGACTAAATGTTATTGAGTTAGCACCAAAAGGGACTGGTAAATCTTTTGTGTTTGGAAATCTTTCCAAATATGGTTGGCTGGTAAGTGGTGGCAAAGTTACACGCGCCAAGCTATTTTATGATAAGCAGAAGCAACAAAATGGAATTATAAAGAACCATGACTTTGTTGCCTTTGATGAGATTCAGACCATCATATTTCAGGAGCCTGCAGAAATACAGGCTGCGCTTAAATCATATTTGGAATCCGGTAAAACAACGATAGATAGAAACGAATTCAGTTCGGAGTGCGGTTTGATGATTATGGGAAATATACCCCTGAATGAGCAACGCCGACCGTTGAATTATCGTTATTTTGATTCTCTGCCGCAATCGTTTAGAGAATCAGCTTTACTAGATCGTTTCCATTGCTTTATTGAGGGTTGGTATTTACCTCGAATCAATAAAGGTATTGTCTATAAAGGATGGACAATTAATGTGGAGTATTTCTCAGAGATTCTACACGCCCTACGAACCCAAAATATATATGATATTATCTTTGACGAGATGGTTGGGTATGATAGGAATGCAGATACACGAGATTTCAATGCAGTAAAACGGATCGCGGTCGGTTATATGAAGCTTTTATTCCCGCATTGGACACACGTTTCTGATGTAAATGTTGAGGAGTTTAATACCTATTGCTTGCAGCCAGCCATTCGACGACGAGGAATCATTAAAGAACAATGTCATTATATAGATCCTGAGTTTAAAATAGCAATGCCGAATTTTTGGATTAAGGACGATAGCAAAGAACCAGTGCAACCATCTGCTGGTATGGAGGAGAATGAACTATTTTAAAGGAACAAGGAAGGCTCATAACGAGCCTTCCTTGTTTTAATCTTGTGTCTTAATTTACATTTCTCCTAGCCCTATTGACTTGAGGTATTTGTAGGTGCCGTTATAAAACTCAGGAAGTCGGGTTGCATCTTCCGGGAAACCATCGACGGTCTTGTTGGAATTGCCTTCTGGAACGCAAATGACCATGCCGATACGGGCGCGCGTTAGGAGGACCCGGTAGGCATTCAGCATGTATTTTCTTCGTTCGAGACTGCTTTCGGTTTGTCCGGCCTCTTCGCGCCAGGCTGTTCGGCCGTTGAAATTGAAGTATCGCCAACGTCCGTTTTCGCAGCGCAGGTCGGCATCCCAAAGGACGCAGGTATAATCCAGCTCGAGCCCTTGCACCTGGATCTCGGTTGCCGCGTCCTCAAGATAGTTTGAAGACCTGATGTCAGTCTTATCCATCAGGAACCAGTGAACGGCGTTTTCATCGCCTTGACCTAGAACATCGACGACCAGTGGCTTAAACCGTGCGGCAGTCTTGCTGACGAGAACTCCGGATCGTTGTGAACCTCGGGTGTGCTTGCGTAGCCAAGCTCTTGCCTTGGCCATATCTCGGGTCAGAACAATCGGATAGTGCGCTTTGATTGTATCGTACAGCGCAGCGATATCCGGGTTGAAGGAGAGTAAGGCGTGCACAAATGCGGAGAGGTTCTCGGCTCTAAACGAACGCAGACTAACCCCCAGGTGGAGTTCCGGAGAGAAGGTTACTTTGTCATTACCAGCCAGTAGCTCATTGACACGTCCTTCGGCATATTCCGCCTCGGTTAGCTTGTCGGAGATGTAGATCTTCCAGTGTGTGAATTTCTCGTTGAGGGCCTTGATCCATTCCGAAATGCCGGCCTCCCCGGTGTTGATCTCCTGCCCGCCACCGACCAGGCAAACAATCGTTGCCCAATCCTCCCGTTGATCCAGCGACCAAATGAGAAAAGCCGCCTCGGAGTAGGGGAAATTCTGGATCTTGAGTTTGTTGCCGTAGGTTCCTCCGCGTTTGAGGTAATCTGCGAGCCGCTTGTGGGTCCATGAACGCTGCGCTTCGTCAAAAATGGCGACATGTTCCACCTCGCCATAGCCGGCTTTGGCAAGCTTGATTGCTTTCTTGGGATCAATCTCAAGGACGCCATTCTCAATCGGAGTTTTTAGCTTGGCCAGCATGTTGTCCCGATAGCGATGGATAATCTGGATGAATTTGCCAACCTCCCTTCGCGAATCCGACCGGTTCTTTTTCTCGCCCCGAGCTTGGCACTTCTTCTGGTTGTCGATGGCCAGAGCCTCGGTCAGCACCGCGACTAACGGCCCGTTGCCCGAAAGATAGACGGCTCCTTCGTCCTCGCTCAATTTCTCGCCATTCTGGTAGGATTGTTTGACGGCAACATCCAGCCCGACCAACGTCTTCCCGGCTCCCGGTACGCCCGTAACAAAGCAGATGCTCTTCTCGCCCTTCTCTCGACTGGTCTTGATCACATCGAGGATATATGCAATCGTGCGATCGGTCGATACTTTGTCCGCTTCGTGGCGGGTGATGTCCTCTACCGAATGGTTCTCGTAGAGCCTTTTGGCTGCCTCGATGATGGTTGGAGTGGGTGAGTAGGGGCTGATGATCCAGTCGGCCCCCAGACTCGGATCTGGCGCTGTGGCTCCAGCATGTGCCAGAACGTCGGCAATGAGCTGTTGTAGACCGTTGGCTCCCGTCACCAAAGGGTTGTATATGGAATCATCATATACCGATGGCCGAAACTCGTTTGAACTGCTTTGGAATCGAGTCGGTATGAGAATCGGGACAATGGTTCTGTTTTGACTCAGCAGATGGAAATTCTTCAGGTCGAGGGCATAATCCAGAACCTGTTCGATATTCGATTGAAGCATCTCTCGTTCTCCGACTTTGAACTCAAGGCAGAAGATAAGCCCACGAAACAGCAGGACGACATCGATTCGCTTTCCGAGTCGTGGAATGTCGTACTCGAAAATGACCTGTCCATCTTCATCCTTCCACGGTTGCAACGTCTCCTGCATGATGTGGATCTCGTCGGCCCAGGCTTCATTGGTTGTGGTCATAGCAACTCCGTGATAGTTATTCACGAAGGTTCCCAACAGAGCCTCTGGCGACTGCTGTAAAAATTCGTGTATCGTGGCGTGATATAGACAACGAGTCATAAGCAAAGCGAATAGATTGTGGGGTGTGTTTCCCGAATATCGATGAATACAAAATTAAGATAAATCTAACAAAATCAGCCATCCTGGATATATAAAGTTTCAATGGATGGGAAAAGAGTGTTTCTTGGATTTGCCTCGCTTTTGTAGCCCTCTACATGTACTCGTTTCGCATTAATTTGCGTAATTTTGCATGTTGGAACAGACTGCTACAGAAGATCATGGAGATTCATAATTTATTAGAAGCCAAATCGAGGTTGGAGTTACGCGAGTGGCTTCGACAGAACCACGATAAGGAGACGGAATGCTGGGTGGTGGTCAAGAGGGGACGTCCTGTTGATGACGATACCTTCTGGTATGTCGATGCTGTGGAGGAGGCTTTGTGTTTTGGTTGGATTGACAGCACAACCAAAAAGATCTCCGAGGAGGTGACGGCTCAAAAACTTTGTCCTCGGAAACCTCGCAGCAATTGGTCGGAACTGAACAAGGAACGATGCTGTCGCATGGAACGGCTGGGGTTGATGACCGATGCGGGGCGGGCCGTCTTGCCGGATATGAGCGAATCCGGATTTTCCATTGATCCTGATATTTTGCAAGAGTTGCAGTCTGACCCTGTTCTCTGGGAAAACTTCTGCCGCCTGCCAGACCTTTACAAGCGGGTGCGGATTGATACCATTCAGATCAAAAAGAACCAGCCCGAACTTTTTCGGAAACGCCTCGACAAATTTCTCGAAAACACCCGCAAAGGCATTATCTACGGCGAGTGGAACGACAACGGGCGGTTGTAAGTTCTGCTCCTTTTCATCCGGCAGCAAGGTAAGGGCCCGGCGCGAAATGCCAACCTCAGGCCCCGGTGGGGTTTCCGCAGCGAAAAGCCGCTCTTGGTGGAGCCCTTTCCCCGCGGAAAAGGTTGTCGTATTCGCTCCGGTCCGCTTTTGAAGATGCTACCGATGGAAAGGAGAAAAGCCATGCTTCGGCTGTGTGTCGTGTCTCTCGTTCCCTGGCCCATCTTTCGTCCACCGTCCTCGATCCCCGCCGCTGCCTAAGATCAATTTGTTGCTCGTTTTTCTCGTGTTTGAGCCACGATAAGGTTTGGTGATATAAGTCGTGCTCCGCGGTGTTTTTTGAGGCGTACGGTCTGTTTCTGTGGCTTCTATGTATATTTATCGGGCTTCCTCCGTAGACGTGGCGCCCAACCCTTCCTAAGGCAAGAATGTGGACAACGGCCGAAGTCTTGTTGTCGCTTCAGCCCTATGTATCCAACTGGTATCTGCAAATCAATATGTCTGCAAAACAACAAAACAGAGAGCCAGCAAAACACTACGTCAGTAAAACAACAAAACAGTGTGTCAACACAACAGCGAAACAGCAAAACCGTGACTTCAGTCAGTCAGTACTTCAGTCAGTCAGTACTTCAGTCAGTCAGTACTTCAGTCAGTCAGTGCTTCAGTCAGTCAGTACTTCAGTCAGTCAGTACTGAATTCAGTCAGTACTGACGTCAATCAGTCAGTCGGCCTTTTTGAATAAGACGCCTCCGGACCTTCCTTTTTTTGTCGATTTTGTTCCCGATGTCGGCTTCGGGAACGGGTGGTTCGCCTCTTCAGATTGGCCGGCGAACAAGCGGGAACGGGACGTGATATTCGACCCGTTTTTGAGTCCCCGGAACATTATATGTTTCGGGACTCAGCAAGCTGTGTTTTCCGTTACGCGAAATAGATTTCGTAACAGAAAACAGCTTGCCCGCAAGGGGGGGGGAAACTCCTCCGAAGTCGTCGCTTTTTACCGGGGCCACCGTGGCCCGAGCCGAAATTTAGTCGGCGAAGGATTTTCGAGACACCTTCGCCAGAAAACAGGGAAGATCCGGCTATTTTGGCGTGGAAAAGTGGCGGTTTATCGCCCGAATCAGACTTCAAAACAGCTCGTTTTCGACCGATTTTCGGCGGTTGAGAATGCAAAATTTCGGACAGATTTTACGAATTTGGACGTGCTTTTAAGCCCTCAATTCATCCAATTGAGAGCCTCTAATCCGATGTTTTGCGTCATAAAAAGCAGTGGGATTTGTCCTCTTTCAGCGCTCAGTTCTGCAAAATTTTCGGTCATTCAGAGCCAGTTTTTGAAGCGTTTTCAGTACCAATTTCCCCGCGAAACGGGACGTTTATTGCGGGAAACAACGCACCGGTTTGCGTCCCAACTCCAGCCCGCAGAGGACATCGAGCGAGCTGGGACGGCCGTCCGTGCGGAGCGCGTAGACGCTCTCTTCGGCCATCGTGGCGATGGTGTAGTTGCGGGTTTGGGCGGTCTGCCAACCGGTCCGGCGGGCGTTGCGGACGGCAAAGATCAGGATGCGCTGCTCGGCCAGGGCCTCTTCGACGGCGGAAGGGTAGCGGCGGTAAAGGGCGCGCCCCACGCGGTGGTACACCTCTATAATTCCGTCTCCGCCGCTCAGATTACCGGGAGTCGGGCTTTCAACAGGAGTTCGAAGACGGATTTTTCGAGCGGCGACTGGAAACCGCTGATTACGACGCGGTCGGTTGCGCAACACGCCTTGGCCCAGCGCAAGGCTTGTTCCTCGACAGCCGGAGAGACGACGCGTGAAGCGAAGAAGGCGACCTTCCGACGGTCGAGCAGGGCGGGGTTTCCGGTGTAATCGTAATCGAAAGCCATAAAAAAACGTGGGTTGCCGCATTGACTTACCATGCATTCAGGCCTTCGCTGCCCCTCTCGAAATAAGCAACACGGACAGCCCACGCGAAACGTGTATTGCACATAATGCGCCAATAGCACACGGATGCAATACATACGTTTACGGAGCGTCCGGCTACATTCCTTTCGAGAGATCAAAGTTGCGAAGTTTGAATGCGAAAGAAAACGTAACAAAACGTTCGTATAAAATGTCTGGTTCCGCGGATCGGCACGGAACCATTTACAAAAATAGGAAATTAAATCGGAAAACCGCCTTTTTGATAATTCATTTTATGGGGAATAGCATTCCAAGGATATTGCATATATCGTAAAATGATTATAATAACTGATTTTTAATTCTTAAATTTGTAAAGAATAGAATGTTGAAAAGGTCTCCAGTTTTTTCGAAAATTATGGATAAGGTTGAGAAAATACGTAAAATCAATGAAGTCGTCGAGCGATTTTTTGACGATCCGGGCAATCCTCGTCGGATTGCTGCTAAAGATCTGATGCCGTTATTCATTCGAAAGGGAATTTTTACAACAGATCATAGAAATGGACTTCCCATTAGAAGTTTGCTTCGGGAGTTGGATCGGAGAAAGGCGTTGTCTCTCATCCCATATGTGTTTGCGGATCGAAAAAATAGTAATGTTAATTGGTATTTTACCGCATTGAATTCACGTAGACTACGACCTGTTTCTGTCTCGGATTCTTTGAAAGTCCCCACTCCATCGTTCAAGGTACCCCCGATCTTGGATGGTACGAACAAGATGCGACAACGCCAAAATTCCGATGAATATTACGTGATTGGATTGTGTAATGAGGTGCTTGGACAGACTGCATCGCAACAGCATCGATTTGAGTTTTTGAGAGGGGATACGGGGCGCAAACTGCCGGTTGACGCTTATTACGAGCAACTGAATTTGGTTGTTGAGTATTGTGAACCCCAGCATACCGAGGCAGCACCTTTTTTTGATCGAAGAATGACCGTGAGTGGTGTCTCACGGGGAGAACAACGTAGAATATACGACCAGCGGCGTCGAGATGAATTGAGCCGTCACCAAATCCATCTGGTCGAGATTCATTATAGTGATTTTGGATCCTCCAAGCGACTCAAAAGAGATAGGATGCACGATATCGAAGTAGTCAAAAGAAAATTGAGCCAGTTTATTGGATAAGTCCATTATGAGCACCCTGGAACGAGCCATCGAGATTGCCATCGAGATTGCCACCGAGGCGCACCGCGGCCAGCGCGACAAGGCCGGGAATGACTATATCGGCCACCCGCTGCGGGTCATGGCCGCGGGCAAAACCCCCGAGGAGAAGATCGTCGGGGTGCTGCACGATGTGGTTGAGGACAGCGACTGGACGCTGGAGGAGCTGGCGGCCGAAGGGTTTGCACCCGAAATCATCGAAGCGCTGCGGTGTTTGACGCACGCCGAAGAGGAGCCCTACGACCGTTATATTGCCCGCATAAAGGGCAATCCGCTGGCCGTGGCGGTCAAGCTGAACGACCTCACGGACAATATGGATATTCGTCGCTTGCCGTACCTATCGGATAAGGACGTCAAGCGGCTGAAGCGTTATTTGCGGGCCTACAAGCAGCTGACCGGCGAACCGACCTACTCGGTCTATGCCTGTCGCCAAGAGTATCCGAACGCCTACTTGCCCTGGACCGAGGCGGAGGATCTGGAGTTGACGCGCCGGTGGTGTGAGGGGGCGACGGAGGTGCAGCTGTCCGCTCATTTTCAGCGCAAGCCCGGCGCCATCCGTTCGCGCATCGAGAAGCTCGATCTGGAGCGACTCTACGGAAAACCAAACAGCCATGACTGAACTGCGTAAAATACCAAACGTCGGGCCGCGGACCGAAGCGGATCTGCTGGCCATGGGATACACGACCATCGAATCGCTGAAGGGCAAGACGGCCGAGGAACTCTATGCTGAGGAGTGTCGTCTGCGGGGGTGTCAGATTGACCGCTGTCAGCTGTACCTTTATCGTGCGGTCGTCTATTTCGTCAATACGGAGAATCCCGATCCGGCGAAGTGCAAGTGGTGGCTTTGGAAGGATCGGCCTGCGGCGGAAGCGGACCCCGAGCGCAAATAGACCGATTGGGCCGATATACGCCGCAACCTCGGGCGCCGTCTGCGAAGTGCGGCGAAACGATAAACTGATTCGCGATGATACTGAGCGTTAGCCGAAGAACCGATATTCCCGCCTTCTATTCGGACTGGTTTTACAACCGGATCCGGGAGGGGTATGCGTGCGTCCGGAATCCGATGAACCGGCATCAGGTCAGCAAAATCCGACTATCCCCCGATGTGATTGATTGCATCGTCTTCTGGAGCAAGAATCCGGCGCCGATGCTTCCGCGTTTGGGCGAACTTGCGGACTACATGTACTATTTCCAGTTTACGGTCACTCCATACGACAGGGAGCTGGAGACGGGGCTCCCGCAGAAGGAGTCCGTGATCGAGACGTTCAGACGGCTGTCCGACCGGATTGGCCCCAAACGGGTCATTTGGCGGTATGACCCGATTCTGTTCTCGCAAAGCATGGACGTCAGCTATCATCTGCACGGTTTTGAGGCAATCGCCAAACGGTTGGCATCCTGTACCCAAACCTGCGTGATCAGTTTTGTGGATCTGTATCAGAAGACACGGCGCAATTTAAGGGAGACGACGGCCCGGGAACCGAGTGCGGATGAAATCACCCGATTGGCTGCGGGGCTGGCGGCCATCGCATCAAGCTATGGCATCCGGATTCAGAGCTGCGCGGAGCGGATAGACCTGGAGCCGATGGGCATCCGGCATGGCCGGTGCATCGACCGTATGTTGATTGAGAAGTTGCTGGGGCGCAGGTTGGAGGTCGCCAAGGACAGGAACCAACGGCCGGAGTGTGGATGTGTGCAGAGTGTGGATATCGGGGCCTATGATACATGCAGCCACGGCTGTCTGTATTGCTATGCCAACACTGATATGGGGACGGTGTATCGGAACCGGGTGTTGCATGATCCGTCGTCGCCGTTGTTGATCGGCCGTATAGGAGAGGATGATATTGTAAAGGAGCGGACGATCCGCTCGTTTAAGGAGAGCGATGCGCTTTTTTAATGGTAGATAATCCGGCCGCCCCGATGGGCTTGGGACCGGTCGGACCGATGCGTGCCGCTACCTCGGGCGCCGTTTGCGAAGGACGAACTCGGTCGCCTCGCGATCCTTCTGTTCGGCGGTCCGCACGGGATTCTGTAGCAGCCACTGTTCCAACTCCTCGCGCAGGAAGTAGACATTCTTGCCGTGGGGCTTGTAGTGGGGGATGCGGGCGTTGTGGGTGAGTTTGTACATGTAGCTCGGTGAGATGCCTGTGAAGTCGCAGGCTTCGGAAAAGTTCAGGACATTCTTCTGTCCGCGCAGCAGTTGTTCGATGCGGTCGAGACGCTCCTCGACGGTTAGACTCATTTGCATAAAAACACAATTTAAAAGGTTTGACAAAGGCGTTGCACAACGCACGGGTTTGTAATTACAGAGACAAAAAAACGAAGAAAAAAGGCTGACGACATTGTCTGCCAACGTTTCCGCTTGTTTGGACAATCTTTCCCATCTTTTTCCCGCGTACGGGCACCCTGCAAACACGACGGCGGAACCCCGCAAAGGGACTTCGCCCGTGCTTGTTGGTGGGCGTCTACGGGCAGGCTATGACTGCGCGGCCTCCAGGGCCCGGATGCAGTCGAGAATCTGCTGCTCGCGTTTCGCGTCGATGATGTCGGCCATCTGCTTGGCCGCCGAGAGATCCTTGGCCGTAAGCGGCTTGCCCAGCTTCGAGAGGGA